>Ga0170475_129821515_pt1 | contig 18890 bp, 1 predicted proteins | sample Soicark_Litter_5_FD_111474 | JGI IMG/M metagenome (GOLD analysis project Ga0170475, IMG submission 111474) | Avena fatua rhizosphere microbial communities from Hopland, California, USA. Combined Assembly of 48 SPs
CTTATTACAATAGCGTATGGTTAATCAGTCTACTTTAATTGAAATATTTGATATTTATTTGGTAAGGGTAATCAACCAACCAAGAGTATTTCTTACTATATTGGAATATTGCTGCTAACTATCAATGATTGACACTTAATAAAATGAATACTTTAGTAGGAAAATAAATAGAACTCTTTTCAACTCTGTAGCATTTCTGTTGCTTATATAAAGTTTCAAACTTCGCTAAATAAGTCACTCATTTAATGAAATTGATTTAATCCAAACAAGTACTGCAGCAAATGAGATGAATATCGTTTAATTAAGCGATAGAAATAACCTTGACTGAAGTTACGCTCAACAGTTAGGAAATATTCAAACCATAAAAGCATTTTTCTCAGAAAACTCAAATGATTGTGCAACACTTAATCATAATAATTCCAGTTAATTGAATTTTGCTTTATTTTACAGTAAATCAGAACAAATTAAGCTTCACAGCACAAACCTAACTAATGACTAATAATATTTTAATAGTATATTCATTATAATATCACAATAAACAACTTTTAATTACAATTTCAATTTTACTCTCTAAAGTTTAATAAAAATTCAGCACACAGCAACTGTTACTAATCTTTCAGTTCGTAAGACACAGCACGTAAACACATTACTCCAATAAATACTCAAGTGAAAAGAAATTACTGAAAGTCGATGATAATACTTTTAACTTTTGCATAACGTTCAGTTGAGTTATACTCTGAGATTCGACGACAGATGGCGGCTCTGGTATTATTTTAGAACTACTTTCGTGCTCGCTGGATAAGGTCAATTCTTTCATAATATCTATCGCATCTTGTTGACCGCTTGGCGGCGCTGTTTTTGTTCCTTGGCGAGAAGACTGGTCTGGTGGCACTGGTCTCCTGCCCCCTGACTTGCTCTTTTCATTTGTACTTTCAGGATTTGAACAGTCGACATTTGTTGAAACGCGACCGGTGCTGCTGGATTCTTCAAGTATTGTAAGCACAGCGGAACAGGAAACTGAACCATAAATGTTCATAGCATCAATTGTGTACTCTCCTGCATCTGCTACGTGAACATTTGAAATCATAAGAGTGTAACGACCATCATCAGTTGATTCTGTGGTCATATTCTCGCGACCAGTAATGAACATACCATCTTTTAACCAAACAACGGTGCATCTCTTTTCACTTTTAATGTGACAAGTAAATCTCGCTTCACTTCCCAGAACTGCGACGACTTGATCTTTTAGTAAAGACTCAAACACGGGGCTCGTTCCATCTTCTTCTTCATCCGGCAAATTGTCAAGGTTATCCACGGCGGATGAAATGCTGGCAACGAGTTGTGCAGAGCTAATACACGAATCTGACAAGTCATCTGCAGTATCAAATAAAGGTCGAGAATTGCTATCTGAAGAGGCAATAGATGTCAGAATGTTTATTGATGCAAGAGTCTCAGCAACGGAATTAGTTTCATGTGTCGCATTTTCAGATGGAGAACAGAGATTGTCATTTGAAGCTGAGGTTGATGAGCTTGGTTCGGCAAAAGATGTTTGATTTCTAACCTTATTTTCTGTCTCGCTACTCCGAGATAGAAGAAAACTTTCTGCCGAAGCAGATTGAATTGGATTATTAGTAGTTTCTACACTGAAATTAGTTGTAAGTCTATTTTCCTTAGCCGTGACCTGAGTATGTAAACTACTTTCTGTAGCACTACATTGCCTTAAAGAACTACTACCAGCTGTAATACTCTGCGAGACAGAAATATTTCCTGCAGTAACATTCTGAGCTGGTAAACTGTTTGATACTACGCTTTGATCTGCAGCGGTACTTTTTGTGGAGATATGCCGAGTTGACGAATCACTGCCTATCGCTATCGTTTTAAGACTACTATCGACAGCATTTATGTTCAAAGAACTACTGTCTATCGCTTGAACTACTGTCTCACATATCGGTACAATAACAGTCAAGTTAGATGAAGTTTCTTCATCGATATCCTTAGAAACATCGACTACAGTTTTTGAAACAGTTGAACTAATTGTTTCAGTCCGAGTTTCAACGTTTGAGGTAATGTTTACATGTGTATTACACGAAGTCTGTTTCTGTTCATTATTGAAGGAAGTCAAAGGGCGTCTAAGCAACGCATCTTCATCGGAAGGCAGCACTTCAGTATCAGATCCATCGGTGTAGGGATTGTCGGAGTCATCTGCCCACTGAATGTTCATGGTATTAGTTGGTGTCCGGTTTTCATCAAATCTCGTCTCAGCGGTCAGTAAGTTAGATTTATCAATGGTTGACTCTTTTCTACTTCCTGTGTCGTCAACTGCAATGACGTCTGTAGATTTAACAATCTGTTCATGTGATGGAACTGGAGTGATAGCTGCCTGATGACAATCACTTGACACAGAGATATTACGGGATAAAGACAGACTACCTCCCACTTCTTGTGACGCCAAGTTACAAAGACTAGATGAGTCATTTCTACTGGTTTGCTTTAGTTGTGTAGATGTTGGCGGGAGCCAGTCGAGATCAAAAGACTGACTTTTTGCTTTGTGAGTAGACAGCAGTTTGATTTCTTCGACATCGAGTGAGGCGCTGGAGGATACCTCCCCTTCAGTGTTGCTTGCCCTCACAATGTACATGCCCTCGTCTTCACGACGAACCTTTACTATCTCCAGGGAACACAGTCCATAGTTATTAGAAATGCGTATCCTACTGCTCGGATGTAAGACGGTCCCATTGGCACGCAGCCAAATGATGACAGGTTCCGGAATACCGGACACGGAACAGTTAAAGCGGACTGACTGTCCCTCCTGGCAGCGCTTACCCCTCAGCCTGGCTGTGAACTGTGGTGCCGAGGTCAGCAGTTTCTTTCTCCGCTGAGCGGACGCGACGGACGTCCGCGTCTGGACGGACTCGAGGTCGTCCGCGAGGGAAGCACGATCAAAGCTAGAGTGTGTAGAATACATCGATTCACAGTCCAGCCTTTCAATGACAAATTTCGCTTCAGTCGTGACACTCCCGGCCACATTGCGAGCCTGACACGTGTACCAGCCAGCGTGTTCTGAATAGGCTGCAGGAATGCTAAGAGTGTGAACTTCTTTCTCCTCACACGACATTATGTAGAACGGGTCGTCCGCTATCAGTCGACGATCTCTAAACCATTTGACTTCCGGCTGAGGTGTCCCTATGACTCTGCACTCCAGTTTTGCCGCTCCCCCTTCCATTACAATGGTCTTTACTAAAGGTTGAGTGAATTTGGGACTCACACAATCAACTGGCGCTTCGTCTAGCACATCCAGCTTGCACACACACATGCACTGTCCAAGAGCATTGACACCGAGACATCTCCACGCGCCAGAGTCTTCCTTACTGAGACTCTTTATAGTCAGACTGAACAGATTATTGTCACTCTCCATATGATAATTATTAGAGGTGGTGATCTTAGTCTGACCGTGAAACCAACTGACTTCAATGTCGGGCTTACAGGACATGAGGACGCTGTGGATGCACGTCTGCCCAACAAGAAGCTCCTGATCCATCAGCGGAAGAAGGAACTGAGGAGCAGCTTTGGCGGATGACGATCCGTATCCGGAACTGTAGCTCTCATGAGCGCTACCACTTCCACCAACAGAACCTCCGCGAATGGACCTGTCCATGCTAGTCTGTCGCTCAGTTGTGTGGGAGAACGAGGTGTCTGTCATGCTGGCATCTCGCTCAATGCTGACACTTCGTAATCTCTTTGTCGACCCCAGTTGTTTCAGGGCGTGCTCTTGTATGTTTAATTCCCCAACTGTAGTGCAAGATCCAAGTCCATTCGTGGCCACACAGGAATATTGTCCAGCATCTTCAAGGTCAGCATCAATGATGTTGAGCATTGCCAGGCCGTGCTTATACCATATGTTATACTTGGGATTCTCCGACTCCAAACAGAACTCTTCATGATACCATTGTACAGTCGCTTCTGGTTGACTGTGGAACTTGCATTTAAATCGTCCGACGGTTCCTTCATACGCCTCGGTGTTTGCGAGCTCAAGAACAACTTCTGGAGCTTGATCAGGCAATTCCATGAAGAGTTCTCTTTCCATTGCAATCCCTTCTTGTGATAGCTTCAGAAACACAGCGCCTTGGTGTGACAGACTTCCAATCGGTAGCAAATCATGGAATGTATCCCTCCATTTTTGTCTTGCGATTACATTTCTAAAGTTCTCTATTGGTAGAATTGTTTTGTTGATCTTGGATTCTGCTTCACCATTTAACCAAGGATCAGCCAAAGCTTCAGCTGCCGTCATTCTTTTCTTGACATCCTTCACCACTAGTCTTCCTATCCAGTTCTTAGCGTAGTGCGATACTTGTGTGAAGACAGGCGACGCGAAGCTTACACCCTTGCCCTCGGTGATGTTAAGGTAAGTCTCGTCGGTCGTTTTACCCAGGAACGGTGAGACTCCGGACAGCAGCAGGTAAGCCAGCACGCCGATGCTCCACATGTCGCTGGCGAAGGAGATGGGTGCGAAGGTGAGGACCTCGGGAGAGCAGTGCTCGATTGTATTGAAGAGAATGCGCACGGTGCGGTTAGGATCGACACGTTGTGCGATGCCAAAGTTAAGCAGCTTTATGTCCTGTCCTTTGGAAGTAGTAAAGTATACGTTGTCCGCTCTGATGTCCAAGTGTATGAAATTATTCTTGTGCATGTAAGCCACGCCCTGACATAGTTCTCTCAGCCAGTGAATGCAATCCAACTCAGAATATGTTGATCCAGACTCCAGGATTCTTGTCAGAAAATCACTACCTGATAAAAATTCAAGAATGAAAGCCATCTCTCCCTTCGTCTCGAACGCTTCGTGAAGATGTTGCAGACTGTGATGATTCAGTTCACTCATGATTTCTATTTCCTGTCTGATCATAGATCTCTCAATAGTTGTACAGACGACAAACTTTGCCAGGTAGTTCTTCCCAGTTGAACGTTCAATGGCGCGGTGGATCACACCAAATGGACCCCTGCCCAATTCTTCACAAATGATGTGCTTGTTGTTTAATTCACTTTCTCCTTTTAATTTGCTCACATCAAACTTTCTGAACACAGGCGTCACCTCCGGACAAACTAAAGCATCATAGTCCATTTGCGAACTGCACTGTTGCAGAACAATCCAGTCAGACTCCTCACTGTTGTCACTGAAGCCATGCGCATTCTCCGCTCTAACTCTAAACTGATACTTCACATCTTCCTTCAGTCTGTACACAATCATGTGGGTGAAGTGAGTGGAGCCAACACTTTGCCACTTTTCATCAACACCAGCTTCCGTTCCTTTTATATCTCCGTCAGTTCCACTCTTCGTAATTGGAGAATCCCGTCGCTCGACCAGGTATGAGGTCACTGAGGCCCCGCCGTCATCGATCGGCTTGACCCAGTCGAGCTGACAAGAGTCGCTGCTGATCTGCTTGGCCACTGGTTTACCTTCAGGAGGCCCGGGGCGATCTGTTATCGTAACCTGGAATGTTGCCTGGTCAGTTCCCAGACCATTCTTGACCCTCAGTGAATACTGCCCATTGTCCAATAGTCTGTTGCACTCCGTCACTTGCAAGACAACGCTTCCATCTTCCACCACAACAACACGCCTTTCATTTCCGCTTATCACTTCGCCATCTTTAAACCACGTGACGTCCGGCATCGGTCTTCCGTGAACCGGGACGTGGATCTTCATCGACTGACCTTGAGTGAAGCTGAGCCCGTGAAGAAAGCGAGGAGTCAGCATCAGCTGAGCCGGGATACTAATAGACAGCTGAGCTCTAGACACGGCCATGCCCTCACTGTTGTAGATCCTACACTCCACCTCACCGCAGTCATCTTGTCCAACATTATTAAACACCAGGTGGCACTTGTCATTCTCCTGAGAGATCTTATGTCGGTACCCATCAAATATTTCTCTCAGATTCTTAAACCATTTCACTTGAGGATGTGGTTTGCCAGCTATGGTACATTCAAACTCAGCCTTACTTCCAGCGTCCACCATTACATCTTGCAGTTCAACAAGGAACCTAGCCGGGTCTGTCATTGTTTCAGCGCCACACTTCAGTTGCTTAGACATTCCCGACGGCTCGCTCAAACCAGCACAGTTGCGAGCAAAAACTTGAAACTCGTATTCACTTCCCTCGACGAGATTCTGCATAACATAAGGCGGGGCATCGACTGCCACTTTGTGCACCCTAACCCATCGCGGGCCCCTCATTTCTCGCCCCTCGATGATGTAATGCAGGACAGGGGCTTCAGGACCAGATGTTGAGAGATCCCACGTCAACTCTATGCTGAACTCGTCCAGCTTTTTGATCTGCAAATTTTGAGGCTTTGTTGGAGGATCAATATCTTCCACAGTCACCATGACCGCTTCACTGAGTTCCTGAGGAGGACTGACACCGTACTGATTCACAGCAAAGATCCTCAGATAGTAACCCTTGTTTGAGATCATGTTTTCCAGCTCACATTCGTTGATGTCCGGGGGGAGATTTGTGAGGGGCTCCCACTGGGCTTGACCGGCCTCACGCTTTTCAAGGATGTAGTGGATAATGGGCGACCCTCCAATGTCCAGTGGACTGTCCCACTCAATGCAGACACTCGTGGAACCTACGTCAGTGATGCGTAGTCCAGCTGGGGCTAATGGCTTTCCTTTTTGTTCTTGAGATATCTTGCGTTCCACTTTTGAAGTCTGTAATAAACCTGTGGCATTTTCTTCGACTACTTGCCCTATCGTACACTCAGCCTCAAAATTAATTCCACGTTGAGTCTCCATCTTGGCGGGTAGTTTCTTGACAAAAGTTGGCTTGTATCCCTTTCTGCCAGTGTAGCACACGAGCGAGAATGATTGGTCGGCGACGATTTCAAAACGAGACGGCAGCTTCCTGACAAACCACGGCTTGACCCCTGGAGGCTGCAATGTAACTAATCCGTCTAACACTATGAACTCTCCAACGCCGCACTGATTCTCTGCCGCCACTCGGAAATAATAACTGCTCCCGGTTACGAGACTGTCAACTGTTACCTCGAGACAGCCCATGCTACCGACCGACAGCCAGTCCTCCGACTCCGTCAGCCGGGACTCGATCAGGTACCCGGTCACGGTCGCTCCACCGTCGTAGTCAGGGGGCGACCAGGTCAGGGTCACCGCTGTGTCTGTGGCTTTAGTGACCTTCAAATCTCGCGGAGATCCTGGTTTGTCGATGACAATGACCTTGATGGCGTAGGAACATTGTCCCTGTTCTGTGCTCAGTTTAAGAGCATAACTTGCAGCATCTTTCAACGTGACTTGATTGAAAATAAGTTCCACAGCTTCCTCATTGATTCTTGTCAGCACCGTGTCTCCGTCATCAAACAAGGATCCATCCCGAGTCCACACGGCGGTAGGAAGAGAGGCGGATATATAAGGAATCAAGACGGTGGCCATTGACCCAATGTTGATCTTCAATGTTTCCTCCATAGATTCCTTAGATATTCTCGGAGGTCCACATTGCGCAGGCACTGAAGGTATTGACGGTGCACTGAATCCTACAGAATTTCCAGCAGCGACACGGAATATATATTTCGTATATTCCTCTAGATTGCGCACAATAAACGTTGTCATTTCTTCCACTCTCGCCAGCAGAACATTCCATTCTTCTTCTTCCTCTTTTCTCCACTCAAGAACAAAGCCAGTAACCGGTGATCCTCCGTCGTTCTCTGGAGCTGTCCAGCTCAGTCGCATCTCCTTCTCCAGAATCTGAAGGACTGTCGGAGCGGCGGGCTGACTCGGCACTGTCAGTGTAACGCTGGTGGTAAAACTAACCATAAAGCTTGGAGGACTTTGACCGATCTCGTTGACAGCGATCACACGGATGCTGTATCCGACTCCGGGAGAGAGATCCGTGATGGTTACCGAGTGGTCGCTGATCGGGGATTCATTGACCCCAGTCCACAGCGAGGTGTCGCTGCTCAAACAGATTTCAAGTATGTAGCCGATGATGCTAGAGCCTCCATCCGACTCCGGGGCTTCATAGGAGACAATGCACGAGGACTCTGTGACGTCGTTCACTTGGACTTGAGACGGCGACAAGGGTTCAGTTTGCACAACTAAGCTGATAGGTAGAGATGTTTTGCCAACAGTGTTGCACAGCTCAACGTAGAATGTATTGGTGTCTAGTGTCTGTGCGTTGACAACTTCAAAATGAACTCTGTTCTGCTCTCTAATCTCACATGTAATTCTCGACTTATCGAAGTCGTCCCCCTCGGCTGAGTGGAGGCACACGGTGGGTCGTGGAGTGGCGGCATATTCCAACGTGAGTGACGCGTTGCTTCCAGATCTGACGGTCACTGATTCCTTGAACGAATCGTCAAGGACGAAACGCGGAGGAGCCTCTACGGCGAGATTACATGCAGATTTGACAAATTCATCGACCACAATGGTGTATTCATCTGTGTCGCTGACACAGCAAGATTTCAGAAGCAGGGAATACATTACACCTTCACGCCTAATCTCAACTCTCTCTGAAGACACAATGCGTTCTCCACTTTTCAACCACGTTACCTCTAAATCCGGCTGAGATAGTGCACAGGTTAAACTCACACAAGTATTTTCCATCGCTGAACAATTCTTCAAAGATTTTACAATTGCAATTGGACAGAGCTTCATCTCTGAGCTGATGTCAGTCACGCTTCTGTCAACATCTGTCACATCAGTTGCTTGCGTTGTTTCTTCAGCATTCTTGCTTTGTCCTGCCTCTAAAACTTCGATAACATCAATGTATACGTCAAGCATCTCCTGTTCCTTAGCCAAAAACAAACAAAGATTTCCTCGTGGCTTTGCTTCTTCTAATTCTGTTTGAACCATAGTTTCAGCAGATTTGTCCTCATTTACCGGCAAATCCATATCCTGAATTTCCTTTTCTTTAAACTGTGAAGTTTGAACTGACGCCTGATAGCTGAAACTATTAATTTGGACTTTGTCTAGTATTGCAGCAGCAACTTCTTCTACATGTGCTTCACTTGATATCACTTCCTTAAAGTTATCGACTCTTTCTTCTTCTATTTGGGAAAGTTGGTTTTCAGGTGCAGAATAAGTTTGTTTATTAAGTTGAACATTTTCAAATGAATCTTGCGTGCCTTCAGTTGTTGTTGCAATTGACTTCTCAGACATTTCAAGTGAAGAAATTTCAATACTAATTTCGTCTAATACTAATTCAAACGAGGCTTCATTCGCAGAATACAAGAACAAAGCAGTACCAAGATCTTTCGAAGAGCATGTAAACTCTTCTACGTTATCTGTATTGCATTGCTCAAATGCTGTTTCTAAACTGCTCAACTCATCAAAGACATCATCTGAAAATGACTTCAGAATTTCTTCCAATGCGAGACTGGAAATAAGTTCTTTCTGAAGTTCTTTAATAGAAATCAAGAGTTCCTCTATGACGGTTTCTAAAGCCTGATTTTCAGAAGTTTTTAATTCAGCTAATTCTTCAATGTCATCTGCAGGAAGAGTTTCAACATTATTTTCTTCTGCATGGTAATGATAACTGCTTTTGTCAATTTGTTTGCTTTCTATCATGCTAATTTCTACTTCGCTTTCCGTAATACCTTCTTCAACCTGTACATCAACAGGTGAATCTTCCACTTCTTCCACAGTCAAACCTTCCAAAGTTTCTTCTCTTACTAAGTACAACGATAACATCTTTTGCACACCATCAAAAGGTTCAAGACCGTTTTCTAAAATTGTTTTACTTTCCAAAGTAAGCTGTTCACCTTCAGCTCCCTCAGGAATCTCTTTAGTTTCTTCAATCGATAGATTAAAAGTAGTTTCTTTTGCGAGATCCACTTGAACAATTTTGACAACAGAAGATTCTGACAACATGTATGCCTCAACCACACCCTCAGCGGCAGTCTCTACCAGGCGTTCCTCAGACAAATCATCAACCTTGTCATCCAGCTCAAACGTCTCGTCATCTCTTTCGCAGGTCCGAAAGTTACATGTTCCTCTTTCAGCACTGTCTTCATATTCAATAACACAGACTTCAGTTACATGTTCCTTTAATTGGTCTTGATCATTAGAGTAATCTAAAATTTCATCCAGAAGACTGTCTATTTTGTTTTCTATCTCTTGCTCTGAACAAATAAAAAGCAATGGAATTGCTTGAATTTCACTGATCCAGTCTATATAATCAGTGATGGGCACTTCTTGCCATTCAGAGTTTAGTATTTCTAATTCTGACGCAAGATTAAATTCTTCTGTGACCACATTTATTTCGATTAGATCTACAGCATTCATTTCTCTTTGTTTACTTACTTCTGAAAAGCCTAGAGAAAAATGTTCAGATGTAGTCTGAATGACTTCTTGCTGAAGTAATTCATTTTGATCCAATTGTTCTGTTGCATCAAGTTCTTCAAATACATTTACTTCTTGCTCTTCAACCTGCTTGATTGCATCTGTCGTTTTAGCGTCTTGTGTCGACGTAAGAAGCTCTATAGCTTCAGTTTCGGGTTGCGAAGTAACAGATTCTACCTCTTCGGTTTCTTGCATTGAAGCCACTGATTCTTTCTCTTCAGTTTCTTGTGTCGTGGTAACAGTTTCATTTTGCTCAGTGTCCAGAGATGATGTAACAGATTCTATTTTTTCAGTTGCATGGGCTAATGTCAAAGATTCTGTTGCATCTACTATTGTAACAGAATTTAATTGCTCAATTTTTTGCGATGTTGAATCAGATTGTAATACTTCAGTTTCATCTGCTGATACAACAGACTTTATGTGCTCAGGTTCTTGTGTCGATGTAAGAGATTCAAACTGTTTAGTTTGCTGTGATAATGTAGAAGATTCTATCTGCTCAGTTTCCGAAGCGGATGTACAAGATTCTAAATGTGTCGTTTCTTGTTTTAGCGTTACAGATTCAAGTAGCTCAGTTTGTTGAACTGTAACAGAATCTATCTGATCAGCTACTTGTTGTGATGTAACACATTCTGTCTGTTCAATCTCAAGTGCTGATGAAAGACATTCAGTTTCTTTAATCAGGTTCTCATCTGAAAGTTTATCGATTGCAGTAGCAGCTATGTTTTCTTCATGTCGCACCTCAGACTGAATATCCTCAACAACATTTTTCTTGACAGTTGTTTCTAGCGAGGTTGTGAGTGGTGTTTCTGAACTGCGTTCTTTAGGTCGCACAGTTAAGTATGCCGTGGTCTGACAGGAGCCCAGTTCGTTCTCTGCCTTCACAGTGTATTCTCCCTCATCCTCCAACAGTGTGTCATGTATGATCAACGTGCACACTCCAAACTCATCACAGGCCATTGAGAAATCCGGTGACTGTTTGATCATTTCTCCGTCGACATACCACGTGACCTTGGGCAATGGATTACCACAAAGATGGCAGGCAAGAGTTGTCTTAGCGCCATCTATTGATGTCAAGTCATCCAGGGACAAGTCGAACACAGGCGGTGATCGGTCAACGTCAACAGATGCAATAACACTAGACTCTTCAACATTGCTTTCAGTTGAGCCATCAATAAATGCCAGCGGTTCTTCTGTTTTAGTAATAACATCTGTCTGATCAGATTCTGTTACTTTCAATTGCTTTTCATACCAACCCCAATCCTCATCACTTAGGGCTAACGGTGCAGTAGCCAGCGGTTGATCTTGCTTTTTTACCACATTGTTTTGCACCATATCTGACAACTCACTCTCGGAGAAATCCAGTATCCCGGTAGGTGAAAAGGCCACAGTGGTTGATGATACTGAGGACGACAAAAGATCATCCGCAACATCTGATGTATCAAACATGTCAGAGGCATCACTTGTTGACGAGTGCGTTGGCTCACGTGATCTATCCTTAGCATCGTAAAATATCTCCTCTCCGGATTCTTCAGAATGCAGCTGGCTGTGAATTTCATCGGCCAAATCGTCGAAGCTCGGATCTATCTGCAATTCATCCTGAGTCAGTCCTTCGATCATGGTGCACTCGACTTCCGTAGCTCTTTGAGAAATGTCAGGGAGAGACTCCATCACAATTGACATGGCATTCGCTTTTTCAAACACATCAGTTTCTTCGCACACATTTGTAGCAACAGACGGATCATAAAGTGTTTCAATCTCAAAATTCTCTCTGTCGCATGTGATTTCGATAAGTTTTCCAGGTTCTTGAATGAAAGTCTCCGTACCAGCAATCAATAAAGCTTCTTTGGAAGAACGAATGATAGTAACAGAGTCATTTTGGTCGATGAGAGGATCCAGCAATTCAATGTTAATGCTCTCCCCCGTTAAGGTTTCAGTATCAACTTTTGTGACTTCGCTAAAATCATGAGCATCACAGTGATCTTCAACCAATTGACTGAAAGTAATTATGGCTTCTTTTTGAGCAGATGCTTCAGTTTCTTTTGATACTTGTAAAATACTGCATTCGTCCACTTCAATTCCATCTAATGACTTCAGAGATTCATGCTCGACATTTGGAATTTCATCGGCGTTGGCCTGTTTCAAGACAAATCGCTGAGACTCTTCAATCACTGCCTCTGATGCAATCTGTTGCTGCCCTGGTTGTATGACATCAGCAGGCTTTATTGTTGATTCTTGAGAAGCAGCAAGGATTTCTGGTCTTAGACTTGTAAGTATTTCGTTCGGATGAATATCAGAAGTCTCTTGGATTGTTGCAGTAGAGGAGATCATTATGTGAGTCTTTTTAAAACCTAGTTCTGCTGCAGTTGTTGACACGGTAGAGATGTTGACAATTCTAACAGTATCTACTTCAGAATGTACTGTAGACTGAGCAGCTTTCATTGTCATACTGTCGTCCAATGCAAGCAGCTGCTGTGGTGTTGCCTCCTCAATGACCACCCCGACTTGTGACGTGTGGACGCTGCCCTTAGCAATATCATGCAACACTGGTACACTGTCAACATTTGCCTGTATTTCACTGGTCGACAGCGAAGGTGGTTCAACACGAAGAGTTTCCACTTGAACATCTTCATCATGTCCCGCGACATGTTTGTTTTTTTGCCATTTGACATCCGCCATCAGAACCGTCTCCTCATAGACATGCTCCTTCACGGGATTCACAATGACGGAAGCCTTTGCTGCAGACGTTGCATTTTCGCCTGAAACAAGACGCTTCGAACTTGAAGTAGTCGCTGATGCAGCATTCTGATTGGTTGTGGTCGAGTCTTCCTGGTGAATCTTTTTCATGCTGTCAAGGAATTTCTTTGTTTTTAATTGAAAGTCTGCCTCGTCTGTTGAGCAGAGTGAAGACTCAGCCTGGGATGTGAAGCCGGCTTCCTCTGTGTCAGCAATGTATTCGAACTCTTCCACTAATAACTGCGCAGTATTTACAGCTCGTCCGTACTTGTTGCTCGCCACACAATTGTAGACGCCGGTATCCTGAGGAAACACTTCAATAATTAGCAGCGTTACTTCTCCTGTTTCTTTGTTGTACGTTGTCTGAAAATCTGGATTATCGTTGATCATCTTGTCGTTATGATACCAGGATATTTCTGGTGTTGGAGATCCATAAACAGTGCAGGTAAACTTGACCTGCTCCCCATCCATCACCCGCTGTGACTGGAAGAGTCCTGTAAAGGAAGGTGGAAGAGTCTTCGTCACTTCCAGCTCTCCTAACTTAGTAGTTTCGTCAGTAACCTTTGCCCGAAGCATTTCGCAATGGCTCGCATACTTCCTAGTCTTCTGCACGTCGACTTTAGTATGTGCATCAACGAGTTGTAGCTGTGACGTTGGCGTCTGTCTAAGAACAATGTTTGAAGTTGCCACTTTTACTTTGGATGCGGAACTTTTCTGATGCGCGCTGAATGAAAATGTATCAGAATAGCTGCGCTGCTGAACGATTGGTATCATGACCTCTTGTCTCTGAGTTGCTATGGCTTCAGCTTTCTGTTTCAGTGAAACAGTTTTCTGTTCAGTGACCGTCTGCTGGGGATCCACTTGGACTTCCATGCGAAGTCCTCTTGGCAATGAAGCACTGCGTAGTGACACCTCAGACTTCTCAACCTTTGGAGGAGGCAGGTCGAACTGCAAGGCCATTTCGTCATAGTCAGCTCGGTTGTCAATGGCAATCGTTTCGGAAAACCTGCGCGGTTCATCTTTCATGAACTCGGTGCAGCGTAGTAAATTCGACGTCGACTGAGTTTTAGATTGTATAATGGTAGTTCTCTCATTGCCACCCTTTATATTAAGGTGACAATGGGTGACCGCTGCTCCGAGAACATTCTCCGCCCTACATGTGTATTCTCCATCATCGTCCAAGAACAACTTCTTGATGGACAGACAGCTCTCCAGGACCTCCGCTCTGAGCTCTCCACTGACTCCTCGTAAAGTGTTTGTAATGTGGAAGTCTGCGCCATCCTCCAACACTTGTCCATTATAGAACCACGACATACTCATAGGAGTCCTTCCACTGCACTGTACTTTTAGGATGAGAGGCATCCCTTCGTGGCCTATTTGATTGCTGAGTGGAAGAACAAAGCGAGGTGGCTCATTGTTGGAGGCAGATGGTTGAATAACTTTAGCAGTTTGTTGTGGTGTTGTTTGTTCCACTGCTTTCTGAGTAGTAATGGTTTCTCTAACATAGACTGATGTTGAAACTGAAGCTTCTCCAAGTTTATTGACTGCCTTGCATGTGTAGTACCCGGCATGATCATGGGTGCAGTTGTCAATCCTCAGACTGGCTTTGTTGTTTGTGAATCCGATGTTAATGTCTTTTTCTGGTTTTAATATCTTCCCATTAAACAACCAGATGACAGATGGCTCAGGTTGACCCTCCACAAACACTTCTAGTAAGAAAGTTTTGCCCAGATTAACATCCATAAGAGAAGCAGGCGATCGAGAGAAAGTTGGAGAAGTCTCAAAGACGCTCGACTCCTTCATTCCTATAATCTTAACGGTTTCCTTTTTGACCGACCTTGTTTTGTCCAGAATTGTTACTTCAGCATCAGCCGGCACGACGACGACGTTAGCTGTGCTGATCGCCCTCCCCGCCAGATTAGTTGCCTGACATGAATACATTCCAATGTCGCTCGCCTCAGCTGCCCGTATCATAAGGCTACATTTCCCGGCAATCCGGTCAAACATGGCCGCTCGTCGTCCACCCATAACCGGAAGTTCTTCTTTACCCTTCAGCCAAACGATTTCCGGTTCCGGTGAGCCAGACACGACCGTCTCCAGCACAAAAGTTTCACCTTCGTAGACGACACACGGCTGAACCGGGTTCGTGAATTTGGGAGACTCGGCATTGATGATTTTTGGAGTGGTGTGCTTCTGCGACGTCTGCTTTGTTTGTATGCTGGATGTAGCGCTGGTGTGAGTGCTGGAGAGAGTACTTGAGTGAGTGCTGAAGTTATTGCTTGAATTAGTGTTGGACAGAGTGCTTGATAGAGTGCTGGAGTTCGTACTGGCGTTGCTACTGTAGTGCGTGCCGGAGAAAGTGCTGGATTGAGTAAGTGACTTATTCTGCTCAGTTGTTTGCTGTTGTATTCTTGATCCTGGCACCAGTCCAATGTTCTTCGCTGCCGCTGACATCAAAGTCAAGGACGCTTTACGCTTTGGTGGTGCCGGTGCAACGATCAGATTACACTGAGTCTGCGCCTTGCCTGCACTGTTTATAGCAGAACATTTGAAGAGACCTTGGTCTTCTGGTAAGCAATCAGAGATGCCCAGAGTGACAATTCCAGTCTGTTTGTTGTACGATAAGACAAAATCTTTACTTCGGTCAATGTTTGAGTCGTTGTGGTACCAGGATATAGATGGCGCTGGTTGACCTATGACCTGACAAGTCAAGGTCACTTCCTCGCCGTCAGCCACAGTCATGTCTTCAAGCATCTTGATAAACTTTGGACAATCCGGATCTTTCATATCTGCTCCAACACTCAGTTCGGCTGTACTCTCGGCTGATCCGCATTGATTTGCAACGCGACAAGAATAAACGCCTTCACTAAACTGACTGACATCACAAATTACAAGTTTGTACTTATCTCCTTGACGCAACATCTGATAGTCTGATCCTTGTTTCAATGGAAGTCCATCGTGAAACCACATAACATCGACTGGTGGTTGAGCTTTGACACTAATTTCAAACACAGCCATACTTCCTAAGCTTGCCTTCACTGCGGTCATAGAGGTTACAAACTTTGGAGGGTCAGTTTCTTTAGAAATAAATAATGGACCACGAGAAGAAGCTCTAATATTAAGCTGCGCTCTGCTGGAGGAATATCCCACAGGATTAGAAGCGATGCATTCATAAGTCCCTGAATCTTCTGTTCCGGTTTGAGTAATAATGAATGTGTAAATATCATTTGCATACTTCATCTGGTATTTATCACCGGCTGAGAGCTGTTGACTATTCTTAATCCAGTGGACCTCTGGTTTCGGATAGCCAATAATTTGACAGTCAAATACTGCTGCTTGACCATCAGTAACAGTTAAATCTTTCATGACAGACTTAAACTCTGGCCTACTGTTCTGCATTTCTTCGATGACGCAGAGATCGCACGAACACTCAACTCCACCGAACTTGTTAACAAGTCGCACTGTATATTTTCCAGCGTCCTCACCAAACACTTCCGGTAGGAAAAGAGTACTTTTCTCCGAGTCAATTGATATTTGAAAGTCGACAGATGATTGAATTTTAGTGCCGTTGTGCAACCAGCAGATATCGGAAAATGGAGAACCAGCAAACGCTACATCGAGTCTGATTGGTTCTCCCTCGTTGGTTGTAACATCTGAGAGTGATCTGATGAATGTAGGGACTACCTTTGATTTGTTGCTGACAACGGTTGTCGAGTCAGACAACATAATTCTAGAATTGGAGTCCGTTGTTGTTACGTGTGTATGACCGTTTGCCGCCGTTGTTGACGCCACAGGTGATGAGCCATGTTTAGTAGGAGGCCTGAAATCATTTGTGTTAATAACTGATAATCTGGCACTGCATTCTGATTGGCCCACTGCATTGTCTGCCACAACTTTAATTGTGGTGTTTTCTAGTGGCCGTGTCATTGTCAAGAAGTGAGTTGAACCCTCAGACTGTACTGAATACTTCATGCTATTTTCTGCTACCACACCATTAATCCACCAAGTAACAACCGGTTGAGGAAATCCAGTGACCTTAGTCAAAAACTTGGCAGTCTGTCCTTGTTCCATTTGAAGGTCATCAAGTTTGATGGTAAACGTTGGAGCAGCTTGAATATTGTAATTCAAGTCTGTGTAACCTGAATTGTACCTGTCAGCCTGCAGTTGTTTCCAGGAGACTGCTTGCATGGATCCCGTCCTTGACCGGGTATTCATGACTGGAGTGACAGATGATATAACAGGTGACTCTGAACCCATCCTCTGGGGTCCCGCTGATGATAACGATGGCAAAGATCTTCTGAATGAAAACTGATCTGATTGAGTAACAGAGTGAATCCTTGATGTTGTTAATTCAAACTTATTTAGCCTGCTTGCATTTGCATTCCTGTCCGCAGCGTCTGCTTTTAATAAAGTAGCGGAAGTGAAAGTTTCCCCGGCCAGGTTCACAGCCTCACACGTGTACTCTCCCTCGTCCTCAGAGCAGACGCTAGTGATTGTAAGGTACGTGATGCCAGTGCGCTGATCATAGCCTGACTGATATCTCTCTTTATCCAACATTGGTCGACCTCTACGAGACCAGATAATTTCAGGAGGCGGAGTCGCGGTCACGTGACATTGAAAGTGGGCGGTGCTACCAGGCTGCTGATAGAGATCTCTCATTGGTTGGTCAAATACTGGCGCGCGAAAGTTATTTGGTGTCGCATTTGAATACCTGGTTTCTGGTGGTCCTTGTACTTGTAGTGTCATCGTCGTTGAAATAGGAACACCTTGTACGGTCGCAGTGCACACGTACTGACCAGAATCCTCAGCGAACACCTCAGCGACTGTCAAAGAGCACTGGCCTTGTCGAAATGAGATCATGTAGTCGGGTGACGGCTTGATCTCGAGACCATTTCGAAACCATCGAACAGAGTCCGGGGGAGGAAAAGAAGGGATTAGACATTCTAAGATCAACTTTTGACCTTCGTCCGCTATTTGATCCACCAATGGCTTTATAAATTGAATTGCTTGAGTCTTCTGATTGGATAGAACAGTGATAGGTGAGGATAAAGAAGACAATGTCTTATTAGGTGAAAATAGATCACGTGAACCAGATGTAACACTTGACGTATTTTCTATGAATTTTGCATTATCGGCAGGAGAGCGGACAACAAGTTCAGTAGCGGACTGAACCCGTCCTAGATAATTCTCCGCCATGACTACAATGGGTCCAGCGTCATCCTTGAACACCTCCGGGATGTTGAGAGTGTGCATCTCATCCTGCTCGAGGAGCTCAAAATCCGGAGAGGATTTGATCTGTTGGTCTCGGTGGAACCACTTAACTGTTGGGGCCGGAGTGCCGGACACACGGACTGACAGACTGACCGGCTCACCCTCGGTCACGACGGAGCGGGTCAGTAGGCACTCAGAAAAGGCTGGTGGGTAAGATGATATATGAGGAGACGAGCCGTTCTTTTCTCCCGCGTTGAACATCCCCCATTGCTTCTGATACATTACTGAGGATTCAACTGACTAATGAAACCATTAATGTAGATTGTAACTATACTGTAGATTAAAGGAAACTTGCTCAACTGTACAACGAAACAATTTCAACAGATGTTAACGTGGCGATACATTTTCCTCTCTGAAACAGTGCGGGCGTTAAAAACTGGATCTAACAGCAACTATAGCTGACGAAATATTGCTGTAAAAATCCAACTTTTTGCCGCCTCACCGCGAACCGAACTGACAAGATTGACCCACTTGATCGACTGACTCGTCTTCAACGTTCTCACTATACTACACATTCACGACTCCAAGCAGCCGCTACGCTTACCGC
>Ga0170475_100467894_pt1 | contig 18888 bp, 19 predicted proteins | sample Soicark_Litter_5_FD_111474 | JGI IMG/M metagenome (GOLD analysis project Ga0170475, IMG submission 111474) | Avena fatua rhizosphere microbial communities from Hopland, California, USA. Combined Assembly of 48 SPs
GACGCGGCCACGAAGCTGATCTGGCTGGCACTGCGCAACATCACCGAGGACTGGGGGCGTGCAGCAAACAACTGGAAATCAGCGATGAACCAATTCGCAATCCTCTACGCTGATCGCTTCACAGGACCGGGCACGTAAGATCACCAGCCAGCTTCACGATCGTGAAGGTTCACAAGCCTCACACACGAAAATTCGGACAAGCCCCAGCAGCGCGCGATTCATTCAACCCAAAACTGCTCTGCCTTTGGGCTTCAGATCTCACCATGCCTTACCGCGGCGATTCAGCTGACAGCCAGCGAAGTATGTTCCCACTATGGACATCGAATCGTCGACTGAGAGTGCGCGGCGACAAGGATTTACGCGTGTGTCCATGCTCGTTAACTCGTAGGTAGTACGTCAACGTTTGAGTGCCTGACAAATCAGGTCCGCTCCGCACATCGAACCCGATGTTGGACTTATGACACGCAGCGGCTGAGAACACCACGCACCACGTTGCCGACTTTTTTCCATGCCGGAATAATGCGTTGCGTCGGACGTCGGCATACCCAAAAAACGAATCGGAGGGAAACTTGAGAAGCACAACCATTGCCATGGTGGCATGCGCCGCCGTGGCGATCGCAGGCATATCGGGCTGTGCAGTTCCTGCACCAGCCTACTCGCCGTCCATCGCCAACGTGTCCACGTTGAAGAACAACGGTACGGCACCGGTTGCCGTGGGCGGCTTTTCCGTGAAAACCGGTACTCCAGGGGCGTCGACTCTCTCGGTGCGCGGCCATCCAATGTCCACCGCAGTCGGTAGCGACTATGCCGGCTACTTGGCCGAAGCACTTCGCAGCGAACTCGAGCTGGCCCGCCGGAGCGACCCGAAGGCCACTATCGAGATTACCGGTGTACTGACGCGCAATGAGCTCGACGGGGACGGCATCTTGAAGGGCGTGGGATTGATCGAAGCGCAGTTCGTGGTTCGCCGGGAGGGACAGATCAAATTCGACAAAGTCAAGAGCGGCTCGGCCGAATGGGAAAGTTCATTCGCCGGGGCCATCGCAATTCCAAAAGCCGTGCAGAACTATCCCGTGATGGTTCAAAGCCTGCTCGCAGCGCTCTACAGCGATGCGGACTTCCAGGCGGCACTGCGCTAACACTCCCTTCACTCGAAAGCATTCCATGTCCGCACTTTTGAAACGCCTGGTTCTCGCCTTTGGTCTCGCCGCAGTCGCCGCGCTCGTCGGTTGCGCTCACCCCATCACCATCAATCCGGACGTCGCCAAGGTGACCGGTTCGGGCGCCCCGCGCATCGACAAATCGGTGGCGTACTACGTGTCGATCGACGACATGAAGCGCGAAGTCATCACAGCAGGAGGCGGCGGTGACAAGATCAGCTACTTCCCATATCGAGACCTCGACACCGCGATCTACAAGTCACTGTCCGAGGTGTACACCAACGTGACGAAGCTTGAGACGCCTATCGCCGCAGACTCGGCGAAGAACGCGCACTTCGTGTTCACACCCCAGTTGACGACCACATCGTCGTCTTCGAGCCCATTCACTTGGCCGGCCACCGACTTCACCGTCGAACTGGCCTGCAAGGTCACGGACAGCACCGGCAAATCCATCACGGACATCGTCGTGACCGGCAATGGCAAAGCCGAGTTCAGTGAGTTCAAATCCGACTTCGGGCTGTCGGCACGCCGGGCTTCGCAAGATGCCCTGGTCAAGTTCACGAAGGCCATCGAGACCTCGCCTCAGCTGCGCTGAAGGCAATCCGCCGTTGATCGCCAGCCCACGCGGCGATCAACGGCCCCTTCGACTTCCCAGTCGAGCCGGGTGCAGAATCCGTGCAAATTCGCACCATAGGGCACATGGGTCCCCTCAGTTTGTTCAGTCAAAGAGCAACGTAGAAGCAAGCCCCTTCACCGACCCGGCTCTCGGCCCATACCTTGCCGCCATGGCGCTCGACGATCCGGTGCACGGTCGCCAGACCGATGCCGGTTCCAGCGAAATCGTCTTGCGCATGCAGACGCTGGAAGACGCCGAAGAGCTTGTCCGCATAGGCCATGTCGAAGCCGACACCGTTGTCGCGCACGATGAACGCCTTGCCCTGAGGCGAGTCCACCACATCGCACTCGATCTGCGGCGCGTGCACCTTGCCCGTGAACTTCCAGGCGTTGCCGATCAGATTCTCCAGCACGATCTTCAGCAGGCCGGTGTCGCCGACCACGGTCATGCCGCCATGGATCTGCACATCCACCTGGCGCTCGGGGTCGCGGTTGCGTATATCGCTGACCACGGTGCGCGCGATCTTGGCCAAGTCCACCCGATGGCGGCGCAGTTCCGCGCCACTCACGCCAGGAGGTCGTCGATCAACCCGCCATGCGCATGGCGGACGCGCGGCACGCTGCGGTGTCGCGCCCGGCGCCACACGTCAAACCAGGTACCGATGTTGATGCCTTTAACCGGCTTCTCAATGTCGCCGGCCGCCGGCGGGGTCGGTCAGCCAGTCCTGCGCCTGGCTTTCGTGATCGCATTGCAGACGGCCTCGGTCACCTGCGCGGTCGTGGCCGTACCGCCGAGGTCTCGTGTATGCAGCGCGGAATTGGCGGTCACCCGCTCGATCGCATCCATCACGCGCCGGGCTGCTTCGCGCTCGCCGAGGTGCTCCAGCAGCATCACGACCCGACCGGGTTCGCCAAGCCCTTGCCCATGATGTCGAATGCAGAGCCATGGATGGGTTCGAACATCGACGGATAGCGGCGCTCAGGATCGATGTTGCCGGTGGGTGCGATGCCCAGACTGCCTGCCAGTGCTGCAGCGAGGTCGCTCAGGATATCTGCATGCAAATTGGTCGCAACGATGGTGTCGATCGTGGCTGGCCTGTTGACCATGCGGGAAGTCATCGCGTCGACCAGTTCCTGCATCATCAAAGCACGGCGCGGGTGCGGGCGTTCATTGAATTCGTGGCGGCTGCCCTTGCAGAGCAGGCAGTGCCTGGCGGGCGATAAGGCTGGTATAGATTGGGAAGCTTGGCACTGGCGATCCAAGCTGTCGGACCGCATCGAGATGACCGAGCCCGGCCCGCCAAAGTCACATATCCGTATACCTCAACCTGCCTGCAACAAAAATCCAAGAGGCGGCGCCTGCCATGCACCGACGTTGATACACTTCATATCAGCTCTGCCAGCATACTCTCCGGAATTACCCCCTCTCGCCGAAATGCGGCCGCTCGACCGCTTAATTAGGTCCGAGTGGAGGCACCAGTTTGATTCGCCGGCATGGGCACGCGCTTTTTGAGCGCGGCTCACCTTCAACGCTGAGCGTCAAACCAAATTATTTACAACTTTGTGTAGGAACAGCGCAGATGGCATCGATTACCAAAGCACTAGCTCATGTTGTCAAGGACGAGAATCTATTCGTGCACGAAGTTATCAAGGTAAGCGGGGCGCCAGACCAGTTCCACAGCCAGTTCACCGTTGATGGGGAACACCCGTACCTTTACGAGAACGCAGCAATCGCCAACCATGTTTCCGGAACAACGTTTCTCGATGCCAGCAGACAATTACTGAAAGCGATAACACACCTGTATTATTCGGTGCCGCTGGCCAACCGCTTCGTCATTCGAGAGGTTGCACTGGACTTTCAACGATGGGCAAAGTTGCGAATCCCGATCAATGCAGTCGTGGAGCCGACCATCCGCCACAAAACTGTCTTGGGGGAAATGTGCCTTACCTTTGATGGCGCGATAAGCTTTACTCAAGAAGGCAGAAAACTTGGCACAGTAACAGGCAGGTTCATGACTTTCTCGGTCGAAGTTGAAAACAAGTTGCTAAGTCGTCAATACCAGCAAGCACCACTTGAAGAGGCGCTCGCCAGGGAGTGCTGAAGGGCGCAAATGCGCCGATGGGCAATGCCCGTGTTGCCCATCAATGGCGCTTAATCACATCTCGCCGGTTTTCGCGTTGCACACATGCGAAGTGCGGCTGACCTGCGGCAAGCGTGGCCAGGGACCCAATTGGAGGCTCCCGGTGCACCGGCCTGGGCATGTTTCCCTGCGGCATGTTGCGTACGCGCGAGCATGCGAATTCGTACTGCCACCTATAGCAAGCTGCCGCAGGTGCGCGGCGTCCACGACCATCAGCTGCGCTCTATGCCGATGGCAAGGCACGGGATGTCGGACGGTGGGACTTGCGCCCACAAGAGTTCGCCCATGCTGGGCGCACTGCAAAAAAAGCGGGCACAAGAACCGCTTTGATAAGTGTTGGTAGGCCGTGCAGGGCTCGAACCTGCGACCAAAGGATTATGAGTCCTCTGCTCTAACCGACTGAGCTAACGGCCCGGAACCCGCCATTGTAGGCACGTACTGAAGCGTCCTACTTTGTGCTCAGTGCGTTGCTCACGAGCCGCGATGTGATATCGACGATCTGGATCATCCGGTCGTAGGCCATGCGGGTGGGGCCGATGACGCCCAAGGTGACAATCTGGCCGTTCACCTCGTATGGTGCGGAGACGACGGAGAGTTCTTCGAACGGCACCACGCGGCTTTCGCCGCCAATGTAGATGCGTACGCCCTCCGCGCGGCTCGAGACGTCGAGCAGGCGCATCAGCTGGGTCTTCTGTTCGAAGAGGTCGAACATTTTTCTCAGCGACCCCATGTCGCTGGAAAAGTCCTGGACCGTCAGGAGGTTGCGTTCGCCCGAGACGACGACTTGCTCCTGGCTGTCGTCGGCCTCGCTGCCGGCCAGCACGGCTGCCTGCATCAGCGCGGCGATCTCGCCGCGCAGTGATCGATTTCGTTTTTCAGGCGCTCGCGGACTTGTTCGATGGACAGGCCGGCGTACTGGGCGGTCAGGAAGTTGCTGGCCTCTTGCAGCTGGCTCTGGGTGTAGTCCTGTGCGGTCAGGACGACGCGGTTCTGCACGTCGCCTTCCGGGGTGACCAGGATCACCAGTATCCGGCGCTCCGACAGGCGCAGGAATTCGATGTGGTGAAAGACGCTGACCTTGCGCGGCGCGGTCACCACGCCGACGAAGCTCGACAGGTTCGACAGCAGCTGGGCGGCACTGGCGATCACGCGCTGGGGCTGGTCCGGATGGAGATGGGGCGGCTCCATCGGCCCCGCGGCCAAGTCACGCGGTTGTGCGGTGAGCATGGTGTCGACGAAGAGCCGATAGCCGCGCGCGGTAGGGATGCGCCCCGCGCTGGTGTGCGGGCTGGCGATGAGGCCGAGGTCTTCCAGGTCGGCCATCACATTGCGGATGGTGGCCGGGGAGAGGTCGAGGCCAGATGCGCGCGAAAGCGTGCGGGAGCCGACGGGTTGCCCGTCGGCGATGTAGCGCTCCACCAGCGCCTTCAGCAGAGTCTTCGCACGCTCGTCAAGCATGCTTCGATTGTAGGGCGCACGCCGGGATTGCCGGTTTCCACGGCTGGCGGCTGCATGTTGCTGTGGTGTAATTTGGGCATGTCTTCACGCTTCCGTCATGCCGCTCTCGTGGGCAAATACCAGGCCCGTGGCATTCAGGGCCTGTTGGAAGAGGTTGCGCAGTTCCTGGCTCGAAAAGGTCTGGAAGTTTCGCTGGAGCGTGACACCGCGCTGAACACCGGCATGACCGACTACAACGCCCTCACCCACGAGGAGATGGGCCAGCAGTGCGACTTGGCCATCGTGGTCGGCGGCGACGGCACCATGCTCGGCAGCGCCCGACAGCTCGCGCGGTTCGGGCTGCCACTCGTGGGCATCAACCAGGGGCGGCTGGGGTTCATCACCGACGTGCCGATCGGCCACTTCGCCGACGCGCTGGCGCCCATGATCGCCGGCCACTATGAAGAGGAACGCCGAACCATGCTCGAAGGCGGCGTCTGGCGAGACGGCCGCATGATCTTCGAAGGCTTCGCCCTCAACGACGTGGTAGTGAGCCGCGGTTTCATGTCGTCCATGATCGAGCTGAAGGTGAACATCGGCGACGAATTTGTGGGCAACTTCCGCGCCGATGGCCTGATTCTCGCGTCGCCAACCGGGTCCACGGCTTACGCGCTGTCTGCCGGCGGGCCCATCCTGTATCCGGGCATCGCCGCCTGGGTGATGGCACCCATCGCGCCGCACGATTTATCGAACCGCCCCATCGTGCTTCCCGACGTGGGCCGCATCTGCATCGAACTCGTGCAGGGGCGAGACGCCAACGTCAATTTCGACATGCAGGGCATGGCCAGCCTGCTGACCGGTGACCAAATCATGGTCAATCGGTCTTCGCATCAGGCGCGGTTCCTGCATCCGCGAGGCTGGAGCTATTACGCAACCCTGCGCCGCAAGCTTCATTGGAACACCGGAGTCTAGAAACATGGGAACGGCAAACCCGCACGCTCACTTCGTTCACTTCGCCGCAGGCGGACGCTGACATGCTCCGCCGCCTGGCACTTCGGGACTTCGTCATCGTCACCGCCCTGGAGGTCGAGCTTTCGGGTGGGTTCTCGGTATTGACCGGTGAGACAGGCGCCGGCAAATCGATCCTGATTGATGCGGTGCAGTTGGCGCTCGGCAGCCGGGGCGATGCCGGCGTGGTGCGCGAGGGCGCCGCCCGTGCCGACATCACGGCCGAATTCGACGCGCCGACGAGCTTGCTGGCGTGGCTTGACGCCGCCGGTTTCGAAGGTGCTGACACGCTGTTGTTGCGCCGGGTGATCGATGTCCAAGGCAAGAGCCGCGCATGGGTGAACGGCAGCCCCGCCACGGTGGCGCAGTTGCGTGAGGCGGCCGACCATCTGGTGGATATCCACGGCCAACATGCCTGGCAAAGCCTCACCCGGCCAGCCGCCGTGCGCGGCCTGCTGGATGCCTACGCCGGGATCGACACCGACCCGCTCACCACCGCCTGGGGCGCCTGGAAGACGGCCACCGATGTGCTGGAGAAAACCAGGGCCCAGCAGGCCGGCCTGGAACGTGAACGCGAGCGCCTCGCCTGGCAGGTCAGCGAAGTGGACAAGCTGGCCCCCGGTGCCGATGAGTGGGGCGAGCTCAACACCGAGCATTCGCGCCTGTCGAATGCGCAGGCCCTGATGGACGCCGCCCGCGCAGCGCTCGATGCCGTCAGCGAGGCCGATGTCAGCGCCGATGGCCTCACCATCCGCGCCGTGGACGCGCTCGAATCCGTTGCCGATTTCGATGCCCGGCTCGCCGAGGTGGTGGGCGTGCTGCAAAGCGCCCAGGTGCAGTTGCAAGATGCCGCCCATACGCTTGGCAGCTACCTGAACCACGCCGACCTCGAGCCTGAACGGCTCCAGGAACTCGATGAACGCCTGTCGGCCTGGATGGCCCTGGCCAAGCGCTACCGACGCACGCCCGAAGAATTGCCGGCCACCTTGCTGCAGTGGAAGAACGAACTGAGCGCCCTCGAAGCAGCCTCCGATCTGGGTGTGCTGGAAGCCCGCGTCAGGTCCACCAAGGCCGCATTCGACACCGAGGCGAAGCGTGTTTCCGCGGTGCGCCGTGCTGCAGCACCGAAGCTGAGCCAGGCGGTAACGACCGCGATGCAGCAGCTCGGGATGGGCGGGGGCGTGTTCGAGGTGGCCTTGCTGAAGCAGGACATCCCGCAGTCGTACGGCCTGGAATCGGCGGAGTTCCTCGTGGCCGCCCATACCGGCAGCACCCCGCGACCCATGGCGAAAGTGGCCTCGGGCGGTGAACTTTCGCGCATTGCGCTCGCCATTGCGGTCACCACCAGCCAGCTCGCCCAGCACGGCGAAGCCGCGGGAACCCTGATCTTCGACGAAGTGGATGCGGGTGTGGGTGGAGCGGTGGCGGACACCGTGGGCCGCCTGATGAAGCAGCTCGGCCGCGACCGCCAGGTCATGGCCGTCACGCACCTTCCCCAGGTGGCGGCCTGCGCCGACCACCACTTCGTGGTCGCCAAGGCCGCGCACGAGGGCCGAACCCGCAGCGACATCGCATCGGTGCACGGCGAAACCCGCGTCGCCGAAATTGCCCGTATGCTCGGAGGCGAACGCCTGTCCAACACCAGCCTGGCCCATGCGCAGGAGTTGCTGTCCGTGGCCGCCGGAGCCGCTGCCCCTTCACCCGCCACTGCCCGCGCTCGAAAACGACCATGAACACGCCCGCCCCCACCGGAGCCGAAACGCCACTGCCAAACGAGGTGGTACTCGTGACGGGCATCTCCGGGTCAGGCAAATCCGTGGCACTGCACGCGCTGGAAGACGCGGGCTTCTTCTGCGTGGACAACCTCCCGCCCGAATTGCTGCGCGAGTTTCTCCGCCTCGAACACAAACGCTCTCAGCGCCGCGTGGCCATCGCGGTGGACGTGCGCAGCGCCGGCTCCCTTCCGCACCTGCTGCCACTCATCGAGGAATTGCGCGGCGAAGGGGTGATGATCCGGTCGGTGTTCCTGGACGCCGGCACGGAAGCCCTGGTGCGCAGGTTCTCGGAGTCCCGCCGCCCTCACCCGCTGTCGCAGCAGATCACGCCCACAAGCCCCAGCCGCCGGAAGGATGACCACGAGACACAAGGGCATCGTGCCTTGTACGACGCAATCGAACTTGAACGCGAATTGTTGGCCGAACTTCGCGAGATCTCCACGGTCGTGGACACGAGCCAACTGCGCCCGGCCCAGTTGCGCCTGTGGATCCGCGATCTGGTGGAGGCCGGCAGCCTCGGTCTGACCTTGGTGTTCGAGTCGTTCGCTTTCAAGCACGGCGTGCCGCTCGACGCGGACTTCGTGTTCGACGTTCGCGTCCTGCCCAACCCGTACTACATTCGCGAACTGCGTGCGCTGACGGGCCGCGACGCCGAGGTGATCCAGTACCTCGAAGCCCAGCCCGAAGTGGCCGAGATGATGTCGCAGATAGAAGCCTTCATCGCCCACTGGCTGCCCGCCTTCGAGCACGACCAGCGCAGCTATCTGACGGTGGCGATCGGTTGCACCGGCGGCCAGCATCGTTCCGTCTACCTCGCCGAAACGCTGGTCCGGCGGTTCTCCGAACGCAGTGTCTCGCTGATCCGTCACCGCGAACTCGACGCACGCGATTGAACGTCGCGTTGCCACTCATGCGCCCACGTTCCGACACCCAGCAGCTGCCGCTTTTTCCGCTGCAGGCGGTGCTGTTTCCGGGAGGGCTGCTGAGCCTCAAAGTGTTCGAGGCGCGGTATCTCGACCTCGTCAGCTGCTCATTGCGCGAACACACCCCGTTTGGGGTCATCGCCGTGCGCCAGGCGGTCGAGGACGGCAAGGCACACGATCCAAACGCTTTCGAGGCAGTTGGCGTGGTGGCTGAACTGATGGAAGTGGATGCGCCACAGGCAGGCATCCTGCAAGTGCGCGCCCGCGGCCTGCACCGGTTCGAACTGCTGGGGAAGACCCTTCTCGACGAGGGTCTGTGGGAAGGCACCACCTTGCCGGTGGCCGACGACGAGGCCGTGGCGCCCACAGCCGGTCAGCTTGGAACCGTCCGAGGGCTGGCCAACGCCATCGGCACCTTGAAGCAGCAGGGCTCGGAACCCTTCCTGAAGCCGTTCCACTTCGAGGACGCCGGCTGGGTGGCAAACCGCTGGTGCGAAATCCTGCCAATTTCCGTTGCAGCGAAGCAGCGCCTGATGGAACTTCAGGATCCCGTCAGCCGCTTGCAGCTCGTAGACGATTTCCTGCGCAGCAAAGGCGTCGTGAAATAGCCCCCGGTCGCTCAGGCGGTGCGCGTCACCAGCTTGCGCAATGCCGACGGCACCCCCATGCCGAGGGCCTGCTCCACCGTCACCCACCGACCAGACGGCCAACTGGCGGTGATGGCATCGACCTCACGACGCGCCAGCCGGTCGGGCAGGCGCCACACGACCGGGTGCAGCGTCCAGTCGAGATGGGTCAACACGTGCTTGAATGAAACAAGCGCAGTTGCCTTGCCCGGCCAGGAGGCCGACGCGGCGTTCAGTGCGTCCGGGGACGCGAATTCGGGGAAGCTCCACAAGCCGGCCCACACACCGGAATCGGGTCGCTGCACCAACCAGAGTTGGTCATCCCAGGCAAGCCACAGCCACGTGTTCTCACGCTGGCTTCGCTTGAGCTTGCGCCTTTTGACAGGATAGCGCTCGGGCGCGCCTTCGCGTCGACCTTGGCAATCGGGCTGCACGGGGCACAGCAGGCACTGCGGTGACCGTGCAGCGCACAAGGTGGCCCCGAGGTCCATGATGCCCTGCGTGTACGACTCGATGCCGTCCGCCGGCAACATGTCGGTGGCCATGGCCCACAGGGCCCGCTCATTGGCGGCCACTGCGAGGTCGGCATCGTAGGCCAAGAACCGGGTCAGCACCCGCTTGACGTTGCCGTCGAGGATGGCCACACGCTCGCCGAAACAAAATGCAGCGATGGCGGCCGCGGTTGAACGCCCGATACCGGGCAAGGTCTTGAGCAACTCGCTGCTGCGCGGAAATTCGCCGCCGAACCGGTCGATCACCGCCTTTGCGCAGGCGTGCATGTTGCGGGCGCGGCTGTAGTAGCCGAGGCCACTCCACAATGCCAGCACATCGTCCTGCGCTGCGGCGGCCAACGCGCGCACGTCTGGGAAACGCTGCAGGAAGCGCACGTAGTAGCCCAACACGGTGGCGACCTGCGTTTGCTGCAGCATGATCTCGGACAACCAGACGCGGTAAGGGTCTGTCGTCTGCTGCCACGGCAATGTATGGCGCCCGTGGGTGCGTTGCCAGGCGATCAGCGGCGTGGCAAACCGGGCGGCGGACACGGGGGGGCTTGGCGGGGACAACAACTACACGAACGACGGCTGCTGCTGCTGCTGCAACGATCAAGCCTGGACGGCGACGCGCGTCTCGGTGTCCTGCAACTGGCCATGGCCCGATTCGGTGAAGCTCGCAGGATCGAGCTGCGCATGATGTTTCAGCTTGACCACGAGCTCGGCGCAGCGCGCCACCTGCAGTTGCAGTTGAGAGTCCTGTGCTTCCAGTTCGCTCAGGCGATGTTCGAGTTCGCCCGATGCAGCCTGGATGGCTCGAGCGCCTCCCGCCGGCGGCGGAAACTGCGACGACGCTCACGCAACTGGGAATCCACCTGCGACGATGCCATCTTGTTCCACAGCTCCAGTTCGCCGCTGGCGTTCTCGAACACCACGCGCAGCTTTGACATCAGCATGCGGCGGAACTGCTCCATGAACTTGGTCTGCGACAGGCGCAAGGCCTGCGTCAGGCCCAGGTACTGCACGTAGTTGCGTTGGATCAACGCAAGTTCCTGCACGAAACGACCCAGGTCGGGCATCGGGTTCACGGACAGCGAGAAGCCAAACTCGGCGTTGAGCTTCGCGAACGACGCGGTGAGCATCGTGTGGATCTCGACACCGCGCGTCTGCGTCGCCTCGAGCAACTCACGCAACCGGCTGCACAAGGCCATGAACGCCTTCTTGGCCCCCAGGTTGAGCAGCGATGCGTGCATCGCCGCCTGCATCTCGGTGACTTCCTCGCGCAAACGGTCGCTTGTCAGGTCGACAAGCGCGTTCTTCAGCATGCGGCTATGCACCATCCGCATGGCTTGCAGGCGCGAAGTGCATTGCTCGAACTCGTGCGTTTCAGCGTCGACGCGCTCGATCATCAACCGCGTCTTCGCGCCGCTCTTGCCGCGCAGACCCCGAAGCTCGAGCAGCTGTTCGGCCAACTGGCGGCGGCGGTCACCGAGGCGGCGGGTGACCAGCGCCTCGGCGCGCGTCACCGCATCGACGACGCTGGCCTGCAGCACGTCCCGGCGCTGGGGCAACAGCTGGGCGCCAAGCGCCGCCTCCAATTCGAGCACGCGGCTTTCCACCAAGCGGCCGGATTCACCGTCGACCCGAGCGGCAAGCGCCTGGCGAGCCGACAGCGGGAACACCCGCTCGGGCTTGACGCCCAGCGTGCGGGCAGTGTTGTTGCGCTGCGTTTCGATCTGGGCCTGCACCTGCTCGGCCGTGGCCAGCGGATCGCACAGCGTGTCGATCTTGTTCAGCACGACGTAGCTCGTCGCGGTCGGAGAACCGAGGTGGTCGCGCCAGATGGTGAGGTCGGACTTGGTGACCCCGGTGTCTGCCCCCAGGATGAACACCATCGCATGGGCCGACGGCAGCAAGCTGAGCGTCAACTCGGGCTCGGCACCGATGGCGTTCAGGCCCGGGGTGTCGAGCACGACCAGCCCGCGCTTGAGCAACGCATGAGGGTAGTTGATCATCGCATGGCGCCATGCTGGCACCTCGACGCGGCCCTCGTCGTCGAGCGGAGGGTTGTCCTCGGCGTTGTCGTCGTGCCAGAAACCGAGCGCGCGGGCTTCGTCCTGGGTGACCCATTGCGTGCGCATCACTTCCTGCAGCGATTCAGACAGCTTGTCGGGCTGTGACACATCGAGCGAAATGCGTGTCCACGCGCGGAGTTGCTGGCGCAGGTCCGACAGCGGGAGCCCTTCGAGGCGTGTGCGGATGGGCAGCAGCGCGAGGGAGGGTTCCTCCTCTGCGTCGTAACCGAGCTCTACCGGGCACATGGTGGTCCGCCCTGGCGTGGCCGGCAGGACGCGGCGGCCCGTGTCGGCAAAGAAAATCGCATTGATCAGCTCGGACTTACCGCGCGAAAATTCAGCGACGAAGGCCACGACGAGCTTTTCGTTCACGAGTCCACGGCGCAGCGTGTCGAGCGCTTCGGCCGCCGCGGGGTCGGCTAAGTCGTGTTGCGCGAGGAAATGGCTGAAATTGTCAAGGCGCCGCCCCAGGCCGGTTCGCCAGAGGCCTAGGGCATCAAGACTGCTTGCGAAGGAAGAAGCCATGGAAATGAACGGGCCTGACAGATATGCGCATCGGCCATGGTATCGCAAGGGGACAATCGCGCGCGCCACGGAAACACTTGGTCACCCAAGATGGGCGTGTCACGCGCGCTTTTTTTGGCTCAGCGACGCTGGCAGACAGGGCAGAAAAAGGTCGAACGAGCCCCTTGCACCAAGCGGAGGACGGGGGTGGCGCAAATGAGACACAAATCGCCTTCGCGACCGTACACGCGGGCCTGATTCTGGAATTCACCGGCCATGCCGTGGGCGTCCCGGAAGTCACGCAGCGTGGTGCCGCCGAGCGCCAGCGCCTGTGTCAGGACGGTGCGCACTGCCTCGGCCAAGCGCTCGGCCCGTGGTCGGCTGACCTTGTTGGCAGGCGTCCGGGGGTCGATCCCGGCCGCGAACAGCGCCTCGCATGCATAGATGTTGCCCGCGCCCACGACGATGTCCCCTGCGAGCAGCGCCAGCTTGACCGCGACGCGCCGCCGCTGGAGCGCCGCGTGCAAGTAGGCGCCGGTGAATGTGGGATCGAACGGCTCCAGGCCCAGGCCGGAAAGCAGTTTGAGTGCCGGATCAGCATCGAGCGCGCTGGACCACACCACGGCACCGAAGCGCCTCGGGTCGGTGAGGCGCAAGGTACCGGACGTGGTGCGCAGATCGAAGTGGTCGTGCGCTGCGGGCTCGGGCACGCTCTTCCGAAACGCAAGGGAACCGGACATCCCCAGGTGCATCAATAAACCACCACCCGTCAGCGGCAACCAGAGGTATTTGCCGCGGCGGATCGCGCCGCCCACGGTGCGGTTCATCAGGCTCTCCGGATCACACCCAAGTGGCCAGCGCAACGGCTTACCGAGCCGCACGCCGGTCACCACCGCGCCGGCGATGCGAGGCGCCAGGCTTTGACGTGTGGTCTCGACCTCTGGAAGTTCGGGCATGCCTCCATTATCGAGCGGCTGCCTGCTCGCCAACTCACCTGCCGATGGGCAGGGGGTCGGTAGAATCGATCACGCTTACAGGAGCATTCATGCGGGCCCAATTCCTCTTTTCTCGTACGGCGCTCGTCATGGCCTGTGCGTCTTTCGCGCTGGCGCGAGCGGTTGCGGCGCCCACGCCCGAAGCCAAGTCGGCCGACGCACCTGCGGTCGTCAACAATTCGCCGTTGAACGCCAAGATGTTCAACCAGCTGTTCGTTGCCGAACTGGAGGCGCGCAACGACAACAAGTCGATGGCGTACCAGTTGATGCTGCAGGCGGCCGAAGCCTCGCTCGACGAAACGCTGTTCCGCCGTGCCGTTGGCCTTGCGTCCGAAATGGGCGATGGGCCAGCCGCGCTCGCCGCGGTGAAAAGCTGGCGCACCAGGATACCCACCTCGGTGCTGGCCACCCGCTATGAAGTGCAATTGCTGCTCGCGTTGGACCGTTTCCCCGAGGCAGCCGCGGCCACAGGCGCCATGCTCGATCTGACCCCGTCCGCAGAACGCGCCGGCACATTTGCATCGCTGCCCCGGTTGTTCGCGCGCAACCGCGATCGGAAGGCCAACGCCGAGATGCTCGAGCCGGTCTTGGGCACCTGGATCGCCCGCGCGGACACCCGTGTGGCCGCCAGCGTCGCACTCGCCCGCAGCCAAGCCGCCGCCGGCAACATCGGCCGCGCACTCGAACTGACCCGCGCCGCACACCTGCACGACCCGACGGCAGATGCCCCTCCGCTGTTGGCCCTCGAGTTGATGTCGAGCACGCCGGATGCGGACGCCATCGTGGTCGGTCACCTGAACGCCAAACCGGATGCGACGACCATCCGCGTCCTGTACGCGCGGGTGCTGGGATCGATGCAACGCTATGCCGAGGCCGCCTTGCAAATGGATGCCGTCACGCGACAGAGCCCGCAACTCGCTTCGCCGTGGCTCACGCTGGCCGCGCTGCAGCTCGAGTTGAAGAAACCGGTCGAAGCCACCGCGACCGTGAATAGATACCTGACCGAGCTGCGCAATGGCACCATCGCTGCGCCGGCTCCGACTGGTGCCGACGACGAAGGCGAGGGCGAAGGCGAAGGGGACGAGGACGGCGCCGGCCCGGGCACCGCGCAGGCATATCTCCTGCTGGCCCGGGCGGCCGAACAGCAACGCGACTTCCGCGGCGCGGAGGCCTGGCTTGCCAAAGTCACCGAACCGCAGCGTGCACTCGATGTGGCTGCGCGCCGGGCTGACCTGCTCGCGAAACAAGGCAAGTTGAAACAGGCCGTGGACATGGTGCGAAAGGCTCCAGAGAACACGCCCGACGCCGCCCGCACGAAGGTCGTCCTCGAAGCCGAGCTGTACAGCAACGCCAAACAATGGGCCAAGGCCGAAGCAGTGCTCTCCGAGGCCACTGACAAGTACCCAAAAGATGCCGAGTTGCTGTACCAGCAGGCCATGATGGCCGAGAAACTGAATCGGCTGGAGGACATGGAAAGGATGTTGCGCCGCGTCATCGAGATCCGCCCCGATCACCACCACGCCTACAACGCGCTCGGTTATTCGCTGGCCGAGCGGAATCTGCGGCTGCCGGAGGCACGTGAACTCATCACCAAGGCGCTCGAGCTTTCTCCGGGTGAACCCTTCATCACCGACAGTCTCGGCTGGGTGGAGTACCGCCTGGGCAACCGCCAAGAAGCCTTGCGCCTCTTGAAAGAGGCCTATCGCTTGAGACCGGACGTCGAGATCGGCGTGCACCTCGGAGAGTTGTTGTGGGTCACCGGCGAGCGTGACGAGGCCCGGCGCATCTTGCGCGAGGTGCAGCAGCGTGATGCGACGAACGATGTTCTTCGCGTCACGCTGGCACGCCTGAAGGTCGATCTGTGATCGGTCGGCGCCCTCTTTTGGCAGGCGCCGTCGCGGCCGCGCTGTCCGCCTGCACCACGTTCAAGCCACCGAGCCCACCGGGCGACACCCTTTCCGGACGCCTCGCCGTCAAGGTCGATGCCGAGGGTGGCCAGCCCGCCCGCTCCGTCAGCGCCGGGTTCGAACTCAGCGGCAGCAGCGCCGCCGGTCGGCTGAACCTCACTTCGCCATTGGGCACTGTGGTGGCCAGGGCCGACTGGACCCCGGACGATGTCCGTCTGGTCACTTCCGATGGTGAAGTCCGCTATGGCGACCTCGACACCCTCACTCGCGAAATGCTGGGTGAAAGCCTGCCGGTGGCCGCGCTGTTCGACTGGCTGCGCGGACGTCCGTGGCCAGGCGCGCCGAGCGAACCGACCACGCCCCCGACCGAAATCGGTTTCGACCAGCTTGGCTGGTCCGTACGCCTGGGACGCCTGGGCGAGGGCTGGGTCACCGCTCAGCGCGCCCGCCCGCCGAAAGTGACCGTACGGGCGCAGGTGGAACCCTGAATCTGGCGAAGCATGGAAATGTCCTCATGAGCTTGGCGACACTGACCGACGTGGCCGCACCGGCCAAACTGAACTTGTTCCTGCACATTCTCGGCCGACGTCCCGATGGCTACCATTTGCTGCAGTCCGTGTTCGTGCTCATCGACTGGTGCGATACCCTCCACTTCGAGCGCCGTGCCGACGGCCGCCTCGTTCGCCATGACCTGACCGCCGCCTTGCCGGCAGACGACCTGTGCCTTCGCGCCGCCCGGGCTTTGCAGGAGGCCTCTGGCACACCCTATGGCGTCGACGTCTCGATCGATAAACAGATACCGTGGGGCGCCGGCATGGGAGGAGGCAGTTCCGACGCCGCCAGCACGCTGCTTGCGCTGAACCGCCTGTGGGGCCTGGGCTGGCCGCGCACCCGGCTCATGGCCCTGGGCTTGTCGCTCGGCGCCGACGTGCCATTTTTCATCGGCGGGCAAAATGCCTTCGTGGAAGGCATCGGTGAACGGCTAACCCCGCTGCCGCTGCCCCGACAGTGGCTCGCAGTGATGAAACCGCCAGCCGGCATCGAGACCCGTGCGATTTTTGCCAACCCCCTCTTGGCGCGCGATCATAAAGCTGATAAAGTTGAGGGCTTCCTTGTTGATGCAGGCATTCAAGGTCTTCTGAACGGATATGGCTGCAATGCAATGCAGCCGCTCGCAGAAGTCGAATGCCCCGACGTGACAAAAGTCGCCCGGGCACTGACAGAACGGTTCGGCAACAGCCGCATGACCGGTTCTGGCAGTGCAGTGTTCGCAAGGGCAGGCACAGGCGACCAGCCCACAGCATCGCTGCCTTCGGAATGGCCCGAAGCCTGGGTTGGAAGAATGTGTCGCAGTCTGGTGCAACATCCCTTGCGGGATTGGGCAACAGACGATCAGGTTTAAGGCGGCCCGCGCAAGCAGGCCACCGGTGTAGGGGAGTCGCCAAGTTGGTTAAGGCATCGGATTTTGATTCCGACATGCGAAGGTTCGAATCCTTCTTCCCCTGCCATCATTTCAAAGAAGAAAGAAATGGGTTTCGGCAAGCGGTCCTTGCGGGCCATGGCCTCCGACCGGGGCCGTCGAACCTCGACGCAACGATTTCCCGTGCCGGCCTCGGCATACCGCAGCTGAAATGAAAGGGCGCGCTGTGCCCACGAATGCGCCCACAAACAGCCTCGACGGAGGGAATGTGCTTTTCAACACCGTTCTGTTCACCGGCAATGCCAACCCCTCGCTCGCGCAGGAGATGGCATCGCACCTCGGCATCGAGCTCGGCAAGGCTTCTGTCGGGCGCTTCTCCGACGGTGAAGTTGCGATCGAGATACAGCAGAACGTTCGCGCGCGCGACATCTTCGTGGTGCAGCCCACTTGTGCGCCCACGAACGAAAACCTGATGGAACTGTGCATCATGGTCGACGCGCTGAAACGGGCTTCAGCCCGTCGCGTCACGGCCGTGATTCCTTACTTCGGCTATGCCCGCCAGGACCGCCGCCCGCGCTCCACCCGCGTGCCCATCAGCGCGAAGGTTGTGGCCAACATGCTGGAAGCCGTCGGTGTCGAGCGCCTGCTCACGATGGATCTCCACGCTGACCAGATTCAGGGCTTCTTCAACATCCCTGTCGACAACATCTACGCATCGCCCGTGCTCCTGTCGGACGTGCAGAGCAAGCGATATCCTGACCTTGTGGTCGTGTCGCCCGATGTTGGTGGCGTGGTGCGCGCCCGTGCGTTGGCGAAACAGCTGGGCTGCGATCTGGCCATCATCGACAAGCGCCGCCCGAAGGCCAACGTGTCCGAGGTGATGCATGTCATCGGCGACATCGAGAACCGCAACTGCGTGATCATGGACGACATGATCGACACTGCCGGCACGCTCGTGAAGGCTGCCGAAGTGCTGAAGGAGCGCGGCGCCAAGAGCGTGTACGCCTATTGCACGCACGCAGTCTTCTCTGGTCCCGCCATTGAGCGCATCCAGGGTTCACAACTCGACGAAGTGGTGATCACCAACACCATCCCATTGAGCGATGACGGCAAGGCCTGCGCAAAAGTGCGCCAGCTGTCCGTCGCCTTCCTGTTCGCGGAAACCATCCGCCGCATCTCCGACGGCGAGTCGGTGACATCCCTGTTCGCGGAGCAGAACAACAACTTCTGATCTGCAACGGCAGCGTCTTCGACGCGTTGCCTTCGAAACGGGCCGCAAGGCCCACCCGGATGCCTGGTCGCGGGCATCTTCCATTTGGAGCAAAACATGAAATTTGTTGCTTTCGAGCGCAAGCTGCAGGGGACCGGAGCGAGCCGCCGCCTGCGCAACGCCGACAAGGTACCCGGCATTGTCTACGGTGGCGCCGCCACCCCATCGCTGATCGAACTCGATCACAACGCGCTGTTCCACGCGCTGAAGAAGGAAGCATTCCATTCGTCGATTCTCGACATGGAACTGAACGGCAAGTCCGAGCAGGTGCTCCTGCGCGACTACCAGTTGCACCCATTCCGTCAGATCGTGCTGCACATCGACTTCCAACGCGTCGATGCCACGACCACCATCACGAAGAAAGTGCCCCTGCACTTCGTGAACGAAGAAAACTCGCCGGCCGTCAAGACCGACAAGTGCCTGGTCAACCACGTTGTCACCGAACTGCGAATTTCGTGCCTTGCCCAGGCCCTGCCTGAGTTCCTGACCGTTGAACTCGGCGACCTGACCAAGGGCCAGGCCCTTCACGTCAGCGACCTGA
>Ga0170475_113856324_pt1 | contig 18878 bp, 17 predicted proteins | sample Soicark_Litter_5_FD_111474 | JGI IMG/M metagenome (GOLD analysis project Ga0170475, IMG submission 111474) | Avena fatua rhizosphere microbial communities from Hopland, California, USA. Combined Assembly of 48 SPs
CACTGTCCGACGGCGGGACCCTGGCATACGACTATCTGATCCTGGCGCTGGGCGCGCGGGCCCGGCGGCTGCCATTGCCGGGGGTGGAACTGGATGGCGTGCTGGAACTGCGTTCGGCCGAGGATGCCGACCGCCTGAAGGCCGTGCTGCACCCAGGCGCCAGGTTGGCGGTCATCGGTGGCGGCTATATCGGGCTGGAAGCCGCGGCGTCGGCCCGGGCGCTAGGGGCGGAGGCGATCATCATCGAACGGGAGAGCCGGGTGCTGGCGCGGGTCGCCTGCGCGATCCTGTCGGAGTTCTTCCAGAGTTTTCATCGCGCCCAAGGCGTCCAGATCGAGGTGGATGCCCAGGTCTCCGCGCTGGAAGGTTCGGCGGGGCGGATCAGCGGCGTGCGACTGGGCGACGGGCGGCTGATCGCCTGCGATGCGGCGCTGATCGGGGTCGGCGCGGTGGCAAACGACGAACGGGCGCGCGACGCCGGATTGACGTGTCACAACGGGGTTGCGGTGGACTTGGCGGCGCGGACCGACGATCCTTGGATTTTCGCCATCGGCGACTGCACCAGCCGGCCGCTGCCGCTGTATGAACGGATCGGGCGGCTGGAAAGTGTCCCGAATGCGCTGGAACAGGCCAAGCAGGCGGCTGCGATGATCTGCGGCAAGCCGCCGCCAATGCCCGAAGTGCCGTGGTTCTGGTCGGATCAGTACGATCTGCGTTTGCAGATTGCCGGCATGCCGTTCGACACGTCGGAGATCGTGGTGCGCGGCGATGTCGCGGCGGGCAAATTCGCGTTGTTTCATCTGCAACCCGATGGCACCGTCCAGGCGGTTGAAGCCGTCAACGCCGCGCCGGAATTCATGGGCGGGCGGCGCATCATCGCCCGACGCAAACGTCTCACTCGCGCGCGTATTGAAGATATGTCAATATCAATGCAAGAACTCGCGGCTTAAAAAGGAAACGCTTTCAATGCCCAGGATAACCTATATCGAACACAACGGGACGCACCACCCGATCAACGTCCCGGTCGGCAAATCGGTCATGCAGGGGGCGATCGACAACAACGTCCCCGGCATTGATGCCGATTGCGGCGGCGAGTGCGCGTGCGCCACATGTCATGTCTATATCGATGCGGCGTGGCTGGACAAAGTCGGGCTGCCCGCGCCGGGGTCCCAGGAGGCCAGCATGCTGAGCTTCGCGGCGGTGACCCAGCCGGATTCGCGGCTGTCGTGCCAGATCCCGGTGACCGATGCGCTGGATGGCCTGGTTGTGAGAATGCCGGAAGGGCAACACTAGACACCCATGATGCAACGCCCGCACGGCCCGCCCAGCGGATCGCTCGGCGTCATCATGCTCATGTCGGATCGCATGATTCAAACGCCCGCACGGCCCGCCAGCGCGCCGCTCGGCGTCATCATGGTCATGTCGGATCGCATGATTCAAACGCCCGCACGGCCCGCCCAGCGGACCGCTCGGCGTCATCATGCTCAGGATAATCAACGGAGGGCTCCACAATGAACGCACCAGTGCATTTCGATCCGGTCACAGACGCGTACTCGATCCCGCTGGATCAGATCGACGTCAGCGATCCACGCCTGTTCCAGGACGACGTCTACTATCCGTATTTTGAGCGGCTGCGGCGGGAGGACCCGGTCCATTACCGCAAGGACGGCATGTACGGCTCCTTCTGGTCGGTGACCAAGTTCAAGGACATCATGACGGTCGAGACCCACCCGGAGATCTATTCATCGGACGCGAAGTTGGGCGGCATTTCGATCACTGACCGCCCGATGGAATTTCGGCGGTCGAGCTTCATCTCAATGGACCCGCCGCGGCATGATGAGCAGCGCAAGGTTGTCAGTCCAATCGTCGCGCCGGCCAACCTGAACAACATGTCCGGCATCATCCGGGAGCGGGTTTGCCGGGTGCTGGACGGGCTGCCGCGCGGCGAGACGTTCGACTGGGTGGAACGTGTGTCGATCGAACTGACGACGCTGATGCTGACCACGCTGTTCGACTTCCCGGAAGCGGAGCGGAGCAAGCTGACCTACTGGTCCGATTGCGCCACGCAGGACGTGCGGGCTGGCGGGATCGTGGACTCGGAAGAAAAGCGGTTGGAAATCCTGACCGAGGCGGTGCGGACGTTCACCGCGATGTGGCATGAACGCGCTGCCAAACCGGGCGGGTTCGACCTGATCTCCATGCTGGCGCATGGCGAGGCGACCAAGAACCTGGTCAACGATCCGGCCGAGTTCCTGGGCAACCTGACCCTGCTGATCGTCGGCGGCAACGACACCACACGCAATTCCATGAGCGGCGGGCTGTGGGCGCTGTGCAAGAACCCGGCGGAATATCAGAAACTGCGCGACAACCCGGCTTTGATCACCAGCATGGTGCCGGAGATCATCCGCTGGCAGTCGCCGATCGTGCATATGCGGCGCACCGCGTTGGCGGACACCGAACTTGGCGGCAAGCAGATCAAGGCCGGCGACAAGGTGTGCATGTGGTACATCTCGGGCAACCGCGACGAGGAGTCGATCGATAACCCCAACGACTTCATCATTGATCGCGCCCGTCCCCGCCATCACCTGTCCTTCGGCTTCGGCGTGCATCGCTGCGTCGGCAACCGGCTGGCGGAAATGCAACTGATCATCCTGTGGGAAGAGATCATGAAGCGCTTCCCGGTGATCGAACTGGTGGAGGAGCCGAAGCGGATCTTCTCCAACTTCATCCACGGGATCTCGGAGATGAAGGTGCGTATTCCGGCATGATAGCACCCCTCGGCCCGGACGTCCTGCCGGCGGGCGTCCGAGCGCGGTTTGTCGACGGGGTGAATGGGCTGCGTGTGCATGTGCTGGAGGCGGGTGATCCCGCCAACCCAGCCGTGCTGCTGCTGCACGGCTTCCCGGAACTGGCGTATTCCTGGCGCAAGGTGATGCCGGCTTTGGCGGCGGCCGGCTATCACGTGATCGCGCCGGACCAGCGGGGGTATGGGCGGACAACAGGCTGGGACCCCGATTACGACGGCGACCTGGCGTCATTCCGGATGCTGAACCTGGTGCGTGACGTGGTCGGCTTGCTGTCGGCGTTGGGGCGGCCGTTCGTGACCGCGGTGGTTGGGCATGATTTCGGATCATCGGTTGCGGCCTGGTGCACGCTGCTGCGGCCCGACATGTTCCGCTCCATGGTTTTAATGAGCGCACCGTTCGGCGGGCCTCCGGCGCTGACGGTGACCGAAGGGCCCGACATTCACACGGCGCTGGCGGCCCTGGACCGGCCGCGCAAGCACTATCAGTGGTACTACGCGACCCGTGAGTCCAACCACGATATGACCCGGTGCCCGCAGGGCGTCCATGCGTTCCTGCGTGCCTACTACCATCACAAGAGCGCCGACTGGCCGGGCAACCAGCCATTCCGGCTGGCGGGCTGGACCGCGGCGGAACTGGCGAAGATGCCGACCTACTACATCATGGATCTGGGGCAGGACATGGCACAGACAGTGGCGCGCGAAATGCCCTCCACAGACATGATCTCAGCCTGCCGCTGGTTACCGGATAATGAACTTTGTGTCTACAGCGGTGAATACGCTCGGGTCGGGTTCCAGGGTGGACTGCAATGGTATCGGTGTCGTACTCGTGGCGTTGGCAATGCAGAGTTGCAAGTGTTTAGCGGGCGCACCGTGGACGTGCCCTCCATGTTCATTGCCGGCAGGCAGGATTGGGGCATCTACCAGACACCCGGTGCAATTGAACGCATGCAGACCGCCGCCTGCACAGACATGCGAGGCTGTCACTTGCTGGACGGCGCAGGTCATTGGGTCCAGCAGGAGAATCCCGATGGGGTGCTGTCCTTAATATTGCCATTTTTGCGCCGCTGAAATACTGGTTCACGGCGTGAGGTAACTAAACCGACATATTTATCCTATCGGCGTCCGCACGGCTGGCGCACTAATTGCGGACGCCGCCGCATCGTTCTACTTCATATATTTGTTTTCTTGTCATACCGAGTTCGCCTGGGTGGCGGCTGGTTTTCAAGATCCGGACCGATAACGTTCGGTGCATCAACGGTTTCGTTGACGGTGATCAAATCCGGCCGCAACGTGCCGCCCGCGGTGGCATTCCGCTCCCGCCCCACATCACGTCCGTCAAACCCGAAACGTTTCATGTGATCGTGGTACACGTAGAGTTTGGTTTCGAACGTCATCCAACCCGCGTTAGCGTCCCTTAATTCCGGACGGCTTCTTGGAACCGACCGGATCCTGAAGTGCGTTGTGAGACGAAGGTCAGACGACATCCGTTGCGTCATAGCCAACTGGCACTGGTTCCCGCGCGGGACCGGCGTCTGGCGGTATGGCGTAACGGGAGCCAAACCTGGAACAGGACAAGGACACGCTGATGCCAGGAATGGCTGAACCGGATATAGCCATCGACATCGCCGACGGAACGTCCGAACTATCAGCGGTCCGTGATGACCAAAGCACCCGGTTCGCACCAAGAGCACGTCTGGCGGGACGCACCGCACGGCTGATCGGTCTGGATGCGGCGGTGACCGCATGCACGGGCATCGTGTGCTTTGCGATTTTCAACCCGGCGCGACACATTTCCTCCTCCCGCGTCGTGCTGCCAATGGCGTGCCTGACCGTCTGCGTGATCCTGAGCTTTTTTGAACGTGGACTGTACGACGCACGGGAAGTCATGAGCCGTGATTTGCCGTGGCGCAAGATCACGCTGGCCTGGCTGCAGGCGGTCGCGGTGGGCACCCTGGCGACGTTCTGCGCGGCGGCGGTGTGGGGACCACTGGCGCCCGGCTTTGAACAGCTGGCGGCGACAATGCGCGGGGTCTGGCTGCCGACGTTCCTGGTTGTCGGCTTCTGGACCGTGATTGGCGCCCGCCGTCTGCGCCTGCGCTTTCATTCCGGTCCGCAGCCACTCAACCGAACCGTGGTCGTCGGCCAGGAGGAGCAGATCCACGACCTGCTGTTCCGCCTCCGGACGGCGGGGCGACGCAGCTTCGACGTGATTGGCGTGGTGCAGCATCCGGCCGACGGGACGCCGCGGGAAACACTGCTGGGATTGCCCCATATCGACGATATCGACGTGTTGGTGCGCATGATCCGCCAGGATGCGGTGGACACCGTCCTGGTGGCGTTGCCGTGGTCGGCGGGAGAGCAGACCCAGGCGGTGATTGACCGCATGTCCATGGCGCCGGTGGATGTTTATATCTACCCCGGCATGAACGGACTGAACCTGCCGCTGCGGCGGCCGCATCGGACATTCGACCTGCCATTGCTGATGGCATGCACCCGGCCAATCGTCGGCTGGGGTGCGTTGATCAAGCGGGCGGAGGACGTGGCGCTGTCACTGGCCCTGCTGATTTTCATTTCGCCTGTGATGCTGACAGTCGCGGCAGGCATCAAACTGACGTCAAGGGGACCGATCTTCTTCCGTCAGCGCCGGCTTGGATATAACAACCGAGTGATCGAAGTATTGAAATTCCGGTCCATGTATACGCACCTTACGGACGTCGATGCCTCCCAGCAGGCGCTCCGTGGTGACAAGCGGGTCACACCGTTTGGCGCCTGGCTGCGCAGGACCAGCATGGACGAACTGCCGCAACTTTTGAATGTGTTGAAAGGTGACATGTCTTTGGTTGGCCCACGGCCGCACGCCCTTGCCACGACCGCGGGCGGGCTGGCGCTGGAGGAGGCCGTTCCAGTCTATCCCTCACGTCATCGTGTCAAGCCAGGCATCACCGGATGGGCGCAGGTAAATGGTTACCGCGGCGCACTGGACAGTGTCGACAAGATCGTCCACCGGGTTAATCACGACCTGTATTATATCGAAAACTGGTCGCTGGCGTTTGACCTCAAGATATTGTGGCGAACCGCGCGCTTGGTTTTTGCCGATGACAATGCGTTTTGATTTCGCGAGCCGTTCGGTAACCCGTAGGTTCATCCCCTGAGCGCAGGCTCGGTCATTTCGATTGAAGCCATAATTGGATTTGGAGAAGCCCACGTGAACAGGCTGACAAACCCGGAACTGACGGTTCTTCGTAAGCCAACATCCGCAGTACAGCCGATGGAGGAAAACGCCGTCGCCCCTGTTCGAATTGGGATTGGGGCGATTGCGCGGCATCACTCCTCATTTGTTGAACTATACTATGCGATCGAGGCACGACGGACCAGCGCGATGCCGCTTGTGGTGCAGTTCATTTCGGCGACCCCGGGAGCGGGCGCGAGTTTCGTGGCATCCGGATACGCCCGTGTCGCCGCGGACGACTGCGCGCAGCCGGTGCTTTATATTGATTGCAACGCCATCCGCGTGAAGCCCCGGCGCGGCGCCACCGAGGCACAGCCAATCACGTTATATGACGCGCTGCGCCGGGGCCTGCCGCTGACCGATGCCATCGTGGCGGCACGCGATTCGAAGAACCTGCTATGGGCGCGCCTGGCACCGGGTGAACGTCCGCTGATGGCACTGGGCGGTGACCGGCTGCAGTCGATGCTGGACATGCTGAGAGGCACCTATCCTGTCATCGTGCTGGACACGCCGTCGACCGAGGCGCCGGAGTCGGCCGCCGTGTCCCGCTACTGCGACGGATCGGTAATCGTTGTCGCGGCGGGCCGGACCAAACAGTGGGAAATCGAAAACGCCAAGGCTTTGCTGGAGCGTTTGGGCGGCCAGACGGTCGGCGCCGTGCTGAACCGGGAACCGGGCGTGCTGCCGCGCTGGATGGGCCGCCGCTGATATGAAGACCGCGACCGGCCTATCCGCCGCTGAAACGGGCATGCCCGTTTGGGGATCGGTACGTCGGTCTCCCACGGTTGTTATGCTGGCTGGGATCGAAGCATCCGAAATTGTCGACGCGGCGATGACCGACAGCGCCATGACCGAGGTTGCGATGCTGCGGTTCGAGCCGAACTGCACGCCCCCCAGCAACGCGTTGCTGTGGCGGCTGGAAATCGCCTCACGCCAAGGCCTGAACGAGCCCGGTCTGCTGGCCCGCCAGTGGCATCGCCGGCCGTACGCGATGACGGTCCGCCTGGTGCAGTATCAGCCTGGATCAGTGGTGCCGGAAATCCTGGATGAGGGCACGCTGGGGACGCGTGGGCCATACACGGCGTTCCGGGCCGCTGTTGATCGCCTGGCCATGCGCCTGGTGCGCGACGCCGCGCTGGGGCGTGCGCGGGGACCGGCCGGAACCGTGCCCGCCGCGGCCCAGGGGCGTCTGCCAGGGTGGCTGGATGCGTTTCTGAGCAGGTGGCATGACCGCCTGATGGTGGAATGGTGGAGCATTGGCTCGACCGCCGTGCCGCTGGATCAGGTGCTGGCCGGCGGCGGACTGGGTGATGTCACCTGGTACCGGATCAAGGCTGGCAGCCGGTACCTGGCCGATCCTTATCCCTGGCCGGGCACAGGCCGGATTCTGTGCGAGGAAATGCCGCTGACCGACGGGGTCGGGCGTATTGTTGCGGTATCTGAATCAGATGGTGTGCTGGGGCTGCCCAGCGTGCTGCTGGATGACGGCTGTCACCATTCCTATCCCTGCACGTTGCAGGACGGGGAAACGGTTTACTGCGTGCCCGAGTCGGTGCAGCGCGGCGCGACGCGGATCCATCGGCTGGACGATGATGGCGCCCTGGTTCCGATCTGCGATGTCGCCCCGCATGCCAGACTGGCCGATCCGACATTGTTCCGGTGGAACGGTCGTTACTGGCTGGCTTGCACCGACCTGGATCTGGGCGGCCATGACAATCTTTGCTTTCTGCATGCCGCGTCCGTCACCGGCCCGTGGATGCCGCACGCCCGCTGGCCGGTCAAAACCGACATTCGCGGGGCGCGTCCGGCCGGGATGGTGTTCAACCGCGACGGCCGCCTGTTTCGGCCGGGTCAGAATTGTGCCGCGACATACGGCGCAGCGGTCGGGGTCCACGAGATCCTGACGCTGACCGAAACGGAGTTTCATGAGGCGCTGGTAGCCGAACTTCAGCCGGACGGATCCGGGCCGTTCCCGCATGGCCTGCACACGCTGGTGCACGACGGCGAACGGATCTGGATCGACGGAAAGCGCTACGTCCTTGACCTGGGCCTGTTCTGGAAGAAGCTGCTGGGCCGGGCCTCTGGATTGGTTGCGGGAACGGGGATTGACTGAGCATGTCCGTGTCTGTCACCGCCGCGCCCGCTGAGCGGCTGACGCCTGTCGGGACAGCCCCGCGCGTTGTTTCTGCGCAGCGGCCGATGACATTGGCAATCTACATGCACGACCTGACCGGCGGCGGAGTAGAACGGCAGAGCCTGATCATCGCCGAAGAATTCCGCCGGTTCGGGGTGGATGTCACGCTGGTGCTGCACCGGTTTCGGGGGGAGCTGATTGGTCAGGTACCGAGCGGCCTGCGGGTCGTGGACCTGCAAAGCTCCCGCACATTGATGGATATTCCGCGGTTGGCGCGCTTTCTGCGTTCGCAGCAGCCGGACGTCATGTTGTCCAATGTCGATTTGAACAACGTGGCGGCGCTGTTGGCGAAAGCCATGAGCGCCAGTGCCTCGAAGATTGTGATCTGCCAGCACAATCCGATCAAGGCCAACCTCGTTGCCGGCCAGAGGTGGCGGTACCGGTACCTGCCCGCGGCCTACAGGATGCTGACACCGTTGATCAGCCGGGCGGTCGCCGTGTCCGGCGGCGTGGCGGCGGAACTGGCAAAAGCGACGGGCTTGCCCGACGATGCGATCCTGACGATCCACAATCCGGTGGTGGGACCGGATTTTGCGGCCCGTTGCAATGAGCCGGCCGAACATCCCTGGTTCCAGCAGAAGTCGGGGCGGGTGTTCGTGACCGCGGGTCGCCTGGTGACGCAGAAGGATCATGACATGATGATCCAGGCGCTGGCGATCCACCGGCAGCGACATGACAGCCGTCTGATCATCCTCGGCAGCGGACCGCTGGGCGAGCAGTTGAAGCAGCGTGTGGTTTCGGCAGGTCTGGCGCAGGCAGTTGATTTCCTCGGTTTCCGGTCAAACGTGCTGCCCTACATCCGGCAGGCCGACGCCTTCGTCCTAAGCTCCCGCTGTGAGGGCTTTGGCAACGTGATTGTAGAGGCGCTTGGCTGCGGCACGCCGGTCATCGCCACGCGCTGTGACTTCGGGCCGGAGGAGATCCTGAACGGCAGTCGTTACGGCGTCCTGGTCAAACCGCAGGACCCGGTCGCGATGGCTGCGGCGATGGATCAGGTTGCTACCTTGCGGGAACGTTTCCCCGCCGAGGTCTTGAAACGGCGGGCAAGGGACTTCAGCTACACTGCCTGCGCGGCACGCTACATGGAACTTTTCAAGGCGCTGGCGCCGCACCGCGCATGGGCATCATGAGCATGCGCGTATCGCAACCTTTTGGGCTGACACTCAGTATGGACACTGCGCGGGAGATTGCCTGCACGGCGGTGCGTCACGCGCCGGATGACGGAGTCGCGTTGGTGGTGACGCCAAACATCGACCACATCGCAACGATTCGCCGCTTCCCGCCCCTGGCCCGGGCGTACCGCAATGCCGCGCGCATCGTTTGCGACGGCTGGCCGGTGCAGGTTTATGCGCGCTGGTGCGGCCTGCGTGTCAGGCGGGTCACCGGATGCGATCTGACGTCCGAACTGATGCGGCTGGTACCTGGCGCGAAGTCGCAGCGACTGTTCTTTGTCGTGGACAGCGCTGTGACGGAGCGGGCCGTTCGCGCGTGGGCGACACGGATGGATGTCGGTTGTGACGTCAGGGTTCCGCCACTGGGTTTTGACCAGGATGCGGCGTATTGCGCCCGGCTGGCGGAGGCAATACGCCACCATAGGACAAGAATCCTTATCATGGCTGTCGGCGCACCCAGAAGTGAGGTGTTCGTCGATACCTACCGGCAGGTCCTGCCACCCTGCTGGGCCTTTTGTGTTGGTCAGGCGGTTAAGACCGAACTCGGGCTGGTCCGGCGCGCGTCCTGGCGCTGGCGCTCGCTCGGCATGGAGTGGCTTTGGCGGATGCTTCAAGAACCCCGGCGACTGGCAGGACGTTACATGAGCGCGTCGATTGGTTTCAGCTTCGCGGTGGTTGAGGACCAACTGCATGCTCTGCGGGAAGGTCGGTCATGAGAGGGCTTCGCACGCTGGCACCGGTTCGTTTGACCGATGCGCGACAATCGGGCGGCAACCAGCGCATGCGGCGGGCGGCATTCACGGTGGGCCTGCTCGCGGTCATCGTGGAATACGCGATCTCTGGTAACACACTGGAAGATCTGGGGATCGACTACGCCAGCACCGGCGGAAATCCGCTCGTCAAGCTGCATCCCGGAACGTATCTCATTCTAATCGGCGCCTTCATGGTACTGATGCTGATGCGGCCCGCCGGATCCGGCCTGGTCCGGTTTTTCCGGGCAACGCCGGCGCTGGCATCGTTCGTGATGCTGATCTTGTTCTGTGCATTCTACTCGATCGCCAATGTCGGGTTCAGCGGCGCGGCGGTTTATGTGGAAAGCTACCTGGCTGCCGGATTGCTGGCGGTGGCGCTGGAGACCGGAACCGACCGGCAGAAGCGCACCCTGGGCTGGTGGATCATCGGCTTCACGGTCTTGAGCATTATCATCTCGATCGGCGAAAGTCTTACCCAGACGCATTTGATCGCGCTGCACATCGCAGACCTCACCCAGGCCCAGTTGGCGCAGGAGGTCGAGGACTTCCGCGGCTCCGGGCTGTTCGCCCACCCCCTGACGGCCGCGCTGTCGACCATGATGGCAACCTTCATGTTGTTGCGCATGCGGATGGTCCCGCTGCTGAAGGCGGCGTTGTTCACCACGTTCCTGGTCGGGTTGCTCAGCTTCGGTGGCAGGGCGGCACTCGGGACGACGTTGCTGTTGCTGTTGATCGCCGTAGCCGTGGTGATGTTCCGTGGCATCATATCACGCAACCTGAGCCTGGGGTTCGTTGGCACCGTTGCCGCCGCCGCACTGGTGCTGCCGCCAATGATGCTGCTGCTGATCACCAGCACCGATATTGGCGAACGTATCCTGACCCACATGTACGCCGATGAAAGCGTTGCGGTCCGCAGCATCCAATGGCTGGTCCTCAACCATCTGAACCTGCATGACGTGCTGTTCGGCGTCCCGTTGGAGCGCCTGAACAGTCTGAAGTACCAGATCGGCCTGGGCGCGGAGACCACCGACATCGAGAATTTCTGGCTGCTGATGTTTCTCAATCTCGGTATCATGGGGTTTGTCGTCTTTCTGATCGCGCTGGGCCTTTTCATCGTACACCTAGGGCGCATGACGGCGCATCCGCTGGGCTGGATGTTGCTGATCGGTTCGATCATCGTGGACTCAACCAGTAATTCGCTCGGGCGGAAGAGCGTCGACCTGATCTTTATGGTTGCGTGCATGGTCGCCATGAGCGGCTATCCGCGATCCGCACCGGCGCTGTCGCTTCGCAGCAGGGCCGTAACAACTTTCCGCAAGACGTCTGAACGACTGGGCGTTCGTCCCACCCATGCGAACCTGGCAGGATTTAAACCATGAACGAAACACTCGCGCTTCCGCCGCGTCTGGTCATTCGCGACCTGATGCTGACTGCGTTTTCCCAAAAAGCGCGGATTTTCCTGATCTTTTTCTGCATCATGGCACTGAGTATCGTGATCGCCGTGCAGATTGAGCCGGACTACAAATCCAAATCCAGCCTGCTGGTGCTGCTGGGCACCGAACACACATTTCGGCCGGCGGCTGGCCAGCAGTTCACCAACAGCGGCGGGGTCGACGCTGAGCAGGTTCTGCGGACGGAATCGAGTATCCTGGGCAGCGATGACCTGCACCGTACGGTCATCCGCGAAATCGGCATCGACAAGATGTATCCGAAGCTGCTGGAAAAGCCTGGCCCGGTGATGAAGTGGTTCATGGATATGCGCCAGTTCGCAACCGATACGTTGGGCATCACGGAAAAGGCAGCCGACGCCAATGCGGCGGCAGATCCGATGTCGCGGGCGATCGAAGCGTTTTCCCGCAACCTGACGATCACCGTGGACAAGAAGTCCAGTGTGATCGGCCTGGAGTTTACCAATCCGGACAAGAATGTCTCGGCTGACGCGTTGCGGATTCTGGAATCCCAGTATCTCGTGCTGCGGTCGCAACTGTACGGCGACGTTCAGGCACCGATCGTGCAGGTGCAGCAACAGGCGGTCGGCAAGCAGCTTGCTGACGCGGACAGCGCATTGCAGGCTTTCAAGCAGCAGCATGACATCAGCAATTTCTCCGAACGCCGGGCAATCCTGATGCGGCAGCAGGGTGATCTGGAAGCGGCCCTGACAAAATCCGAAGCAACGATCGCGGAGCAGACGGCCCGGTTGAACCAGCTGAACCAGCAGCTGGGCATTGTGTCTGGCGGCAAGAAGGGCGCGCCCAATGCGGCGGCACCGTTGCAGGGAATGGTGCAGGCGTATCGTCAGACGCAGGAGGAAGCCCAGTCGCGGTACCGGGGTTCCCCCGCCGTCGATGCCGCCAGGCAGGCGATGATGGAGCGCGAGACGGATATCGCGCGGATGCAGGCAACGCAGGCTTTCGGCGTGCAGACGGACCGCAACAAGACCGAAGCCGACCTGCGGGCCAGCCTGGCGGGTCGCGATTCGATCGCGACACAACTGACGGCGATGAACAAGCAGGTCGCGACGCTGGACGCCGACGAGCTGCAGTTGCATCAGCTGGAGCGCTCCCGCGCGGTGCTGGAAGACAACTATCGTGCGGTGACCAAGATCCTGGATGAACGCCAGACGGTCGAGGCGGTCGAGGCGCATCGCGAGTCGTCCGTGCGGGTGGTGCAGCCGCCGCGCGTGCCTGCCCTGCCCCAGCCGACGCGCCGCTTGATCCTTTTGGCCGGTCTGGTGGTCAGCATGCTGATGTCGATCGGTTCGGTCCTGATGTCGCACTTCTTCCGCGCCATCTACCTGCGGCCAGAGGCGCTGGAAATGGATACCGGCCTCGTGGTTCTTGCCTCGGTGCCGGAGCTGCGTGCGATCGGCGGTCGATCCTCCTCCGTGCTTGTCGTTCCGGCCTGAGTTCGACGACAGCGGTACCGGCGGGCGGTGTCCCGCCGGTACCACCAGTATTTGGATCATGAATGCCTGACACACTTGAAATCTCGCAACAGCCGGTGCTGGTTCTGGGCGCATCGGGCTTCATCGGATCACGGGTTGTTGCCGCGCTATCGGCCGACCCGCGATACCGGCCCATTGCCGCCTCACGCCATTCCGGTCTGACGCTTGATGCAACGGACGCCGGGGCGGTGCGCGAGGCGATGAACGGCGTGGCGTTCGTGATCAACTGTATCGCCGGCAGTTCCGGCGCCATGGTCAAATCCACCCAGGTGCTTTGCGATGCGGCGCGATCAGTGCCGCCGCGCAGGATCGTGCATCTCAGCAGCATGGCGGTTTACGGGTCCGCCACCGGAACGGTGCGGGAGGATCAGCCGCCGGTCATGCCGATCAGCGGCTATGGTCAGGTCAAGATCCAGTGTGAAGAGATCATCCGAAAATATGTGGAAGACGGCGGCGACGCGGTCATCCTTCGTCCCACCTGTGTTTTCGGGCCCGGAAGCCCGCAGTGGACGACCCGGTTGGTTCGTCTGCTGCGTGCCGGGCGCATCGGCGACCTGGGCGTCGCCGGTGATGGATGCTGCAATCTTGCCTTCATCACCGACGTCGTCTCGGCGATCGTTTCGGCTTTGGACGCGCCGGGGATTCGCGGCCAGGCCTTCAACCTGTCGAGTGCTGGCGACCTCAGCTGGAACGAGTTCCTGATTGCCCTGGGCAAGCAAATCGGTGCGACGCCGATCCGGCGGATCTCGTCGCGCCAGCTGCGGATGGAAACCAGGCTGTTGGCGCCGCTTCGGCGCGTCGCCGCGATGGCCGTCCGCTCGCACGCGACAGAAGCGATCACGCCATCCCTGGCGGCGCTGTGGCGCCAGGACATTCGGATTGACTGTGCCGCGGCACGCAGCGCCCTGGCGCTGCATCAGACGCCGGCCGCGGACATGATCACCGCGGTCACCCGGGACGACAGGTTGATGAAGGAGCTTGCTTGAACATGAGCGAGCGCCGGACGGTTTTTCTTGCGTGTCCCTACGGGCAGGTCGGCGGCGGCATGGGCAGCATCATGGCCTATCTTGCCGCGATGCGCCGGGATCCATCGGGTCGTTTCGACCTGCGGCCCCTGGAATCGCGCGGTGGCGGGCATATCGCGCTGTCCCCGCTTTTCCTGGCCCTGGCAGTCAGCCGAATCGTTTGGGAGGCAGCGCGGGGCCGGCTCGCTGTCACGCACCTGAATCTGGCCGAAGGCGGAAGCATCTACCGCAAGGCGATACTGCTGGGGGCGACAAAGCTCGTGGGCGGGCGTGTGTTGCTGCACCTTCATGCAGCCCAGATCGTGCAGTTCCATGGGTCGATGGGGCGAACGGGAAAGGCGCTGCTGCGATGGATGTTCCACAGTGCCGACTATTGCGTCGTGTTGGGCGACCTGTGGCGCCGATGGGTGATTGATACGTTTGGGGTACGACCCAGCCGCGTTGGCGTGATCTATAATGGTGTGCCGGCGACAGTGATGAAACCGCGCGCGGAGTCGGGTCAGGGACCGTTCCGCCTGCTGTTCGTTGGCAACCTGCTGGAACGCAAGGGCGTCAAGGAGCTGTTGCAGGCGTTCGCGAAGCCCGAGATTCAGGCCCATGACATTGTCCTGACCATGGCGGGTGGCGGCCCGGTCGATAAATATCGGGAAATGGCGTCTCAGCTGGGGGTGAGCAACCGGGTTACCTTTACCGGATGGGTCAGCCAGGATGATGCCAGGGCACTGATGGTTCGCTCTGATGCGTTGATTCTGCCAGCCTACGACGAAGGGTTGCCATTGGTCATCCTCGAAGCCCTGGCCTCTCGCACGCCGGTGATCTGCACGCCCGTTGGTTCGATACCGGAAGTACTGCGGGATAGACGGACCGCTTTGTTCGTCCCGCCCGGCAACGACGCCGCGATCGTGGCCGCGGTCCTGACGTTGATCGAGCAGCCGGAACTCCGGCGTGACCTGTCAAATGCGGGCGCGGTCCTGTACGACCGGTTGTTTACAATGGAAGCCTTCGCGCAGTCGCTGGGACGCCTGTACGCAGCGATGACGCCTGGCGACAAGAAGATGACTCCGCCGGTCTGGCCACCGGTTGAGGAAGGCGGACGATGATTCACAGCGCCGACGACATTGTCCGTGACACGGTTGTTCGGGCCAGCATCTGCATTGTTGGCGGCGGCCCGGCCGGAATCACGCTCGCCCTGGAACTGGCCCGGACCGGCAAGAGCATCCTGCTGCTTGAATCGGGTGAGGATGCCCCGGACGCCGATGCTCAGGCGCTGAACGAGGGCGAGGTGGCCGACGAGACGTTGCACAGCCCGCCGGACAAATACCGACAGCGCGTCCTGGGTGGCGGCACCTCGATCTGGGGCGGGCGTTGCGTGCCGTTCGACCCAGTCGATTTCACGACCCGTTCCTGGATTGATCATTCCGGGTGGCCGATCGGCTACGCGGATGTCGAAAATCATTACGCCGCCGCGAACAAGCTGTGTGAGGCGGGGGACTACGAATACGATGCCCGTCTGGCTGTGCCGGGTGGCATGCGGCCGTTGCTGCGCGGCTTTACGCCACGGCATTTCGACGTCAACGGGATCGAACGGTTCAGTTGCCCGACCGATTTTGGCCGACGCTACCGGAACCGGCTGCACTCGGCTGCCAATGTGCGTGTGTTGCTGCGGGCAACGGTGACCCGCCTGCGTTGCGCGCAGGACGGCAGCCGCATCGAGAGCCTGGCTGTCTGCAATCCCGCGACACAGGATTTTCCGTCGTCGCGGATCAGTACGTGCTTGCAATGGGGGGTATCGAAACGCCCCGGTTGCTGTTGACATCGGATGATGTGCATGCGGCTGGCGTCGGCAACGCGCACGATCTGGTGGGCCGTTACTACATGTGCCACATCGCCGGAACGATCGGCAGCCTTCAGGTTGCCGGCCCCACGGATAGCGTGTGGCACGTCTACGATGTCGCGCCAGATGGAACGTACTGCCGGCGGCGGCTGTCGCTGCGGCAGGACGTTCAGGAACAGTACGGGCTGACCAATGCCGTATTCCGGTTGCACCACCCCCGCATTGCCGATCCCCGGCACCGGACGGGTCCGCTGTCGGCGATCTTTCTGGCGCAACGTTTCATCAGCTACGAATATGCGCGCAGGCTGGTCAGCGATGTCCCGCCGACTGCCGCGACATGGATGCGGCACGGTCTGAATGCCGCCTGTGATCCGGTGTCCACCGCCCGCTTCCTGGCGCATTGGGTGCGGGACCGGACCTTGGCGGACCGAAAATTTCCGTCGATCATCATTCGGCCGCGGACCAACCTGTTCAGCCTGGATTTCCACGCCGAACAGGTGCCGAACCCGGAAAGCCGGGTTGGCCTGGCGACGGCGCGGGACCGGTTCGGCAACCGGCAGGTCCGCGTTGACTGGCGCTACCGCCGCCAGGACGTCGAAACAGTGGCGAAGTCTTTTGCACTGCTGCGCGAGGATCTGGCCGAACAATCCATCGGCCGGTTGTCCCTGGCTGGGGATGAATCAGACATCGAAGCGGTCGTCCGCCGGGACGGGGCTTACGGCGGGCATCATATCGGAACCGTTCGGATGGGGGCAACCGAGCGCACCGGCGTTGTCGATCCTGACGGCAAGGTGTTCGGCATGAACAATCTGTACGTGGCGGGCAGCGCGGTCTTTCCCACATCGAGTCAAGCGAACCCAACCCTTACGATCGTTGCCATGGCACTGCGGCTGGCCGGCCACCTGCAGGCGATGTCGGCGCGAACGCCGGCGGTCCGGACGGTCCAACACTATGCGATGGTGAAATAGTAATGCTCGAAACGATCCGGCATATTGGAGAACGGGCGGCGAGCCACTTGTCCGGCGCCAACGGGATCGAGATTCTGCTGCTTTGGACGACGGTCCTCGTGGCGGCCATCGTCACCTACATCAAAGCCAACCCCGGCCGCTGGTCGTTTCGCGACTTCATGCGGCACGTCCTGCCGCCCGAAGTGTATCGTCACCCGTCAGCCCGGGCGGACTTTCTCTTCTGGCTGTCGCGGCGCATTTTTTTGCCGCTTCTGGTCGTGCCGTTGGTGATTTCCACCGTCGCCGCTGGCCATTTCGCTTACTGGGTGCTCAGCGGCATACTCGGCCCACCCAGTCATCCGGCCGCGCCGGCCGGACCTGTCATGTTGTTCGCCTTCACCGTCACGATGCTGCTGGCGTATGACCTGTCCTACTATCTGTATCACCGGATGCAGCACCAGATCCCGATCCTGTGGGAATTGCACAAGGTCCATCACTCCGCGCAGGTGATGATCGGGGTGACGAAGGACCGGGTTCATCCGATTGATGAGATCATGAACCGCTGGTGGGACGGCGTGATACCGGGCCTGTGCTACGGCATTTGGATGTTCTTCGCGCTGGATCCGGTTGAGCTCACGGTCTTTGGCATCAACGTCTACTTCCTGCGCAACTGCTTCCTGATGATGGATTTCGTGCGGCATACCAACTGGAAGTTCACATATGGCCGGCACCTGAACTCCATCCTGCTGAGTCCGCACTATCATCAGCTTCATCACAGCGTTGCCGAGCGGCACTGGGACAAGAACTTCGGCCTCGGGCTGGTCATCTGGGACCGGATGTTCGGCACCTTGGTTATTCCGGAGCCGAATGAAGATTTCGTGTTCGGGCTGACTGAAAACGAACATGACGACTATCAGTCGCTGCTGAAGCTTCACTTTGTTCCGCTGCGCAAGATTGCCGCTCGGATCGGGCTGCGCGGCCCTCGGCGGGAAACCGCCGGGCCACGCCACCATGCGCCAGACCACCATGCCCCAGACCGCCATGCCCCAGATCACCACGCCGGAGAACCCGCGTGAGCCTGCGAACGGAAATCGTCAGCGACCCTCACCGGTTCGCGGCGGTCGGGCCCGCCTGGCGGAAGCTGTGGACCCGCTGCAACGGGTCTATCTTCCAAAGTCATGACTGGATCGAAGGCTGGTTATCCGCCGTCGGTGAACGGCGGGATATCAGGCTTCAGGTGGCACTTGCATGGCAAGACAATGAACTTCGCGGTGTGATGCCTTGTGCCGTGCACAGACGGTCGGGATTGCGGGTACTCACCTGGGCCGCGCAAGTGTTCTCTGATTACTGCGACTGCCTGACGGACCCAGCCAGCGCGGCGGGCGACGTCCTGGCGCCGCTTTGGGACTGCCTCCTGCAACACGGGGGCTTCGACCTGATCAATCTGCAGCAACTGCGGCCTGATGCCATGTGCCGGGCTTTCCTGGATCAACTCGCCAGGGAAGGCAGCCGCCTTCAACATGGTGAGCGCAGCGAACGCTGCATGCGGATCGAGAACCGATGGAACGACGGCGCGGCGTTTTTCCGGTCGCTCAATAAAAAGGGGCGCAACAACCACACGAGGGGCAAACGAATACTTGCCGAGATCGGTGGCGACGTCTCCTTCCGAATGGTGGAACCGGGCGAGGATGCCGCGCCCCTGCTGGATGAGGTACTGCGGCTCAAGCAGCTTTGGCTGCGCGCCAACGACCCGGACTCCCCGTTGCTCCGTCAGGACGCCGTTGTGCTGCGCGGGGTTCTGGACCGGGCGTTGCAATCGGATATGGCACGGATCTTCGTGCTGCAATGCGGTGGCAAGATCGCCGCGGCCTCCGTCAATTTCGTCTACGCGAACCGGATGGAGGCTTACTTTACTGCATATGACGCTGAATTCGATCGCGCTTCGCCCGGAACGATTTTGATCGTTGAATACGCG
>Ga0170475_102631982_pt1 | contig 18853 bp, 3 predicted proteins | sample Soicark_Litter_5_FD_111474 | JGI IMG/M metagenome (GOLD analysis project Ga0170475, IMG submission 111474) | Avena fatua rhizosphere microbial communities from Hopland, California, USA. Combined Assembly of 48 SPs
GGGGACTATTTTTTCAATTTTTATACGTATGCAATTAGCAAATCCAGGTAATAATTTTTTAGGTGGAAATTATCAATTTTATAATGTCATAGTTACTGCCCATGGATTTTTAATGATTTTTTTTATGGTTATGCCAGCTATGATTGGTGGTTTTGGAAATGTTGTTGTTCCAGTAATGTTAGGTGCACCGGATATGGCTTTCCCAAGATTAAATAATATTAGCTTTTGGCTATTACCACCTTCGTTGATTTTGCTAATTTCCTCTGCCTTAGTTGAAGTTGGGGCTGGAACTGGTTGGACAGTCTATCCTCCACTTGCTAGTATTGTTGCTCACTCAGGGGGATCGGTTGATCTTGCAATTTTTAGCTTGCATCTGGCCGGTATTTCTTCATTATTAGGAGCAATGAATTTTATAGTAACTATTACTTATATGCGAACTGTTAAAATGTTTGAGCTACCTCTTTTTGTTTGGGCCATCTATGTTACTTCGGTCTTATTGCTTTTGTCTCTGCCTGTTTTAGCTGCTGCTATTACAATGTTATTAACCGATCGTAACTTTAATACTTCTTTTTACGACCCTGCAGGTGGAGGTGATCCTATTTTATATCAACATTTGTTTTGGTTTTTTGGGCATCCAGAAGTTTACATTATTATTATCCCTGGTTTTGGTGTTGTTAGCCAAGTTATAAGTGCCTTTTCTGATAAGCCAATTTTTGGATACACTTGTATGGTTTATGCAATGCTTTCAATTGGTGTTTTAGGTTTTATTGTTTGGGCACATCATATGTTTACGGTTGGTTTAGATGTGGATACTCGAGCGTACTTTACTATAGCAACTTTAATCATTGCGATACCAACAGGCATAAAAATTTTTAGTTGGATTGCTACTATTTATGGTGGCCTTGTTGTGTTGGAAACTCCATTTCTTTTTGCAATTGGTTTTTTTAGTTTTATTTACAATGGGTGGTTTAACAGGTATTGTTTTGGCTAATGCAAGTTTAGATATTGTCTTGCATGACACTTATTACGTTGTAGCTCATTTTCATTATGTTTTGTCAATGGGTGATGTTTTTTCTATGTTTGCAGGATTTTATTATTGGTTCAAGGATATTACAGGATTTTCTTACATTGAAGAATTTGGTCAAATACATTTTTGGGCTACTTTGTTTGGAGTTAATTTAACTTTTTTTCCAATGCATTTTTTGGGACTTGCAGGTATGCCTAGACGAATACCAGATTATCCTGATGCATTTGGGCCGTTTAACTACATTGCTTCAATTGGATCAATGATTAGTTTTGTTGCAAGTTTATTTTTCTTTTATGTTGTTTATGTTTCGATAACCAGAGGAAAATCAAATGAAAAGGTGGCTCAACTTATCACTGCTCCTTATTTTGAAAATTTATTAGAAAAATTTAATTTTTCGAATGGTTTTTTATCAAATCTGAAGCACACCATATTATTTCATATGCCTTGGAGATCTTTAAGATTCCCTCGCAAAAATAAGTAGCATAGCTACATTTTTTTGAACTCAGATTCCTTCGTCTAGCTGGTTAGGACATTGCCCTTTCACGGCAGTAACGTGAGTTCAAATCTCACAGGATTCATTTTTTATTTATAATAATTTGATCAAAGGCTTATAAAATCGTGTCATTCATTTCGTTTAGTGCTGCTAGTATTCTTATTTTTTTAATTTTGTCAATCTATATTCTTTTGCTTTCATTTGGTTTGTTAACCTTTGAAAACCCTATTTATGCAATTTTTTTTTTGGTTTTAGTATTTTTTGGTTCGTCATTTTTGCTTATTGAACTTAATTTATTTTTTTTAGCTTTAATGATACTGATTGTTTATCTAGGAGCTTTGATTGTGTTGTTTTTGTTTGTAGTTATGATGCTGAATATAAAATCTTTGGAGCTAAATCGTGTAATCAATTTTTTTCCATTTTTGTTTGTTTTTTTGTCTGCTTTTATACTATTTTTGTTTTCAAAAAATTCCTATTCTTTGCATTTTGATGCTAACCTAGTTTTGGTTTATTTATTTTATTTTGATTGGCAACATGTGTACTACTATTTTGGCTCATTTGCTGGTATGGGCTTTTATTTATATACATATGGTTCATCTTTTTTAGTTATAATCAGTGTTATTTTATTATTAGCAATGTTGGGTGCTATTATTTTAACATTGACTCCTTCAAGGTATTTTTATAAACAAAATTCTACTAATCAAATTTTGCAATTGCGATTTTTAGAAAATTTATTATTTAGGTAGCTCTTCCTTTTTCATTCAAAACGTTAGACATTCTGGTTAATAAAAAGAGTGCGTTGGTGTGTTGGAATTGGCAGACAAGCTGGATTTAGAATCCAGTGAATTATTTTCGTATGAGTTCAAGTCTCATCACCTGTATGCTAATATAAAATTATATTAATATATCAGTTATGCAAGTAATAATTATTATTGAAACAAAATAAAAGGATGATCTCTTCTGGTTATTTTACACTGAGTTTTTTTTCGCTTCTAATTATAAATTTTCTCCTTTTTCTTCTTGGTATTGGTGGCTTGTTTGCGACTCGTAGAAATTTAATTATAATTTTTATTTGTATAGAATTAATTCTGTTATCAGCTTTTATGAATTTGAATTTTTTTGCTGTTTACATTGATGATTTAGTTGGTGTTATTTTTTCGTTATTTATACTTGGTTTGGCGGCAGCTGAATCTTCCATTGGATTAGCTTTGCTAGTTGTTAATTATAGGCATAAAGCTATAGTCTCTGTGGACTTATTTAGCACATTAAAATCTTAAAAAAATACAAGACACTGACAAAAATATGATTTTGCTTTTGATTTTTTTCCCTTTGTTTTCTTTTTTGTCTTGTATGTTATTTAGTCAATTTTTGGGTCGCGGAAGTTTGTTTGTTTCCACATTTTGTATTGGTTCGTCTCTTAGTCTTAGTTTGATTCTCTTTTATCAGAATGTTTTACTTGGTTCGAAATTGGTTTTTACTGCTTTTTACACTTGGCTAACCCTAGGGGTTTCCGACATCATATTTACTTTTTCAATCGACGGGTTAACATCCATTATGTGTGTTATGATTTTAGTTGTTTCCTTTGCGGTACATCTTTTTTCAATTAACTATATGCATGGAGATTTTCAACACGATCGTTTCATGGGTTTATTATCAATTTTTACATTTTTCATGCTATTGTTAGTCACTGCTGATAATTTTTTGCAATTGCTGCTTGGATGGGAAGGTGTTGGCATTTGTTCTTATTTACTTATTAATTTTTGGTACATGAGAAAGAATACAAATGACGCCGCATTCAAAGCTTTGCTTTTTAATCGTGTAGGTGACTTAGGTTTATTTTTGGCAATGTTTTTGATTTTCTATTATTTAAAAACATTTGATTTTCTAATTATTTTTGACAATGCAAATGCGCTACAATTAATTCGATTTGATTTTGTTATTTTTCAAATCAATTGTCTGGATTTAATTTGTTGTTTGTTGGTCATTGCTGCTATGGCAAAATCTGCACAGATTTTTTTGAATGGTTGGTTAATGGATGCCATGGAAGGTCCTACCCCAGTTTCTGCTTTAATTCATGCAGCAACAATGGTTACAGCTGGTATTTATTTGGTTGTTCGTTTTTCTGCTTTAATTTCAAATTCTCATGTTGCTTTGTTTATTATTCTAATTAGTGGTTCTTTGACAACTTTATTGTGTTCTTTAATAGGCATTGATAGTTTTGATTTAAAGCGTATAATTGCTAGCTCTACAGCAAGCCAGTTGGGTTATATGTTTTTTGTTTGTGGTTTAACAGAATTTTCTTCAGCAATTTGCCACTTATTTTATCATGCTTTTTTTAAAGCACTTTTATTTCTTAGCGCTGGCGTTATTATACATTCCTTAGCTGATGAGCAAGACATTAGAAAAATGGGCGGTCTTGTTAAAAAAATGCCACTTGGTTTTGCGGCAATTTCTATAGGGTCTTTTGCTTTAATTGGTGCACCATTTATAGGTGGCTTTTATAGCAAGGATCCTATAATTGAATATTCAGACTTACTTGTTTTTGTTGAAAATTTAATGACTTTTTTTTGCTGCACGCTGGGCGCTTTTAACACCACATATTATTCAACTCGATTATTAAATCTTGTTTTTTTAGGAAATTATAAAGGATCAAAAATTGTGCTTTCTAAATTTCACGAAAGTTCTTGGATTATGTACGTTCCTCTTGTAATTTTAATGTTTTTTACTTTTGCAAGTTACCTTTCGGTAGATGTTTTATTAGGTGAAGCAAACCTTTTTTGGTTTTTTGAAGAAGAGGATCTTTTTTTTTTCCGTGAGGGCGAAGAAGATGTAGATACTTTTTTAGTGACTCTCTTTTTCATACTAACAGGTGTTTTAAGTTTCAAAAATGATAATCTTTTTGATTTAAATGTAGAATCATTGGAATATTCAAGTTTTTCTAACTTTTATGAGTTTTCATATTTTTTTAAAAATTCAAATTTTTTTAAATGGTTCTTTGATATTGTTTATATTAAATTTTTGACAAATTTTTTTTATAAGTTGTCAAATTTTTTGTTTGTCAACTTTGACAGGGGTATTTTTGAGATTTTAGGTCCTTTAGGATTTGTTAGATTTTTCAAAAAAATTGCCTTTTTTTTGGTCAATTTGCAAACTGGATTCATTTATCATTATATATTGTTTCAGCTAGTAAATTTATTAATATTTTTTTTTTATTTGAATGATTTTATAATGGAATCTAAGTTGTATGTTATTTTCTTCCTTTCAATTTTTTCTTTTTATAGATTTTATTTGGTTTCGCGAGCAAATATTGATTCAAATGTTAGCTTAAATAATTCAAATATAAAATTGGCTGTTTCAAAGCGCTTTTATGGAACTGGGAAGCGCAATGATCATAGGCGTGGCAAAAGCAGAAAACGTTTTGATCCAAGACGTAATAATCATTTCAAAGATCCTGATGCTTTTGGTCCGAGAAGACCAAAAATGTCAGTATTGTCTCAAATCTTGTTCATTTCAAAGCAAATTTTTATGAATTTTATTTGGCTTTTTACAGATCTGTTAAGGTTTTCCGCAAGACTAATAATAGGGTTTCCACTTTTTATAGGTTATTATGCGGTTGATTTCTTTGTATTTCGCCCTCTGAAATATTTAGTTGTCAAATTTTTTGCTTTCATATTTAAATTTATAACTCTGAAAATTTCATTTTTAATTTTTATTTTTGTTTTATTGTTTACGAAATTAAGCAGTAAAACTGAAAATAACCCTTATCTCAATGCTTCAAAAATCGATTTTTCAGCATCGAATTTCATTTATTCTAATAGAGCAAATGCATATATTTTTCGTAAAGTTGAGACAGTAAATAAAAAATTTCCCCAATTGCACGAAATTGAAAATGCCTTCTTTAATTTACACAGCCCGCAGAATACTTTAAATGTTCGAACTTTTAATTTTTTTCACCCTTTTGATTTTAGGACATGGTTTTGGCGAACCAGCTTGGATGATACAAACCTTGATTTTTATATGCCAAGTCGTTGGACTATAAAGCAAAAATTTTTTAGAGCTGGTATTAGTTATCATTTTTTAGGTTGGTCGAATCAAAATGTTTTTCATACGCATCCTGATCCTGCAATGAATGCATATTACTTGAGGGAAAACTGGTCAAGGGATTGGTGGTTTCGTCACTTATCAGGTGGGACGAATGCTCCTAGTGCAGTTTTTTTTCCTGAAGATTATCTTGATGACTTAAATTCTGCTGCTCTTAAACATAAAAGATCATGGACAACCTCTCAAAAAGATGGTTTCACACTTGGCTCCACGGCGGAACCAGTTGATTTAAATAAGCTTTTGAGACCTAGTGTAAACACTTTGTTGGGGGATGAAGATAAATTGAAATCTAAAGAACACGTTGAGTTTAAGTCAGTAGTGGGGTTAGGCAATCCTTTAGTGCCTTCTGATCCTGATTCTTTAACGCCTCACATGATTGAATTTGCACCTGATGAAGACTATAATTTAAAGCCGTCTCGTTTAAATTCTTTATCTTTATCAAATTTTAAGCTTTTTCCCAGAAAACTAAAAGACAAAGATTTTACTCCTCAAGTAGTGCATGATATCGTCAAATTTTTTACGATTGATTTTTCCACTTTGGCTGGCTCGTCTTTGCGCTTTCAACGGCTTTTAGCAAGAAGACGTATAAAGAAATTAGAGTCAAGAGTTTCTGCTATTTCATCAAATTTGCAGACTGATGAGTTGATGAAAAAAAATTACTTAGATAGTGTTCTAAAAAGAGAACGTAATCGTAGAATTCAAACGCTTTTGAAACATCAGTTTGTTCTTGAAAAGAAAAAAATGACTAATGAAGCCATGTTTCGCATTTCAGAGTTGAATAAGCAACTTTTAAAAGAGCGTATTTCTTTAAAAAATTTAACTAATCGATATGAAAATCATTATCGAACTGCTCAATTTGTTGAAGACAACTTAAATTTGCTTTCGCGATTTGATGTTAGCACTTATTCTAGTTATCCTGATGACAAAAATATTGTCTCCAATGTTCGCAATCTAGGCAAGCGTAAATTGTTCTTTGATAAGTTAAATAAAAAATTTAACTTATTAAAAATGAATTATGATAAACTTATTTCAAAATTAGATGATTCAGTTTTTACCCACCAAGATCCTAATTTTCTTGCAGACACTGAAATCCAGTCTACTATTGAATCAAGTATCTCAAAGAAAAAATTTTATTTACATAGGATTTCTAATTCTGAAAAATTCAAAGTAAGTTATTTAGAATCATTGAAGCATTCAGATGAGCCTGCTTCAAATGTTGTTATTTCAGAGAACTCTAACAAAATTGGTGAGTCTTTTGTTTTTTCAAATCCTACTTCGGATTATTTCATTGACAAAGAAAAATTTGAGCAATCTCCATATAATGTATTAAGCAATAGTAATATAAGAAGTTTTGGAAGTGCCAAAAGCGCTGTTCCTAATTCGAATTCGCAACCTTTTCCTGATTCTTTATACCTCAAGGGCTCCCGTGGTAAATTTTCACGAAAGGAAAATTTTAATGTTGATGTTGTGAACTCTTTAAAAAAAGAAACTCAGTTAAATCATAGCAATGAAAATGTAGCTTTATTGAATGAAAAATCTAAAGATGATTATAATAATTTCGACCTAGTTTCTAAACTAGCAGAAGTTAAGTTTTCTGCTTTAGATTTTTCAAAAAATCTGCAAAAGTTATCTTTGTTGTCTAATTACCAATTTCTTTTGCACAAAACTGACAAGAATATATCTTTATTATTTCGGGACGACTTTTTTTCTTCTTTGACTAAATTTTTGCGTTCAGCTTTTAAACCTATTCATTATCATATTGCTTCTTTAAGTAAATCTGAACTAAAGTTGGGGGCTGTTATTTCGCCCGAAAAGGAACCAAATAAAAAGGTTTTAATTAATTTGGAAAAGGATGTCTTTTTAAATTCAGAAGTTTTATTAAACGAAAGCAAGTTGATTTTTGTTGATTGGTTTAGTGCTAAGTTTCAGGGTAATTCAGATGTTGCAAAGGATTCGTTGTTTGCTAATTTGAAGGTTACTGCTGACCAAGGTGGTATTTCTTTCTTTGCAGGTCAATCAAATGCTTTAGACGAAAGTGCTAAAGCTACTTCCGTCTTTTATTTTTCTAATGAGTGGCTTTTAAAGTTTTTCAAACTTGTTCAAGGAAAGTTCAATAAACATTTTGATTTGCATTTTTTTCTAAAAAATCTTGAGTTGGATTCGTTTTATAGAAAGCAAGCGCAAAGACATTTTACTTTGTTGTCTAAATTTAATTCTGATTTTTTTCTTGAAATTGGGAATTTCAAGCGCAAATTTTCTGAGCATAATGTGTGTCCTATATTGCAAAAAGATATTGATTTTTATAATATCAATTTTGAGCAACCTAGTGAGAAAGTTAATTCAAGCTTTGAATCAATTTTTTTTCATTTGCGATCTCATCAATTAATTTTAGAGGCTACAATTTTACAGTACGAAATACAGCATTTAAAATTTCTAGGGTTTAAGAATACTGAGCTTGTTGATGAATTGATTCAGGCTAAAGAAATTTCATTTTCTGAAATTATTAATGAATTATCGACTACATATTTTTCTTATTTGAATATTGAAAAGGGTGCGGTTCTAGATTTGTATTTAAAATTACAAACGCCTTCTCAACAGGAAAAGTTTTTTTTAGAATTGCAAAATGCAGACTACATGGTTTTGAGGCAAAAAATGCAATCTTTAATGTTTATTTTTCGCCTCTTTCACGAGTTAAAGTTGAATTATGCGCGCTATTTAGCAGATAATAAAGAATTGGCATATTTTAGCTCCGTTCTGGTTGAAGATTGGTTGCATTTATTAAAAATTATTACTGGATTAAATGTTGATTCCACTTTTTTTTCGAATGCGCTTTTTTCGATTATTGATTTTTTAAATTGTGTGAAGTCTTCGGTGGAGGTATTTAATATCCCTTTTTCTGAAAATTATGGTTCTTCAGACATTCTCAACAATTCTTTTTTAATGGAATTATTTTTGAACGAATCGAAGCTTAAAACAAGTTCAATAAAAGTTAAATCTAGTCTAGTAGAGTTAGAAACTATTGATTATGCGTTTATGAAAGCTATTGCTGATGAGCTAAAGAAAAGGTCTTTGGTGTCTTTACCTCTAACTGAGCTTGTTGCGGATTCTAACTGGGTTTCGGAAAATTTTGATAATTTAATAAATCTTTATAAAGATTTAGAATTTCATAACCGTTTGTTTTTAATTCAGAAATTAAAATTTATTAGTGGGCTGATTCGTAATTCTACTTTTTTTTTTAGTGAAGATAAAGTTCGCTATTTGCGAAATTTAGCTCACGATATTTTTAATGATATATATAACGAAGAGGCTTTTGATTTTAATAAAATTTTAATGCTTTCTGGCGAACGAAAAAATTTACAAAAAAAGCTCTTAGCTTCAGAGCATTTGTTATCAGTTTTACAATTAACTTTTTTAAAAGGAAGTGAAAATTATCCGCTCTCCTTTTCTAATATTTCAAAAAATTCGTATAAGGCTGATGAGGTTCCATTGGATCAACCTTTTGCTTTATTGGAAGATTCTTTTAAGCTTTTTATAAAAAACTATGAAAAATCTAATCGTTATTTTAACATTGTTGGTAAAATGTTTAGCGGCACCAATAATAAAAATAAATTAGATCGGGATTTTTTAGCTAATGCAAATCTGGTATTTCCTAACACTCCTGTATCTTTTCAAAAATTCTTGGATTCTTATAGAAATCTTCTTGGTCTTTTGTATAATGCAATTGGGTATAAAAAACGTATTTTAGATGTAAAAAAAAGTCTTGATAAGGAAGTTTCTTTGATTGAAAAGTCGAAAAATATCATTTTGTATTTTAATTACAAATCTGCAAATTCTCCGCAAACTATTGCCGACGACTTTGAAAATATACACAAAAATCACTTTGTGGGCCGAAAAACCCCTTATTTGACTCTTCTTGAAAAAGGAATAGCTGCAAGGGAACTTTCTCAGTTGAAACTTCTTTTTCCAGAATTTTTTACTGTTTTAAAGAAGGGGTTAATTGCAGTTGAAAATTTTGAGGATAGTACTCTGGTTACACCTTTAAATCAAATTGATTTTAGAGATTTTACAGCTAATAAGAGCATACCATCAATTGTCAATTTTGAAAAAGAAATGAGTCAAAGGTTAAAATTTTTATGGGTCTTTCTTATTGACAAAACTGCAAAGGATAATATGTTACAGTCTTCTTGGGGTTTTTTGACCGAAGAAATAAAAAATGAGGATGATAAAACTTTAAAATCTTTATGGAATTTTACTAGCTCTCAAATTGAGAAGCAAAAGGCGAAGGAAGGAGGGTATTTTAGTGTTCCGGGTGGCCATTATTTTTATTTTCTTTTACGCTATTTGCTGAAAGTCGCTATTTTTGAACGATATGAAAAACTTTTGTTGGAAACGCAGCAGCCTTCTATAGTATTTCCACTTGAAATTGAGCTTGCTAAACATTTAGAATCACAAATTTATGATTTAGGAAAGGAAATTGAATCTTATAAGGAAGAATTGTCTAGGAATCAATCTGAACTTGGTTATCACATCGAAAATCTAAATGCTAATTTTTCAAAAATTATTGAACTTGCACAAAAAGAATTTTTATCTTCAAAATTTTTCAACTATTGGAATAGTTTTTTTAGGACGTTTGATGATAGCATAAAAGCTGACAACGCCGTGCACAATGATAATGAGCATCCAACTTTGGAGGACAGTTCAGTTATTTCTGAGGATAGTTCGGTAAAGAATTTTGACCATTCTTCATTTTTATTAAATTTATTAAGCAGTAAATCGTTTGTTTCAGAACTTCACTTTTTTGCAAATGATGTACCTAGTTTATTAAATGTTTTTTGGTCAGCTATAAAATTTAGACAAGATGAGAATGTTGATTTCATTCGAAAAGATCTTATTAGCAAAGTTGCTAGAGAATTGAAGCCTAACACTTTTGATTACATTGATTTTTCATTGTTTACAGGTTCACAAGCTGCTTCGAGAATTTATGCGAGCCATTTTAATAACTTTTTTGATTCCCTTGGTATTTCAGCGCAAAATAATTTTGACAATATAAAAAATATTAGCGGTGGTGACGATAATAAACGTATCAAAGAATTTAAACGAATTTTGAATAGAAAATTTGAATCTTCGACGCATGCAAATTTAGTTTCGGAACTAAATTATATTTATAATCAATTTTATAGTCACCAAAGTTTAAATGAAGAAATAAAAAATACTTTAAAATTTCAACTTCAATTTATTAAAAATGTTGGTCCAAATCTTTTAAGTTTGAAAAATTTGATAAATAAAGACATTTCAAAATTTTTAGTCTATGAATCTCAACCTTTGGTTCAGGATTCAAATTTAAATAAATATTTTATTGAATGGTTTAAGGCGGCGCAATTCAATGAATCCCCTCTTTTGGAACCTGAAATGAAAGCACTCTTAAATTCTAGATTGTTAAAATTATTTCAGAATTATTTCACTGCTCAAAAGAGATTAAGCGCTCAATTGGAAAATTTTGATTTTTCTTCAATTGCTTTTAATTCTAAAGCTGTACCTCTTATTGAAAATCATTTTTTTTCACAATATTATGAAATTTATAAGGTTATGTTTACTATGTCGCCGGATCATTTCTCTGAATATATAAATCAGCAATTACCTAAGGCAGATTCAAAATTGTTGGCTGAAATTTTTTTATCTATTGAAAACCTTGTTAAAAAAACCAATATTTCATTGCTGAATTTAGTTGCAAAAATGTATGAGCAAAAAATAAAAACAGGTAATGGTTCTTTTGTTTTGGAAAATAATTTAGAGGTAGAAAATTTTTTTAAAATTTACAATGGTTTGAGAAATGATTTGTTGAAGGTTTTGGAATTAAATGAAATTCCAACAACGATGGCTCATTTCAAGTTGTCAACTGATTCGAAAGTTAAATTAGAAAACATCAACGTTATGGATGGTGATTTTAAATCTTATGTGGGTGATTTATTTGATGTTTTTTTATATTTTATTCTAACTGATTTCATAAAAATAGAAAAAATTACTAGTATGTTGTATGAATATAATCAAGAATTTTTGAAAAAAAGCCACAATGATGTTGCGAGATTATCTAATGATTTTTCTTTTTTTTTGGCTAATTTTCCTAGTATTTACACTAATTCTTTTTTTTTCAGTAGAAATTTACCCAAGTTAGTTTTTTCAAAAATTTTTGCTACTTTAAAACAGGAAAATTTAAACCTTAGTGAAACTTTTCCGATTGAAGTTGATTTAAATTCAACGTTAATCGATAGCACAAAAGAGCGGGATGTTTTGTTACATCATATTTATGATCTTTTTGGCTTCGGGCAAACTATAGATCGCGACTTAGCTAAGTCTAATTTTCAGCAAACTGTTTCCGTTTTCCAAAATTTGAATTTTGAAAAGTTTGATGGTAGTTCTGATTTTAATTTCTCAGCGCATGAATTGCAAAGCAATTTACAGGAAAATTTATTTTGGGAAGCTCTATTTCCAGAGATTTTTATTTCTCAATCAAAAAAAGATTATTTTGAGTTAAATTTTGAAAATTATCTTGCTAATTTGGAATCCATTTTACATGGGATTGAGTTTGATAAAATCTCTGGACTTTTGACAAGGGCCAATAAAAATAAAATTTTTCAAAATTCCTTTAATTTTATTTTAAATTCTTTAAATGTGGAATTATTTGAAATTAATGAATTGTTGCTTCATTCAAAGTTATCACAAAAAGACTTGTCGAGTTTAAGCAATCTAATCTCAGTTGTGACTAGCAAATTGATTTGGTTGAAAAATAATAATTTGATTAAAAATTCTGTTGCTGATGAATATTTTTCTTTTTTTCTAAAGCAAACAGAAACATTACTTGGTGGTCTTAACATCTCTCAGTTCAATGACTTGGCTTCGGTTGATTTAAATGATTTGAAAAGCCAAATAAGCATCTTTGCAAACGAGTTGCAAACCAATGCTCTTTCTTCTTTTTTTCAAATTTCAAATAGTCAATTTTATCGTTCCAATAATATTTCTTTTGATAGCCATTTATCTGTTTTTTCTGATTCATTTTTGTCTTTAAATTTGAAATATATAAAGGATCTGCATTATCTTCATTTTTTAAATTTTCTTTTTAAGCGTGCCAATTTTTTTAACACTTACTATAAATCGAAAACTACGGAGGGATTCGAGAGTTTCTCGCATCTTCAAAAATATAATTTGTCGACATTTTCAGATAAATTCTTTTTTAATATTTATGACTCGATGTTAAAGAATAAAAAAACTTCATTGGATTTTGGCTCAATGTTTTTTTTTGAATTGAACAAGGCTAACCTTGATTTAATGAGAATATTTTTGAGCTCATTATATCCACTTAGCCCATTATCGCAAATGCAAAATTTAAGCTCATCAAATTTTTTAAAAGAGTTTTTTATTTTTGCTGAAAAGCAAAAACCTACTTTAGCAAATTATGTGTATGTTAAAAATGCTACTGAAGCCCCTAATTTTTTAACAACCAATGTTTTGCGTAGAAAATTTTTGTTAAATTTGCTTATTCATTTTTTAAAGGAATTTGATTCCAATAGTTATTTAAGCGAGCTAGTTAAAAATAATCCTGAGTTTGCTTATACTACTTTTTCAACAGGTAAGCCTTTTTATATTAATGAGCATTTAAGGAATAGGTTCAAACATTTTAAAGAGCTGCAGCAGGATGGCTTAGGAGATTTAGGGTTTTTGCCTTATAAATTGACATCTAATAAGGTTGCTTTAGATTATTTTGCTAGATCATTTTTTTTTAAGTTTAATTTTCGAAACTATTGGGAATTGCTGATTAAAAAATTTGGAAATGAAAATTGGTTTAGTTCCATTTTGTTAAATGTCACAGAAATCAAACAAAACTCTTCATCTCTTTTTGTTTCTGACTTGATTTATAAGCGCTTTGAAAAATTTTTTAGTGCTCCGTCATTTGATATAAAAAAAAATAATAATTCTCCTGATATCATTTTAAGCTCTAATGATTTAGAATTACTTGAACATTCGTTAATGCAGCTTGAAATAAAATATTTAAATTATAAATTTGCGCTTCCACAACGCTCTAAAACATTAAGCAACGCTCATTTTTTGGGGTTGTCCAAATCTTCAAAATTTAACTTTCTTAAAATGTTAGTAAACCCTTATAATTTTTCTCCGGTACAAGAAACTGAGCTAGAAAAGCTGCAAAAAAAATATTATACTTTTTTAGGGAAATATCTCAATTTTCTGTCTGAAAATCAACTGGGGTCTGATGCTGAAATGCTTGGTTTTTTGCGTAATAAATTTTTAACTGATTTTAAAAAAACTGAGTCGTTAGTAATTAAACTTAACTTAGCTAAAAAAAATGCAGCGCCTACAAGTTCATCTGAAACAGAAAATACTTCTGAAGTCTCATCTGACTTCGAAAATTCAATGCTGCGCCAACTTAGCAATATTTTTTCGAGATTTGGTTTTTCAAATGAAATTTTTGCTAAAATTTTAAAATCAAATATGAATTTTGATTTTCTTTTATCTAATTTAGCCACAGCGGAAGCAAGTAATTTAAAAAAATTTTCTGGCTTATTTTTACAAATTCCTTTGAAAGAGTCTTTAGAAAGCTTAACTTCAGCGGAAATTTTTGCTAATATGGTTAAAATCTTTAGGAATTTTGATGATTTAGGCCTTGGTTCCAATGCTAAGCAGACTGCTGAATTAAAAGATTTTTACGCACATGTGGATAGTACTATTTCAACTTCCGAGAAAAATCATTTTGAAATCTTAAATATGCTAAAAATTTTTTCAGACGTTGAAAAGGATGCTTCTTATTTACAAAGAATGCATGAACAGCAAGACGCTCCATTACTAACTGAGTTTTTAAAAACTTATGAAAAAAATTCTTTAACTCGAATTCTTAAATTGCAGGAAAAGAAAATTTTGGATGAAACTGAATTTTTAATGTTAACTAACGCTGATGCACTCCCAAAAAGTGAAATACTGTCTTCTTTGGATTTGTTAGATAAGTATTTATATAAGGTCGCTGTTAATCGCGCTAATGCAATTTCTAGTGACAAGCCTGCAATACAGTCCATGGATGCTTTGGTTCCCAACTTAGAGCAAAGTCCTGTTTCTCTCTCTTTAAATAATGTTTCTTCCGCAGATTCAGCTCTTAATTATGTTTCTGTTCTTGCTTCTTATGATCAATCCAATTATTACGATGGTGGCAATATTGATGCTAGTGCGGCAATGACCGGTCTCGAGGGGCTGGATCGCCAAACTATGCAAAACATTCTTCGACACAACTATTTTGTTGATAAGTTCAAGCTAGCAGTGTCAGTTTTAAAAAAACATCGAAATATGAAAGAAGCTGTTAACTTAAACAATAATTTTGTTGAGAATTTAAATTTTAGCGTAGTTGTATTGGCTTTGGAAGAATTAGATCAACAAAATATGCAAAATATTTCCCAAAGCACAGAAAACATTGATTTATTTAATATTGATGCTGAAATGCAGGCCCTAGAAGAATTAGATCAACAAAATATGCAAAATATTTTCCAAAACATAGAAAATGAAACTATTAGCAGTTTTGATGCGTTGATGGCAACTTTGAAAGATTCAAAACCGCTAGCTACGACAGGTTTATCGAACCATGGTTTAGTGCTCAAGGAAGAACAAAGTGAAACAATTGATCAACGTCATGAAATTCTAAAGGGGCAAAAAAATAGCGAAAGCATTAATCCGGATGTTCAGGACAATGCAAAAGATTTTCAGTTTGCTTCAACTTTGGCTTTGAATGATTCTTACAGTCAAGAAGTTCTTTTTGCCATTAATCAAGGCATGGAGAGATCCCCTGTTGGAGCTAATTCATTTTCAAGTGAAGTTTCTTTTAGCCAACATGAACTTGAAAAAATGTTAAACATTAGAGCTGGTGAAGTCGTTGCAAACCAGGACTTGGCTGACCAATTACTAGAGCTAACAAAAATGTTAGAAAATAGTCTTATTCCAAAAATTGATCAAGCATTATTGATTAGGCCAACTTCCTCTGTAAGAATCATTCAAAAACAGGAAGATAGCTCATCTCCTAATTTTCCTGTCAAAAAAATTGAAATACCTCCAATTTCAGAATATTTACACGAGCCAAGTCTGTTTGAAGATTCTGATTTGTTAATGTCGAAAGCTAAACGGTCTTTTCAGTCTCAGCAACAAATTGATTCTGATGTTGATTCTTTTAGCTCTGAAGGGAGCTCCACTAGTGCTAGCATTGACAGCAACAGCAACAATGGTTGGCATGTTGGCATGTCTTTCGATTCCATGTTTGAATTGGCAATGGCTTCCCCTGAATTACCTAAACTTAAAGTTAAGAAAAAAGTAAATGCGCATGTTATTGATAGTCTTATAAATGAAAATAGCTTTTTGAATCAACAGTTTTCTTCTTTTGATCACGCTTTACACGATCATTTTATTTTAGGTCAGTTTCAGTTAAATTCATTTCGTTTGTTTTTGTTAAAATTTATGAAAGAAAATGATGGTTTATTATCTGAAACAGAGCGCTCAGTTGTTTACTATTTATTTTGGAAGAATTTGTTGTCGTATTTAACTTTAATTACTCAGATGCGGGTTAATTTTTTAATTAACTTAGAAGATAATACAAATGATTTATCGCTTAAACAAGCAAATGATTTAATCATTCAAATGAATGAAATTTCAAAATTTGATTATTTTTTAACTAAGTTTTATTTGTCTTTGAATAGACATAGAAATCATGGGCATCCATATTTCAACTTTGGACAATCTTTATATGTAGCAAATTTAATAGATGATCCTGCTTTTTTTTTTGATTTTAGCAATAATGCTAAGAGTGATTTTTCTGATTTTTCTTCTTCATTAGATGTTTTAAAACTTGAAACAATTATACCTTATATAAAATTAAACTCAAGAGTGCTTGAAAATTTAGGTAATTTCGATTTTTCAAATTTTATTAACTTCGACATTAAAAAAGCTTTTTCTTCGAACCTAGTTAATTTAAGTGCTGTAAAACAAGTCAGCCAATCATCTCCAAGTGACAATTTAAAATCCACTGTTGATTTTGCTTCGGGCATATTGTATAGTTCATTAAAAAAAATTGCTTTTTTAGAAGAAGAACTGAGTAAAAATAAATTTGATTCAGATTTGCATCAAGCTGAAATAACGAAAGCATCATTGTATTTAAAAAATTATCTTAATTATTTAAATGATTTGTTGTTAATAAATAGTGATTCAATGGCAAATTTTGGACTGCAATCGGATATGCGTTCGGCTAACAAATTTTTGTCTTTGCGTAATTTTAATGTTGATGAAACTGAAATAATTCAAGTTGATGAATTATTTGCTCTTTTTGCTTCGTTTGATAATGCCATTTTAAAAGAGAAGTTTTCAGATTTAAAAAAGGATTATTTAACTTTAGTTGATCTATTTCATAATTTGAGGCTAAGACAGAGAAACTCAAATGATCCTGATTCTTATGAATCCTGGGCTGATAGCTTTTCTTTACCTGAGTCTTTTATAAACCGGAGTGTTTCTGGGCATTCATTTTATGATTCTTCTTTAAAGCTTTATAAATTAACACCTAAGAACTATTATATGCGAGAAAATTTCAGATTTTTGATAGGTCATCGTGTTCGAGCTTTGCCATACTTTGGATGGTTTGGGTTTGATGCTAAATATTTTAAATCAAATTTTTTTTATCGTTCAAAATTTTCATCATTTTTGGGCTTATACAGAGATAACTTACGTTCTTTGGATACACCTTTTAGGGATTCATTATCAATTTTTAGCTTTAATTTTTTGAATGATTTTGTAAAAAATTTTAATTTATATGAATTTTCTGAAGATTATATAGATAAGAGTATTGTGCATCCTAATCCTGAGATTTCACTTGTTGAAAACCAAAAGTTGAAGGGTTTTATAGAATTATTAATTCTTGGTGAATTTTTTAATATTTTAGAGCAAGAAACTAAAGATTTAGAGGAAATACTAAGTTTCACTTTTAATGATGAAGCTATTTCTCAATTCAATTTAACTTTTCGTATGCTATTTATGGATAAACTACGTATGGAGATTGGTGAGGATTTTGTTCTAGATAAAATATTAAATACTAATGTATCAAAAGCCATTTTATCAGGTTTTTTAATTGATTATTTTCGCGCAAAAATAAAGCAATATTATAATTTTTATATTTATGAATGGTCGAAGCTGATTACAAATGATTCTGTGCGTCAAATATTGGAAGAAGGCATTATGGATACTGATGAAAACATAGGTTCACCTTTTTTATCCGCTCAGTCGATAAAAAATGTTGAGTTTTTAACCAGTTGCATTGCAGATGCAAATGAAGTATTTTCAAAGGTTTATGCTGAAAATAGTGGGAAAATAAATGCAGCTCATAATGTACCTAAAGAAGTTAATAGCTTTTTTCTTAATTCTTCGGTTTATTTTCCTAAAATTAATTTAGAAAACACGTTAAATGATTTGCAATTTCTCTTTTCTAATAAATTAATGGATCTGCTAGATTATGGAAAGTTTCTTTTTTACTCTAAAAAATCAAATGCATTACAAAAAGAACTTTTTGCAAACCCTGATAATGGCATAGAAGCTTCCGCAAAAGCTGTATTGCTTTCTAGCTACAACAAATTGAGGCATCAAGTATTTGAACGTTATCAAAAACGGGCTATTTTACAGCAGGATTTTAAAATTTTTTCTAAAAAAAAGCACGTAGATTTCTTGCATTTTAAAAAAGACCTATATAATTTGAAATTATCGAAAACAAGCCATTATGCCATTTTTTCCAACTATTTAAAAAATGTTTTTTTTAATATTGAGTTTAAACATTTAAACATGTTGTTACCTGCAGCAACTAACTATAAAATTAAACGTTTTAGTTTTTTAAAAGATCTAAATAATAAGTTTTCCCCCCCGAATGTCTTTGCTTCAGACATCGTGCGATTAAGGTTGTTTGATTTACGTGATTTCATGAGCACTGAATTAGCATTAAATGAATTGCAGCAGTATGTAGATGGCCACAATACGAAGGTTACGACTGATGTTCTTTTTTTAACATCTAAATATTATTTTAAAGCGTTGAATAAGCTACGTTTTGTTAAAGGTGACGATTTCGTGAAATTTTTTAGTTCGTTAAATTTTGGTGATTTAAGTCATAAGCGATTAGATGTGGATTTCGTTTTTTCTTTATTTAATGCAAAAAAAAA
>Ga0170475_108104755_pt1 | contig 18846 bp, 18 predicted proteins | sample Soicark_Litter_5_FD_111474 | JGI IMG/M metagenome (GOLD analysis project Ga0170475, IMG submission 111474) | Avena fatua rhizosphere microbial communities from Hopland, California, USA. Combined Assembly of 48 SPs
ACCCCGTGATGCAGGCTCTGGTAGAGGGCGACCTCGCTGCCTTCATGGCGCGTGAGGCAGAGCAGCGTCGACCGGGACGCTGGCCGCCCTATGGGCGTCTCGCGGCGCTGATTGTGTCCGCCGACACTGCGGCCGAAGCCGACGCGCTGGCGCGCCGACTCGGCCAGGCGGCACCCTGGGGCGAGGGGTTGGAGGTGCTGGGTCCGGCACCCGCACCGCTGTCGATTTTGCGCGGACGGCATCGCCGGCGGCTGCTGCTGAAGACACGGCGCGATGTGGCAGTGCAGCCGATCCTGCGCGAGTGGCTGAACAAGGTGCCGGTGCCACGAGGCGCGCGCGTAGATGCTGACGTCGATCCGGTGTCGTTCTTGTAAACAGCGCAACCACATCTGTGCCGCACGCTTGTGAGCTATCTCACAGTCCAACCCTCAATTCGCGGGCACGATACAACCGCTGAACCCAGGTGGACGATGGCACCGGGCTGAACATTTCACCAAATGGGTTCGCGCACCGGATGACTGGAGCGGCGGCGCCGCATCTGGCTGAGTTGCAACATGCTGATTCGAGAACCTATGCTGACTGCTCGAAAGCAATACGAAGGGCTGGCGGGTGCATCGTTGCTGCGGGCATAGCGTCGAGCCGCATCAGTCGTTGGTGCGGAAGCGGCGCAGGCAGTGGTGACACCACCGGCCGAAAGTCCATTTACTGCGGATGCTGGACGCCGACGGATAAGGCGCCGCCTCGCGGCCATTCTCGGCGCCGACATCCGAAACTATAGCCTGCTGATGGCAGCGGCCGAAGAAGCAACACACCGACGTGTCAACACCGCGCTAGACCGTCTTGTCCGCGAGATCCATCGGTCTCATGGGCATATATTCTCGCATGCCGGCGACGGGCTGATGGCCGAGTTTCCCAGTGCGGTTGAAGCACTCAAGTGTGCGCTGCGGGTGCAGGCCGATGCCGGAAAGCGCAATGCGCGCCTGCCGCCTGAACAGCGGATTGAATACCGCATGGGCATCAATTCAGGAGAGATCATGCTCCAGCACGGTCGCCCCGGCGGCAACGCGATCAATGTCGCCGCACGCCTGGAGCAGATCGCTGACCCCGGCGGCATTTTCATCTCCTCCTCGGTGTTCGAGCAGGTGAGCAACGTCGTCACCACCAACTACGAGTCGGTGGGTGAACGACGGCTCAGGAACATCCGCCAGCCCGTGATGGTCTATCGCATTGCGCCAGACACTTGCGTCACCTGGTCAGTTACGCCTGTCGTGTCACGCCGCGAAACACGCTCGGTGGAGCCCGTCGACGACGACTACAGGCCATCTCTGGCGGTGCTGCCTTTCCGAACGCTGATGAAGGACCAGGCCGACGCCTACTTCGCCGAAGGCATGGTGGATGACATCATTCGCCTGCTTGGCGGCCTCAAAGAACTGTTGGTCATCGCCCGCAGTTCGACGCTGGGTTTTACCGGCGCGCCCCTCGACTTGCGGCGCGTGGGCCATGAACTGGACGTCCGCTATGTCCTGCACGGCAGCCTGCGCCGCCTGGGTGACAAGCTGCGCATCGCGGTAGAATTGTCCGAGGCGGAAAGCGGGCACCTGATCTGGGCGGACCGGCTCGATGGCGAACTGTCCGAGGTGTTCGACCTGCAGGACCGCATCGCCATGCGCGTCGTGGGCGCCGTCGCGCCGCATGTCCGGGAACGCGAGCTCAATCGCGGCATGCGCAAGCATCCGAGCAGCATGACGGCGTACGATCTCACGCTGCAGGCGCTTGACCTGTTCTATCGCATGGACCGGGCTTCACTGGTGCAGGCGCGCGAGCTGTTCGAACAGGCAATGCAGCACGACCCCGACTACGCGCCGGCCTATTCGCATCTGGCCTCTCTGCACATTCGAGTGATCGGGCAAGGATGGTCGGCCGACGAGATGGGAGATCGCAACCGGGCAGCCGAGGCCGCGGGTATGGCGATCGAGCGCGATCGCAACGACGCGCTCGCACTGGCTATATATGGACACCTGCAATCGTATCTGCTCAAGAACTACGAGGCGGCGCAGAACTACCTGGAACGGGCACTCGCGGCCGGACCAAGTTGCGCCTGGGCCTGGGCCTATAGCAGCCTCACCCACGGCTACCTTGGTGACGTGGCAAAAGCGATCACCCGCGCCGAATGGGCGACACGGCTGTCACCACTCGGCCCCGATGCATTCTGGCTGGAGCATTATCTGTCGCAGGCTTACTATATGGGCGGACGCTACAACGACGCGATCGCCTGGGGCCGAATGTCGGCTGCGCATGCTGCGGCCAACACCTCTAACTTGAGATGTCTGATTGCCAGCCTTGTGGCCGCCGGCGACTTGCAAAATGCACGCAAGGTCGCGCAGCGTTTGCTGCAGTTCGCGCCGAACTACCGTGTCTCGCTGTTCCTTGAGAGGACACCGCTGCGGGGCGACATGCGCGACCTGTTCGCCGAAAGGCTTCGCCTGGGAGGCATTCCGGACTGATTGCTGAACGATAAGTTTCAGGGGGGATCAACATGACCGCCATTTTCGACGGCAACGACGGCAACGACGGCAATTCGGCGAATGCTGGCGGCGCCGGCAACGCCACCAGCGTCAGCAAAGGATGGTTCTTCGCCGATCGCGTGGACCTGCCGCTTGTCACCGCACTTGACAGCGGCCCACTGGCAGTCGCCGGCCAGGCGATCGGGGACCTGACCATCACCGCCACCGTTTCGCGTTATCCGGCGCGCAACTGGTCGGCAGAGTGGTTCACCTGGCTGGCGTTGATCGAATTCTCGGCCACCAATTGGCGAACGATTCAGCCCGACAGCCTGCCGTCGGCTCCGTTCACTCAGAACTACTGGCCGAGTTGGGTGCCATCACCGCCCCCGTCTACGACACCGCTGATTGACTGGTCGACGCTGAGCCCGCCCGACATTCAGCAGGAAATTACCGATCTGGTGACCGCTGCGGCCAATGAACGATCCAATGCGATGGACGAGATCCTGTCGCAGGCAGACGAGTTTATCAGCTACTTCCTGGCTCTGCTCACGGCGAACCCCGGCGGATATCCGCAGACCACCAAGGTGCTGACCATCGCCAGCCAGGTCGGCACGTTGGTGGCAATGTATTTCAAGGGTCTGTACAAGCGGCCGCGGCCGTCGGAACTGTGCCCGGCGCTGTTGCCGCCAATCGCGGTGCCGGGGCACGCGTCATTCCCAAGCGGCCACTCGACGCAGGCGCATCTGATGGCACTGTGCATCAACGACATCTTCGACACGCTGCCGCAGCAGGGTGCGGTGCTGGAGGATGCCTGGACGCTGGCTGATCGTATCGCGCGCAACCGCGAAATTTCCGGAGTGCACTATGAAAGCGATACCAATGCCGGGAAGGCAATCGCGCTGGCGGTTCTGCCGACGCTGCAGGCCTCGGTGCCGATCTTCCTGGCAGGAACGTCACGTGGGGGGGCCTCGCTGACCGGAACCTCGCTGTATCAGCACGCGGTCACTCTGGCGCGCGAGGAGTGGCAGTTGGACGACGGGCCATGAGTTACCGCAATCCCTACGCAACGGACGAATCGGTTCCAGAATCCGTCATCAAGGACATAGAGGCGCGCTTCCACGGGTTTCAGACGCCTGGGGCGCCCATCGATCCCGCGACGAGGACGCCCGATGAACTGAGGCGGTTTGGGCTGCCACCAAAACCTCATTCTGCCACCCCGCCGTTGCAGCAAAAGGTTTGGAGCCAGGTGTTCGGGAGGACGTTGCGGCCTCAGGCGTTCAGAGTGCAGCCCGATCTCATCAGAGCCACGCAGTATCGTCTCTTCGAGAAGGAGGTGGCCAAGGCTTCATTCGCCGGAATGAACTTCGAGACCAGTTCCAACTGGTCCGGCGCCTATATCACCGCCAACCACGGCAAGCGGTTTCTCCAAGTATGGGGGACATGGACCGTACCTGGTAACATGCAGTTGCCGCCCCCGGCTTTTCGGGGGCCTTCAACCATCCCTTACTTCTGCTCCAACTGGATTGGCTTGGATGGCCAGCGCCGCTATCTGGATTCGTCTCTGCCGCAGATGGGCACCGTTTCCATCCTGCAGCCGGACGGTACCACGACGGCGGAATCCTGGGCGCAATGGTGGGCCCGCAGCAGCGCCGACACCGCTCCGGTGCCCCTTGGTTTGGCCGTCGCGCCGGGAGACAACGTTGCTTGCGTCCTGACCGCGTGGAGTTCGACTTCGGTGCGCGGAGTGATGGTGAACCTCAGTACATCACCGCCGACGGCTGTCCCCGTCATGATGGACGCACCGATGGTGACGCTGCCGGACGGCAGCAGTGTGCAGCCGGAGATCGCGGGTGCAACAGCGGAGTGGATCGTCGAGCGACCCAAGGTGCTGCCGCAGCCCAATCAACCGCCGAGCCGCTTCAATTTTCCCGATTACGGGCAGAGCGGTTTCGACCTCTGCCTGGCCGTCGAAGGCGACAGCGTAGACATCTTCTCGCTCTTCACCGGTGTTCCGCAGGATCTGACGGGCGCGCGTCAAATTCGGATGTTCGAGGTACTCAACAATCCAACACGGACCCAGTACATTTCAATGGCCAGCAAGCTCGATGATCTGACGCTGCTGACGAACTACGGCAGTTTCTGAGCTGATCCGGCAGCGGACCGCACGCTATCGCGCGCGCGGCTGCGCCGGCATCCGCTGTGGTTTACCTGCTAGGTGGCACGCCGACCAGGCAGCGATCCCCGCCTTGCCGCGATGCTCCGGGATGCGCTAGCAACCGTTCGGCTCCCGGGCCGCCGGGCACCCGACGCACAGCACCGCGTAACCCCGCGAGACCACAGCCCGCTGCAAGGATACCAGATGGCCCGCAATAAAATCGCCCTGATTGGCGCCGGCAACATCGGCGGCACCCTCGCCCACCTCATCGGCGTAAAGGAACTCGGTGACGTCGTGCTGTTCGACGTGTTCGGCGGTGTTGCCGCGGGGAAGGCGCTCGACATCATGCAGTCTGGCCCGGTCGAGGGATTCGACGCCCACATGACCGGCGGCTCTAACTATCACGCGATCGAAGGGGCGGATGTGGTCATCGTCACCGCCGGCTTCCCGCGCACGCCCGGCATGTCGCGCGACGACCTCATCGGTAAGAACGCCGGAGTGATCGCGGAGGTCGCCGACGGCATCAAGACGCACTGCCCGGACGCATTCGTGATCTGCATCACCAACCCGCTCGACGCGATGGTCTGGGTGATGAAGGAGAAAACCGGCCTGCCGGCCAATCGCGTGGTCGGCATGGCGGGCGTGCTGGACAGTTCCCGGTTCCGCCTGTTCCTGGCGCACGAGTTCGGCGTGTCGGTAGAGGACGTGACCGCCTTCGTACTCGGTGGCCACGGCGACACGATGGTGCCGCTGACCCGCTATTCCACCGTCGCCGGCATTCCGGTGCCGGACCTGGTGAAGATGGGATGGTCCACGCAGGCCAAGATCGACGCCGTCGTTCAGCGGACACGCGATGGCGGCGGTGAGATCGTCAAGCTGCTGGAACGTGGCAGCGCCTTCTATGCACCGGCAGCATCCGCCGTGGCGATGGCAGAGAGCTATCTGAAGGACAAGAAGCGCGTATTGCCCTGCGCTGCCCTGCTGAACGGCGAATATGGGATGAAGGACCTGTATGTCGGCGTGCCGGTGGTGATCGGCGCCGGGGGTATCGAGCGCATCGTTCAGGTCGAGTTCAATGCCTCGGAGAAGGCCGCATTCGAGCAATCCTGTTCTGCCGTGCGCGAATTGGTCGAGGCCGCGAAGAAGCTGATCGGATGATCGGCACCACCTTGTTACCCCCCTCCCCTCGCGGGAGGGGGTTGGGGGGAGGGGGTCCGTTCACGCATGAACATCCACGAATACCAGGCCAAAGAGCTGCTGCGGCACTATGGCGTGCCGGTGCCCGAAGGTTTCGTTGCCTGGACGCCAGATGAGGCCGCCGCAGCCGCTGCGAAGCTTCCGGGCCCGGTCTACGTCGTTAAGGCACAGATCCACGCCGGCGGACGCGGTGCCGGCCGCTTTGCGGATGACCCCGATGGCAAGGGCGGCGTACGCGTCACCCGCTCCGCCGAGGAGGTGCGCGCCGCCGCCGAAGCGATGCTGAGCCATACCCTGGTGACGAAACAGACGGGTCCTACGGGCCGTCCGGTGCATCGTGTCTATGTCGAGGCCGGGAGCGATATCGCGCGCGAGATCTATCTTTCAATGCTGGTCGATCGCGTATCCGGGCGCGTGACGGTGGTCGCCTCCACCGAAGGCGGCATGGAGATCGAAGAGGTGGCCGCCAGTCAGCCGGACAAGATCTTACGGGTTGCCGTCGATCCCGCCGCGGGCATGTCAGGCTATCTGCCGCGCCGCCTTGCCTATGGTCTCGGTCTGACCGGCGGGCAGATCGCAGCGTTCAGCCGGTTCCTGCCGGCGCTGTACCGCGCGTTCGCCGAACTGGACTGCTCGGTTGTCGAGATCAATCCGCTGGTGGTGACAGGGGCGGGCGACGTGGTCGCGCTCGATGCCAAGATCACCTTCGATGACAACGCGCTGTTCCGCCACCCCGAGGTGGAGAAGCTGCACGACGAGAGCGAGGAAGATCCCAAGGAGCTGGAAGCCCAGAAGTACAACCTCAATTACGTGGCGCTCGACGGCAACATCGGCTGCCTGGTGAATGGCGCAGGTCTTGCCATGGCGACCATGGACATCATCAAGCTGTACGGCGCGGCGCCGGCGAACTTCCTCGACGTTGGTGGCGGCGCGACCAAGGAACGCGTCACGGCGGCCTTCAAGATCATCCTGTCGGACCCGAACGTGGAAGGCATTCTGGTCAATATTTTCGGTGGCATCATGCGGTGCGACGTCATTGCCGAGGGTGTGATCGCCGCCGCACGCGAGGTGAGCCTGTCGGTTCCGTTGGTCGTGCGCCTGGAAGGGACCAACGTGGCACTCGGCAACCAGATCCTGGCGCAATCAAACCTGCCGATCATCGCGGCCAACGATCTTGCCGACGCGGCGGAAAAGATTGTGCGCGCCGTGCGCGAGGCTGCCTGATATGGCGATCCTGGTCGACGCAGAGACGCGCGTCATCACACAGGGCTTCACCGGTCAGCAGGGTACATTCCACTCCGAGCAGGCGATCGCCTACGGAACCAAGATGGTCGGCGGGGTGACGCCGGGCAAAGGCGGCAGCAGGCACCTTGACCTGCCCGTGTTCGACACCGTGTGGGAGGCTCGCGAACGAACCGGAGCCACCGCGACGGCGATCTATGTTCCTCCCGCTTTCGCCGCCGATGCGATTCTTGAGGCGATTGACGCCGAAATCCCGCTCATCGTCTGCATCACTGAGGGTATTCCGGTGCTCGACTTGGTGCGGGTGAAGCGCGCGCTCATCGGATCGCAGTCGCGGCTGATCGGTCCCAATTGTCCTGGCGTGATCACGCCCGACGCCTGCAAGATCGGCATCATGCCCGGCCACATCCATCGCCGCGGCAGTGTTGGCATCGTGTCGCGCTCGGGCACGCTGACCTACGAGGCGGTGGCCCAGACGACGGCGGTGGGCCTTGGTCAGAGCACCTGTGTCGGCATCGGCGGCGACCCGGTGAAGGGCACCGACTTCGTCGAGATACTGGCGATGCTGCTCGAGGACGAAGAAACAAAGCAGATCGTTATGATCGGCGAAATTGGCGGACAGAGCGAGATAGACGCTGCCGAATTCCTCGCACGTCATCCGGTGAAGAAGCCGACGGTCGGATTCATTGCTGGAGCCACCGCACCGCCCGGCCGGCGCATGGGGCACGCCGGGGCAGTGATCTCGGGTGGTCGCGACACGGCGGCCGCAAAGATGGAAGCGATGCGCGCGGCCGGTATTCATGTCGCCGATAGTCCGGCCGCGCTGGGGAGCACGATGGTCGAGGTGCTGCAGCGCTAGACCGGGTTCCTGGCTGCTTAACGGTCGCCTCTCCAGCAGAGGGTGGCGCGAAGCACAGTAGAGTGGATGTAGAGGAGGGCGACGATGCTGATCCCTCGCACCAATCTGTTCGGCAATCCGACACGGGCGGCAGCGCGGATCAGTCCGGACGGTGGGATGCTGTCATGGCTCGCGCCATTGGACGGTGTTCTTAACGTGTTCGTGGCGCCCTTCGATGCTCAGGGCGATGCTGTGCCCGTAACGCAGGATCGAGGGCGAGGTGTCCGCATCTACGGCTGGACCTACGCCGGAGGCCTCGTCTACCTGCAGGACGTCGGTGGGACGGAGGATTATCACCTGTTCGCGGTGGATCCGATGAGCCATGAAACGCGCGATCTGACACCGTTCCCCGGTGTCCGTGCGGGGATTGGCCTGCTAAGCCGACGACGCCGCGGCGAGCTCCCCTTGCTGCTGAACCGGCGCGATCCGCGGCTCTTCGATCTTTTCAGTGTCGATCTCGCCAGCGGTGCACTCGAGCTGGTCGAGGAAAACCCCGGGCTGGCAGGCTTTTTGACCGATGCTGCCTACCGGGCTGTCCTGGCGTTGAAAGTCGCGCCCGATGGCACGCGCCAGGTGTTGCGGAAGGTGGCAGGCGAGTGGAGCCCGTTTCTCGACTTCGCGCCCGAGGATGCGCGCGCCTCCGGACCGAGTCACCTCGATCCTGAGGGGCGGGTACTGTATCTACGCGACACGCGAGGCCGCGACACGGCCGCGCTGGTCCGGTTGGACATGCTCAGCGGCGAACGCTCCCTATTGGCCGCCGATCCCAGGGCGGATCTCGGCGGCATGATTGTGGATATCGAAACATTCGCGCCGCGCGCCTACAGCGTCGTGGTCGAGCGCCTGGAGTATCACGCTCTGGACCCGGCGATAGCGCCAGACCTGGCGTTTCTCAAGCAGTCGGGCATCGGTGACTGGGGCCTGACAAGCCGCACCGAGGATGATCGACTGTGGATTGTTTCGGCCAATTCCGCCACGCAGCCGGCCATTGACTACCTGTACGATCGACCGGCGCAGACCTTGCGCGAAGTGCTGCGGGCTCGTCCGGAACTGGATGGGGCGCCGCTGCGGCAGATGCACCCGGTGCGAATCCCTGCGCGCGACGGTTTGTCGTTGGTCAGTTATCTCACCAAGCCCAACGTGGCGAGCGCACCGCCGTTGGTGCTGCTCGTCCACGGAGGGCCGTGGGCGCGGGACAGCTATGGCTACAATGCGTGGCACCAGTGGCTCGCTGACCGCGGCTATGCCGTGCTCAGCGTGAACTTCCGCGGCTCCACCGGCTTCGGCAAGGGTTTCATCAATGCCGGCGATGGGGAGTGGGGCCGCCGAATGGACGACGACCTGTCCGATGCTGTCGCCTGGGCGGTGAGGGAGGGACATGCCGATCCTGCCCGGTCGCCATCATGGGCACGAGCTACGGCGGATATGCCACGCTGGTTGGGCTGACACGAAATCCAGAACTCTACGCCTGCGGTGTGGACATCGTGGGCCCAAGCAATCTTGAAACCCTGCTGCGCACGATTCCACCCTATTGGGAATCGATCCGCTCTGATCTTTATCGGGCAATCGGCGATGTCGCCACGGAGGCAGGCTTGGCGCAAGCACGAGAGCGCTCTCCCCTGTTCCATGCGCATCGAATCCGCCGACCGTTGCTGATCGCCCAGGGTGCCAACGATCCACGAGTAAAGCAGGCTGAAAGCGCTCAGATGGTCGCCGCATTGGGCGCCAGCGGCATTCCGGTCACCTACGTGTTGTTCCCTGACGAGGGGCACGGTTTCGTGCGACCGGAGAACGCCATCGCCTGCAATGGCCTGATCGAGACCTTCCTGGCAGAGCATCTGGGCGGACAGGCAGAACCGATCACCCCCGAGCAGCTCGCGGCTAGCACGGCAACGATGATGGAGCAGCCCTGTTCAGGTAAGCCCAGCGGAGACGTATATGGCGCAGCGACCGAACTGAAGAAAAATTCCGCCGCTGCGCGCCTCGTGCCGGATCCTCCCGGCTTCACCAGCCCAAGCTTGACACCTCGCCGGGCCTCCGGCGGGATACTCGCCAGTAGGTACGGCAAGGCGCAAGGAAAGTCATGAAATTCGGCATCTTCTATGAATTGCAGCTCCCGCGCCCGTGGGGACCGGACGATGAGCGCCAGCTCTATCAGAACGCGCTCGACCAGGTCGAACTGGCGGACAAGCTTGGCTACGACTACGCCTGGGAGGTCGAGCACCACTTCTTGGAGGAGTATTCCCACTCCCCTGCCCCCGAGGTCTTTCTCGGCGCAGCCTCGCAGCCACCAAGAACATTCGTCTTGGCCATGGCATCGTGCAACTCACCACCAATCCGCCGCAGCGCGTCGCCGAACGCATCGCCTGCCTGGACCTGGTTTCCAACGGCCGCGTCGAGATGGGCACAGGCGAGTCGGCCTCGATCACCGAGCTCGGCGGCTTCGGCCGTGACATGGAGACCAAGCGCGAAGTTTGGGAAGACGCTATCCGCTGCATCATTCCGATGTTCAAGGACCAAGGCGTCGAGATCGACACCAAGTGGCACAAGATGCCGATGCGCAACGTTCTGCCGAAGCCGGTGCAGAAACCGCACCCCCCGCTTTGGGTTGCCTGCTCTCAGCTAGAGACGATCGAAATGGCGGGCCGTCGCGGCATGGGCGCGCTTGGCTTCCAGTTCCTCTCGGCCGATGCGGCGCAGGCATGGGTGCACGCCTACTACAATGCGTTCACCAGGCAGCAGGAGAAGCTCGCGGATTACCAGACTAACCCGAACATCGCGTTGGTCAGCTACTTCATGTGCGCCGAGACGGACGAGGAGGCGCGGCGGCGTGCAGATGGGGCGACATTCTTCCAGTTCGCACTGCGCTATTACGGGTCGAGTTCGGGACGGCAGCGGCCGGATCCGTATACCGTCAACATGTGGGATGAATACAACAAGTGGAAGCGCGAGAACCCCGAGGCAGCGGCGCGCGCCATCTCCGGTGGACTGATCGGTTCACCAGAGACACTCAGACGACGGTTGCGGCGCTTCGAGACCTCGAACATTGATCAGGTCATCCTGCTCAATCAGGCTGGCAGGAACTCGCACCCGCATATCTGCGAAAGCCTGGAACTCTTCGCCAATGAGGTGATGCCAGAGTTCCACGCCAACGAACCGGAGCACCAGGAATGGAAGCGCAAGGTTCTCGGGCGCCAGATCGTGCTGGACGACATCGACACGACGCCATACCGCGAACGCTTTGGCCCGAACACAGTGCCGATCCCTGTCCAGCCTGCGGCGGAATAGGGGCGCTTCAAGCATGACGAGGTCAGGTTGACCTCATCATGTTCTGGCTTTGTGTTTCAAGCGCGTGATTCAGACCTCCGGGGAATTCCGCCTCCGGTCATCACGCGTTAGGCGGGCAGTCCGGTAAAGGCCAGCGCCACCAGAAGCGACACCGCAAAGAGCACAACAGCGACTGCAAACGGTGCCAGCTGTGGATGCTGATCTTTGCGGTGGTGCGATGCGACGGTGTCCAGAGCTGCATCCGGATGCGTCACGCTCATTGTCGGGATCCTGTTCTGCTGATGAAGACCGAGCCTGCCTCATGCGCCCGGGCTTGCCCTTGATCTGGGTCAAAGCGGAGCGTCGCACGCCAGCGCAATGGGCCTCAAGCGGGCGGCGATTGGACAGCGATAAAGTGAAGCGCCCCGTCGGGTTCACGTTGCCCAATATTTTTCTCGCTCCCGCGAATCGGCGGGATGCTTGGCGCCGCAACACCAAGGCGCTAATGGAACAACCTCTCTGGCGTGAGTTTTCCAGAATGGCTACCAGCCTTCGTCCCTTCGTCGCCTTCATCTTTGCCGCCTCTGTTCTTGCCGCCTGCGGCAACACCAAGCCCAACCCGGCCGATCCCGCGTATATCGGCCAGGAAGGTCCTTCCAGCAGTGGCTCGATGCCCGGCGGCAGCGTCCTCGGTGACAGCAGCCTGATCTTCGGCACCGGAAAGGACCGACCCGGCAGTCCAAAGTCAGGGGCGGATGCCGGCGGCGGCGCGCTGGGAGTCAATGCCTATCTCTGGCGCGGCGCGCTCGACACGCTCAGCTTCATGCCGCTGTCGTCGGCGGACCCCTTCGGCGGCGTGATCATCACCGATTGGTACACCCCTGCCGCCGCAGAGGGCGAACGCTTCAAGGCGACCGCCTACATCCTCGGCCGCGAGCTGCGCAGCGACGGTGTGCGGGTCAGTATCTTCCGCCAGGTGCTGGAGAACGGCCAATGGGTGGATGCGCCGGTCAGCCCGATCACGGTCGGGGACATCGAGAACAAGGTCCTCTCGCGCGCGCGCGAATTACGCGAACAGTCGCAGGCCAGCAGCTGAGCGGCCCGGAACACCTCCCGTCGAAGTCTGGGGCGCAGCCGGCCACCCGCGAAATACCCGGAGGGAGGGCGAGGGCCCCGGGTTAAGCCCTGCAATTACATCTTCGGCGCGCTGAATATCTCGGAAGACTCTGGCAAGAGACAACAAATAAGAGCGAGGGTCATGACGGAGCCAGGAAGGGAAGCGTCTGAGCAGCCCGCGCGGCAGGTCGATACAACGCTCGCGCTGTTCGGTTTCGTGCTGTGCGTGGCACTCTATTTTGTCCAGTACGCGTTGCGCTCGGCTCCGAGTGTCATGTCGAGCGATCTGGCGAGTGCGTTCAACACAAGTCCGATAGAGATCGGCGTCCTCTCGAGCTCGTTCTTTTACACATACGCCGTGTTCGCCCTGATCTCGGGCGCCGCTCTTGACCACCTCGGCGCCCGCCGCCCGATGCCAATCGGAGCGGCGATCATGGCAGTAGGCGCCCTGGTGTTCGTGGCAGATGGCTTTGTTACCGCACAGATTGGCCGACTGCTGCAAGGCGCAGCTGGCGCTTTCGCCTTCACCGGCGCAGTTTACGTGGCGGCCAGCGGATTGCCGCCATCGCGTCTGGCCCTGGCAATCGGTATCGCACAAGGCGTTGGGATGTTCGGTGCCTGGGCTGGACAGGTCATCGTCTCGGCGGCCCTTCGGGCATGGGGTGTACCTTGGCAGGCAATCTGGATCGCGGCAGCCATCGCAGCCGGCGTGATCGCACTGGCGATGTGCTGGAGCTTGCCTGGGCACTCTGCAACCGCACCTGAATCCACACCCGCAGGATACGAGCTGAGGGGCGCCAGCATCTTCCGTCCATACAAGGTCCTACTGTCAAACCCGCAGAGCTGGCTATGTGCAATTTGCTCGGGCTGCCTGTTCGTGCCGACAACGATCGGCGCGCTGGTGTGGCGCGTGCCTTACTTCACCAGCGGGCTTGATGTCCGGTACCAGGCGGCAGTTCTCAGTGCGTCAATGGTGCCCCTCGGGTGGGTGGTGGGTGCTCCTCTCCTGGGATGGATCTCTTGACCGGATTGGTCGCCGCAGGCCGATTCTGATCGCGGGCGGCGTCATCCTCGCCATCACCGAAGCACTGGTGCTGTTCGGTCCGGCGCCAATCGCATCCTTCTGGGCCGTGGAGCTGGTATTCGGCGTGGCCTCAGGGGCGGCAATGATTCCGTACAGTGTGATCAAGGAGACCAACCCCGATTCCGTCAAAGGCAGTGCCGCCGGCGCGATGAACCTGATCGTCTTCGCGATCAGCGCCATCGTCGGCACGATCCATGTTTGGATTCTTGCGCCTGATGTGCAAAGCGGAACGCTGACGGCTGACGATGTTCGTCAGGTCGGTCTGATTGGGCTCAGCGGGATCATCATCGCGATCGTGCTTGCCGTCCTCCTCCCGGAGACAGGGCGATCCGGGGCGAGGCTCCGCCTGCAGCGAACTGCAGCCTGATCGGCGGCGCAGTTAAGTGCTCGTCGATCAATCTGCCATCAGTCATGAAACCGAGATCAACGCTGACGCAGCGCCGCCATGAGCAGGAACGCGGGGCGCTCACGCTCAATTGCCAACTCGGGCCGTGCCGCTATCTGCTCGTCGGTCGGCCCCCATTCCTCGACATGTTGCACGGTGAAGCCGGAAGCTGTCAGCAAGCGCAAGTAGGTTGCCAGAGTGCGATGCTGTTTGATCACGCCCTTGGTCAGCCAGTCTGTGCGGCGCGGTCCCTCCACAAGATAGCCGTCGATCGGCCACCTGTTATGGCCAACGTTGTCCATGACCCAGCCGGGCTGCCTCGGCGCCGTGTAGATCGGATGTTCGACCGAGAATACAAAGCTGCCGCCGGGCATCAGCGTGCCATGCACGACCGTCAACAACCGGTCGAGCCGGTCGACGTAGTGCAGCGCCAGGGAGCTATAGGCGAGGTCGAACGACCCTGCGGGTAGTTCGAGCGTTTCCATATCCGCCTGCTGATAGGCGATCTCGCGGTCATTGGTTTCGGCACACGCGCGCGCCAGCATCTTTTCCGACACATCGAGCCCAAGCACCTTGCCAGCACCCTGCTCGCGCGACCAACGGCAGAACCAGCCAAAACCACAGCCGAGATCCACCACCCGCAACCCGTCCATGGCGGGCAAAAGGGCGCGCAATGCGGGCCACTCCGCGGCACCCTCCAGACCCTGGACCGATCGACCCAGCCTGCTGTAGCCCTCGAAAAATTCGGGGTTGTCGTAGATATTCTGCGTCATCGCTCAAACTCGCCCGCAAGGATGCGCCATCGATGCCCGATTCCAGTCCCGTCGTCACCGACCCGTTCGTCAAATTCCAGGACTGGCTGAAAGAGGCCTGGACCCAGGAACCAGAAGATGCCAACGCGATGACACTCGCCACCGCGACCCATGACGGCCTGCCGTCGGCGCGCATTGTGCTGTTGAAGGGTGTCGATGCGAAGGGCTTCGTATTCTATACCAACACGCAGAGTCGCAAAGGCGACGAGATTGCGGCCAATGCGCGCGCGGCGCTGCTGTTCCATTGGAAGCCGCTGGGCCGCCAGATCCGCATTGAAGGCCATGTCGAACGCGTGACCAACGCCGAGGCCGACGCATATTTCGCGACTCGTCCCCGTATCTCGCGCCTGGGTGCATGGGCGTCGGATCAGTCCCGCAACCTGCCGGAGCGCGCTGAACTGGAACGGCGCCTGGCTCAGTATGAGACGACGTATCCGGGGGATGATATTCCACGCCCACCCCACTGGTCCGGTTATCGCATCGTCCCAGAGCGGTTCGAGTTCTGGCAGAACATGCCGTTCCGCCTGCACGACCGCAGCGTATATACAAAGCCCGCAGGAAAAGACTGGACGCTCAGCAAGCTGTATCCCTGACATGCCTGTGCCGTCCGAGCAGGCAGAGGTGGCCGCGTTTCTGCGCGACCTCGCCGGCTCGGATCCGCTGGAGACTCACATCTCCTTGGTCTTCATCGGCGTGGATATTGTGTGGAAGCTCAAGAAGGCGGTGCGGCTCGCGTTCCTCGACTTCACCTCCCTCGACTCGCGCAGGCGATACACGTTGCGCGAACTGGAGCTGAACCGACCGGCAGCTCCGGGCCTCTATCGGGACGCCGCGCCGGTGGTGCGGCGGGCGGATGGAATGCTGGCGTTCGGCGAGCGGGACGGTGCCGCGGTCGTCGACTGGGTGTTGCGGATGGCCCGGGTGCCATCGAGCGACTTTCTCGACGAGATCGCCGCTGCCGGACGATTGAACCCGCACTTGCTGGACGCACTCGGCGATACCGTGGCGATATTCCATGCCAACCTGCCCGCAATACGAGGCACCGATCCTGCAGCAGCGATGCATGACGTGGCGCTCGGCAACGCGCAGTCGGCACGCGATGCGGGTTTGCCGGTTGGCGATGTGTGCAAATGGCGCAAGAAGATCATCAATGCACTCGACGACATTGCACCATGGCTGACGCAGCGGGGTCACGACGGCTTCGTCCGCCGCGCCCACGGCGATCTGCACCTTGGCAATCTTTGCCTTTGGAAGGGCAGGCCAGTGCCGTTCGATGCGCTGGAATTCGACGAGGTAATGGCGACGATCGATCTGGGCTACGACTTGGCTTTCCTGCTGATGGATCTTGATCGGCGCGTCTCACGCGCGGCGGCCAATCGCGTGCTGAACCGCTACGTTGCCCGCACCGGCGACGCTGCGCTGACGCGGGGCCTGCAGCCCTTCCTGTCGCTGCGCGCAATGATCCGGGCGCACGTCGAAGCAAGACGCGGCAACGCCAGTATCGCCGCACAGTACCAGACGGCTGCACTGGACTATCTCCGGACGAAGCATGCTGTCGTGTTGGCGATCGGTGGTTTGCCTGGCACCGGCAAGACGACGCTGGCGCGCGCTCTGGCGCCAGAGCTGGGACGCGCCCCGGGTGCCTTGGTGTTGCGCAGCGACGAGATCCGCAAACGACAACACGGGGCACCGCCTGAAGAACGCCTGCCACAGTCCGCCTACAGTGAGGCGGCAAACGAAGCCGTGTTTGGCGAACTCACCGCCCTGGTTGCCGAGACGGCAAAGGGGGGTCACGCGGTCATCGCCGATGCGACATTCATCGACCCGCAGCATCGGTCGATGCTGACGGCCGCCGCGCGCACGGCCGCCGTCCCGTTCGTCGGTCTTTGGCTTCAGGCTCCGCTCGCTGTACTGGAAGAGCGCATCGCCGCGCGTCACCACGATGCATCGGATGCGACGATCGCGGTTCTGCACGCCGCGAACCGAGGCAATCCGGGGCCTGGCGACTGGATCGCGATCGAAGTCGTCGAACCAGCCCAAACCGAGGCAAAGGCCCGAATGGCCATTCGATCCGCACGATCAGGCTGATAAGCAGCGCCGTCATGACTGCACGCGAGCTGTGAACCGCTTCAGAGCAGCGTCAGGCAGCGCATGCAATTTTCCCCCGCAAGTTCGGAGGAGGCAGCGATGCTGTTGACATTTCTCATTGCCATGCTCGCCCTCATCATCGCAGTGCTGGTCGGCGCCGCGGTGCATCCAGATTATCATGTGAATGAGGCGGGCAACGACGGGACGGGGGCGCCCGACTGGGAAAGCACTGTCTGATGCGCTTGCAGGGAAAGCTGTGCTAGAAGCGCAGCTCTGACCTGCAAGCGAGGAGCCGTGACATGGCCATCCGCAAGCTGCTCCTGCCGCTGACCGGCACCGCCGCCGGCGAGGCAGCCCTGTCGACCTGCCTGATGATCGCGCGGCTTTGGAATGCCCACGTGACCGCGCTGCACGTGCGCGTCGATAGTCGCGACGTTGCGCCGCTCGCGGGCGAAGGTCTGTCTGGCGCGATGATCGAAGAGATGATGTCGGCGACAGAAAAGGAGAGCAACGAGCGGGCGCACGCCGTCCGCGCGATGTTCGACCGGTTCGTCATCCAGCATGACGTCATCCTGTCAGAGGCGCGTCCGGGGACGGACTGCGCCACCGCCAGTTTCGCCTCGGTCACCGGCCGAGAGGAGGACCTGGTCGCACAACAGGCGCGCCTGGCCGATCTGACCATTGTGCCGCACCCCGATGCCGGGGAAGACGTGTCGTCGTCCGATGCCCTGCATGCGGTGCTGTTCGATTCCGGGCGGCCGGTACTGATCTCGCCGCAATCGCCGCCGACGACAATCGGAACCCGCGTATGCCTGGGATGGAACGGCACCGCCGAATCTGCATCCGCCGTGTATGCTGCGCTGCCATGGCTGCAGCGAGCCGATGGAGTACGCATCCTGTCGGCCGAGGGTTATCAACGGCGGGGACCGGCGGCGCCGGACCTGGCGGCCTACCTCGCGCTGCACGGCGTGCACGCCGACATCGTGATGTTCCACTCCGTGGGCAACTCGGTCGGCGCCGGCCTGCTCGCGGCTGCCCAGGATTTCGGCTGCGACCTGCTGGCCATGGGCGCCTACTCGCACTCGCGCCTGCGTCAGCTCATTTTGGGCGGCGTGACGCGGCACGTGCTGGAGCGCGCCAACCTGCCGGTGATGATGAACCGCTGACGCGGCGGCAAGTACAAAACCTCCCGACGATAGCCAGTTCGTAACGGTTGCGCTGGCAGCCTGAGCGTCGCTCGCTGTATCGTGGTCGTATCATCCTGGGAGGGCTGATCGTTGCGCCTCTGTCATGCTATCGCGGTGTCCATGCTGCTTCTTGGCCCCTCGGCCGTCTCTGCCGAGGAAGTCGGCCCCGCGCAGGCGGAGGCGCTGCAACAGCAACTTCAGGATTGGCTGGCGGGCCTGTTGGGTCCAGCGGTGAAACTGCCGAAGGTCCCTTGGCAGGTGAGAGCCGACCATGATCACTACGTCATCACCCGGCCAACGCCTGGCCTTACCACGCCCTCGGGCGAGCCTGCGGTCACGGCAACTCTGCGGCCGCTGGATCGCACCCGTTGGTCGATCGATTCACTTGCAGTCCCTGCCTCCGGAAGCTTCAGCGTGACGTTGCCACAAGCAGAATCGTCAGTTCGCACCCAGTTCGCTATCCGCCACCAGGATGCTCGCGGCGTCATCGATCCGACATTCAACAGTCGATCGCAGCTGCATAGTGAGCTGTCGGACGTGTCGTTGAAGAGCGAAGGCTCGAAACAGTCGCAGGAGCAGCGGTTCGACCGCCATCAGATGGAAGTCAGCCTGACACCAACCCAAAGCGGCCGACTAGATCTGCTGATGGATGGGATGACGGAGGGCTGGAACTCCGCCTCGCAAGCCAAAGGCAGCAGCCCCATCGCTGTCGGCATCCAAGAGCTGCACGCTGTCGCCCAGGTGAATGGGATCAGCCGTGACCTTCTTGCCTCGCTGTTGACAGCGACCGGTGGGGTTATCGGCGCCTGGCCGGCCGACCTGCAGAAGCAGGGCGAAAAGCCTGATCTACCGGCGGCGTTGCGGAAGCAGATGCGGCTCGTGGTCGAGGCGCTGCACGATATGCTGACCAG
>Ga0170475_104688721_pt1 | contig 18844 bp, 30 predicted proteins | sample Soicark_Litter_5_FD_111474 | JGI IMG/M metagenome (GOLD analysis project Ga0170475, IMG submission 111474) | Avena fatua rhizosphere microbial communities from Hopland, California, USA. Combined Assembly of 48 SPs
TAAATATATTATGTACAACACGAAGAAACAAATATCACTGAATGGCAGCAGAATCTTCCAAATATCTAGTCCTAAATTTCATGTAATTTCATTTTATAGCCTGCACTACACTAGGCTCAATTACGTATTATTATTATTTCAGTATTTCACATAGAAACATAGCAAAACATGAAAAAGCAGTGAAAATTCTTTTCTATCGACTTGTTAAAATGGTAGCAACATATGCATTACAAACAGCAGCATACATTTTTATTTTACCTCTAAATCTAAGACCAATTAAATGCCGCGAATTCGAATATTGCCGTATGCATTAATTTGTATTTCATGCTAAATACGAGTAAATAAAGCCATTTATGAAATATACCAATTTCAACAATCCATAATAATACATCTATCAAAACAATATGCAAGTGTATATACTAAATATAAGCCGTGAAACAATTACAAGAGTTAAAAATCTAGTTCAAACAAATTCAGTTGCAATTTATTCACTTTTATTCAGAATGTTAGCAATGTCGACTGTTTTTTTTCCAGTAAGTTAAAGATTACGGACATTGAAACGCAATTGGCAGTAATAACTGGCAGTGATTCACGAGTAATTTCATAGGTACTGTAATTGACCTAATTAATCTAATTAGTTTAAAATTTCAATTTAGAAATTTTTTTTTGTTGAAATTTTGAATCTTCAACATATGTTACATTTTCTGAATCATTACTTTTTTTGTGAGTAGGAGCAATCTTTAAACCACTAGCAGCAGTGATAATAAGATCAAGAAGTGAAGTTTGTGACAAAAACAGAATTTAACAACAACAAAAACATTATCCAACATCAATTATTTACTTTGTAACATGGTTCAACGGGAAAACAAAACAAGGGAAAAGGAAAACAAGGCAACGTATCAAAATTTAAACAATGATTATAATTTGTTATCATAATATATTAACAATAGAAATAGTAATAATACTAAATAAATTAATTACTAGATTCCTCTACATGGTGGCAGTTTCAATTAGCTGGTTGCAACGAACGCGATAGACATTTGACAGAGTTATACTTTCATACAATGTTACATAATTAGATAAGACACAGCAACCATACATATAAGATTACACGACATAACACAACAAGTAACACGCACTCAGTAATAACGTTAGTAATTTTGTGTATACAACAAGTTCTCCTTGAAGATCGTCCTCCAAAGAACGAGTATTTTGTGTCATGACGAGTTAACAGTTTGTAGAAATTATGTCCGTTGAGAAACAAGAGAACATTTAGGAGACACACAACTCTGAGTTTAGGCTTTGAGGGAATATTGCACACGCGGAGGTCTCACAGCCGAACTGGAGAATGGAACACCGAGCTACCAGAGTCAACTGACCGCAGTGTGTTCATGCCGAGTGTTGAGCGACCGGCTGCTGTAGAGTGAACGATGGCCGCCGAGTTCGTCAGGCCCGGCTTCTGTAGCTCGTTGTTCTGTTCCACCGTGAAAGCACCATTGAGGTTACCGCCGAGAGGTTTCTTCGCCGTCGTTTCTCCCTCAACATCGGCAAGGCTTCCCGACTGGCTTTCTGACCGGCTTCGAATGCTGCTGTTGTCGAGCAGGTTCGAGCTTCGGTCTCTTCGCCAGCGGCGGTATGTGATGGTCGCGACGACGATTAGGACGACGGTTACGAGGACAATCCAACCAATGAGGACGTAGAATATGATCTTGATCGTTGAGGTTGAAGTCGTAACCGGGTCGAACTTGTTCTGAATGTTGTCTAGTTCAACTGATGTGTTGGATGCCTTGTCGTTGTTGAGTTGGACGAGTGCCATCGTTTCTGCTGCCGAGTTGACTCCAAGGCAAGTGTAGCCTCCGTCAGTGTTGACACAAAGTGCTCCAGATTTACAAGGTGGCGTCACCGTATTGTTACATTCATCCACATCTTCACACTTGAGACCCGGTGGTACCAGACGGTACTGTGGTTCAGGACAGGTGCAGTAGCCTATGGTACTGGTCGGTGAGTTCACTACACAGTTGTACTCACAGTCACCATTGTTCAGACTGCAGTCCACAGACAGACGGGTTGATGAGCTGTTTGTTGGACCTGAGACCGTAGGCACACATGTGACATTGTCTTTCTCCAGAGAGAAGCCAGATCTGCATGAACAGTAATATCCTGTGCCCGGTGATTTGTTGCAGATTTGTTCGCAGCCACCATTGGTGTAATTGCACTGGTTTACAGTGTTGCACTTGAATCCCGGAGCGATTCGTACGACCAAGTAAGTGAATGTACAAAGACAGTAGGCAGTCACATTGTTACCAATGGTCGTCACCTCGCAACGTTCATCACAATTGAGAGGATCACAATAGACTTTCAAATCTAGATTATCAAGACCAACCGCTACTCCCGGTGCTCCAACAGGACCAGTATCTCCTACAAAACCCGTAGCACCCTTTGATCCTGTTGATCCCATTGGTCCAGGACTTCCAACACCTCCAGCAATTCCAGTCGTTCCAGTATACCCCGTGCCTCCTGTCTTGCCAATAACACCCGGTGGTCCAATAGATCCAAGCGATCCAGGAGAGCCAGCAAGGACCGATGACTCCAGTAGGTCACCTTGGTCCCGTCGCACCCGTCTCTCCCAACACTCCAGTGCGCCCTTGTGGGCCAGTTATTCCTGTTGCTCCAATTTGTCCTCGAATACCGGTTTCACCACCAGTTCCTACCGTTCCATTCTCTCCCACAACCCCACTCGCTCCACTAACTCCCGGAGCTCCAGCAGGTCCTGCAGCTCCTGGAGCACCAGGTGCTCCAGGACCACCAGCAGTTCCTGATACTCCAGAAACACCAGACGCACCAACAGCACCAGGGGCTCCAGGGGTACCTTGTGGGCCAGCTGGACCAATCCCTCCAGCGGGTCCATTTGCCCCGCTTGATCCAGTATCTCCAGCATCACCTGGAGACCCAGGAACTCCAGCTGGTCCACTGTCTCCAGCAGGTCCTGGGATTCCAGCAGGGCCAGGTGGTCCAAGTGGTCCAGCCGATCCAGGGGCTCCTGGACCGCCTGTTGGACCTATCAGTCCCAGTCCTCCACCTGCACCAGGAGCTCCAGGACTTCCGCTTGCTCCATCTCGACCAGGTGAGCCAGTCGCTCCAACAAAACCTGCTCCACCGCTTTTTCCAGGAGATCCTGTGTCACCAGGGGCTCCAGCTACTCCAGATGCACCAACCAAACCCGCTCCACCAGACAATCCAGTCGCACCCGTGAAGCCGGGACGTCCTGGTATTCCCTTTTCACCATCAAAGCCTGCTGGACCGGTGAAACCAACGGATCCTGCTCCACCATCCTGTCCAGGGGGTCCCTGCACTCCTGCTATACCCTGAGGACCAATGGGTCCAATTGGTCCCGGAGCACCAGCAAGACCCGGGTCTCCGGTTGATCCAGCTGGTCCAGGAGCACCGTTAGTACCTGATGCTCCATTTTGACCCGGTGCTCCCGACGCACCGGGTGAACCAGCAGGTCCAGGTGTGCCACTCGCGCCAGCAGGACCAGTTGCACCAGTGCGACCTCGAGAACCATTAGCTCCAGGAGAACCCGCTGGTCCAGGATTTCCGGGACTTCCATTTATACCCGGAGCACCAGCTAGACCAATTGTTCCAGTGCTACCAGGGAAACCTGTGTTTCCCATAGGTCCTGATGCTCCTGCTGTTACAGGTGCTCCTGGGCTTCCACTTGAACCAGGCGTCCCAGCCAAACCCGGACCCCCTGTTGCTCCAGTAGGTCCTCTAGTACCAGGTTGTCCTGCTGTTCCGGGTGTTCCGCTTGCACCAGGGGCACCTGCCGTGCCTGACGCCCCCTGATTACCCTTTGGACCAGCGGTTCCAATTGCTCCAGGATTTCCACTTGCGCCTGGCGTGCCACTTCCTCCAGCAAGACCAGGCTGTCCCGGTGCTCCAATTAGACCATCCTGACCATTTGGACCTGGAATACCGGCAGGACCAGTTGCGCCTGTGAATCCAGGATCTCCTGCTGGTCCTGCTGGTCCTGTTTGACCAGTCTGTCCCGTTGATCCAGTTACACCAACTGTACCTGATGGACCAATAGGTCCGGTAGCTCCGTTAGCACCAGGTGTTCCTGAAGCACCCGGAGTTCCACTTCCTCCAACTTGTCCAGGCGCTCCAGTTCCTCCAGGTGTGCCAGTAGCACCAGGTGCTCCAGAACTTCCAGGAGGTCCAATTAATCCTGGCACTCCAGTACTGCCTGTAAATCCTGGATTTCCCAGAACTCCAGGCGGTCCAATAAGTCCACTTGCACCAGAAGGACCTCTATCTCCAGTAATTCCCGTGCGTCCCCTTACACCTGGCAGTCCACTACTTCCAGGTGATCCTGAAGCACCATCTGGCCCAGTGGATCCAGTCGAACCGGCTGCTCCAGGTGTACCCGATGCACCAGCTGGGCCGGTCGCTCCCACGGCACCGCTAGAGCCTGCAGTTCCTGTGGATCCCGTAGCTCCAGGGGTACCAGGAGCTCCAGGTCTGCCTGACGCACCTACGCCTCCAGCAGGACCAGCAGCCCCGCTAGCCCCCGGCTGACCTGTTGATCCTGGAGTCCCGCCTGCCCCGCTTGCTCCTGTCCTTCCAATTAGTCCAGTGAATCCAATGGGTCCCATTTCTCCGCTCGCTCCAGTTCCTCCGGGCAGACCAGAGGCACCAATAGCTCCAGTAGCTCCAGATCTTCCAGTTTGTCCCGTGGATCCTACAGCTCCAGGCTGCCCAGTAACTCCTGGAGCTCCAGAAGCTCCAGATGCTCCCGGGCTTCCAGCCGGTCCTGTTGCTCCTGGACTACCGGGCTGTCCGCTAGCTCCGTTTGGTCCAGGATTTCCGGCTTGCCCAGGATTGCCAGCAGGTCCAGGTAGTCCCGCTGAACCTGGATTACCTATTGGTCCTGCTACTCCAGGTGTCCCCGCGGAACCTGGAGATCCTGCTGATCCACTTGAGCCTGGTGAACCAGTATCTCCAACAACTCCATTAGGTCCAGATGCTCCAGGAGCACCAGGTGTTCCACTAGCTCCAGCCGGCCCCGATGAACCAATTACTCCAGGTGTTCCACTAGCACCCGGAAGACCAGGAGCACCTGCAGGACCTGTACCACCCGGAACACCAGCGGTTCCATCAGCACCCGGTGTACCAGAAGGTCCAATGCTACCAGCAGGACCAGTAGCTCCAGTGGTACCTTTCTTACCAGGTGTACCAGCTGTTCCAGACGCTCCTGGTGTGCCTGCTGGTCCGGTAGCCCCAGCAACTCCCGCTTGACCAACTGGTCCCGCAGGCCCACTTGCTCCAACAAGTCCTGCTGGTCCTGTAGCTCCGGTTTTTCCTGGTGCTCCACTAGCTCCGGGAGTTCCAGAGGATCCAGTAAATCCTGTTCCGCCTGGACTTCCATCAGTTCCTGGTCGACCCGGAGCACCTGTACTTCCAACTGATCCGCTAGCACCCTGAGCACCTGCAGTCCCTGCTGGACCCGTTGCGCCTGCTATTCCAGTAGCACCTGGTAACCCTGATGCTCCCGGAGCACCTACAGGTCCACTGGCACCAGGAACACCTGCTGCACCATTTAAACCAGGACCCCCGGCTACACCAGCATTTCCCGTTGCTCCGGTTGGTCCATTGGCTCCAGAAGCACCAGGTGATCCAGGCAAACCGTTTGGTCCTGTGGCTCCAGGTAATCCATTCGGTCCACTGGCGCCGGCTGTGCCAGGATTTCCAGGCGAACCAGTGTATCCAGTAGCACCGGGATTACCCGAGGCACCAGGACTTCCATTTGGTCCTGACAAACCTGGCGCACCATTAGTACCTGGAGCTCCGGCTTGTCCAGCAGGTCCGGGTGACCCACTGCTGCCTGGATTTCCAGGTGCTCCCCGAGGCCCAGTGACTCCAGCTTGTCCAGATGCACCAGGGGATCCACTGGCTCCAGTTCTTCCCTTCACGCCTGCTGGCCCAGCTAATCCCGATGCTCCTTGGCTTCCAGGGGCACCTGAAGCCCCTGGACCCCCAGGAGTGCCTGATGCTCCAGGAGCACCAGAAGGTCCAATACCTCCCGTGGGACCAGCTAGTCCTGGAATTCCTGTGGACCCAGGAGCACCGGCTCTCCCTGTTGCTCCAACACCTCCTGCTGGTCCAGCTGTTACAGGTGCACCACTTGCACCGACAGCTCCTGTTCTTCCAATTGAACCTGCAGGGCCTGGGGCTCCTGAAGCACCAGCACCACCACTTGCACCAGTTGGACCCTTGGTTCCCGGCGCACCAGGTGTGCCTGGAGTTCCTGCAGTTCCAGAAGCACCCGTCGCTCCAACGCTACCGGGAGTCCCAGCCTGTCCTGATGATCCTGAAGCTCCAGGTGATCCGGGAGTTCCAGCTGGACCAGTTGATCCGGGAGCACCTGGTCCTCCAGGACCTCCAGTAGCACCAGGTACTCCAGCTGGACCCGGAGAACCGCTACTTCCCGATAAACCTGGGGCACCTGTGGCTCCAGTTGGGCCATTTGGTCCTGTGCCTCCTGGGGTTCCGGGACTTCCACTTGCTCCAACTCCACCAGGAAGACCTGATGCACCTATTGTACCAGGCAATCCAGTTCCACCAGCTACACCAGGAGTTCCAGAAGCACCAGGTGCTCCAATCTGTCCACTAGATCCTTGAGGTCCAGGGAGACCAATGGGTCCTACATCACCAGAAGCACCAACTGATCCGCTTGGACCAGACGCTCCCGGTGCACCTGCTAAACCTGTTGCTCCAGCATCTCCTGGCGCCCCCGAAGCCCCGGAAGCACCTGGAAGCCCAGCAGCTCCCTGGGGTCCAGCCATTCCAGGAGCACCTGCTGATCCTGATGCTCCCGCAAGACCGCTTGCTCCTGCGGGTCCCGAAGGCCCACCCGTACCTGGTGCTCCACTTGATCCAGCGTTGCCTGGAAGTCCTGGAGCACCGGCTATACCTGGTACTCCAGCCTGTCCACTTGCACCAGGATTACCTACAGCACCTGCTTGCCCAGAGGAACCAACAGATCCAGTTGCTCCAGAAGGGCCTGTAGCACCGGGCACACCAGCTTGTCCTGAAGCACCAGATCCGCCAGCAGCACCAGCAGCACCAGGTGATCCAGCAGCACCGCTAGCTCCTGCTGGTCCCGTAGCACCCGCAGCACCTGATGCACCAGCGGGACCAAGAGCACCAGAAGCACCAGGTGCACCGGGTGCACCAGCTGCACCACTTGGTCCAGTTGCACCGGTGGGTCCAGCAGGACCAGCAAGACCTGAAGCGCCAACGCTTCCCTGTGACCCGGGTGTGCCTGAGGCACCCGCAGGTCCAGGGGCACCTGCCTGACCAGTACCACCAGCGACACCATCAGCACCAGAAGCCCCTGCTGCTCCAGAAGCACCCACAGGTCCATTTGTACCAGGAGTGCCAGCATCTCCAGCTGGCCCAGTAGCTCCTGGGGCGCCAATAGATCCTGCAGGTCCTGTGGAACCAGGCAATCCTGGTGATCCCGATGCTCCCGGTGCACCTACACCCCCTGCTGCACCAGACGCTCCCGGAGGTCCTGCTGGACCAATAGCACCTGGTGTTCCAGGAGCACCAGAACTTCCTACACCACCCTGAGCACCGGTAGCACCGACGCTTCCACTAGCACCAGCAGATCCACCTGTTCCAGGTGCTCCAGAAGCGCCCGGAGCACCTTTAGGGCCGGCTGACCCCGGTGCTCCACTAGCTCCAGGAGTACCAGAGCTTCCACTTCCTCCTGGTGCTCCTGCAGCGCCTGCTGGTCCAGTTCCACCAGGACTTCCAGCTGGACCTGGTAATCCTGCCGCTCCGTTCGTTCCAGACGCTCCGGCGGGACCAGGTGCTCCAGCAGTTCCAGGAGTTCCAGCCGCTCCGCTTGCCCCCACGGGACCAGCTGGTCCTGCTGGTCCCAGTGGTCCAACTGCACCACTAGCACCAATACCACCAGGACTTCCGCTAGCACCAGATGGTCCTGGAGTTCCAGGATTTCCATTGGGTCCTTGTGGTCCTGTTGCACCGATTGCTCCCGGTGCTCCTGCGCTGCCAGAAGCACCCGGCTGACCTGCTGGGCCAAGAGGTCCTGCAGGTCCTGTAGCACCAGCTGGTCCTGGAGCACCGACTGGTCCCGCTGTTCCAGGTGTTCCAGCTGTTCCAGGCGCTCCTGTTCCTCCATTTGATCCCGGCTGACCAACTGATCCTGGTTGGCCAGCTGGTCCAGCAGCTCCTGCTGGACCAGCTTGTCCGGGTGTTCCGCTTGATCCTGCTGCACCAGTTGCTCCAGGTGCCCCGGCGCTTCCAGGGTTTCCAGGAGCTCCACTGGCACCCTGCTGTCCTGCTGGTCCTGGGGCTCCAGATGCCCCTGCCACACCAGGAGGTCCAACTTGTCCTGGAGTCCCGCTAGCACCAACAGCTCCAGCCGGACCAGCAGGACCACTAGCACCAATAACTCCAGGTGATCCAGCTATTCCACCCGTACCAGCTTGACCTTGAACTCCACTTGGTCCAGTCGCGCCGGCGGGTCCACTCATTCCAGAAGCACCTGGAACACCAGTTCCTCCAGGTGTACCAGGGACACCAGCAGCACCAGAAGCCCCCGGAGCTCCAGAAGCCCCAGCCGAGCCAGGAGCCCCAGTAGCACCATTAGGTCCAGAGACTCCTTGAGGACCTTGACTTCCAGAGACACCAGCAGGTCCTGCAGCTCCTGCGGGACCTGGTGTTCCAGCAGGTCCTGGTTGCCCACTAGCACCCGGACCTCCTTGTGGCCCAGGGGATCCAGAGGCTCCCTGTGGTCCAGGAGCTCCAGCAGTTCCCGGATTACCAGACCCACCTGTTGCTCCCTTAGGTCCAGCCGCACCCGGTGCTCCAGTTCCACCCACTTCACCAGGACCTCCACTTGCCCCAGTCGCTCCTGGTGTTCCAGGAGATCCTGATGCTCCGGCGGGTCCAATTTGTCCTGATGCTCCAGCAACTCCGGGCGAGCCAGCTGGTCCAGGTGCACCTGATGAACCAGGGGATCCTATCGGACCTTTAGATCCTGCAGCTCCTGGACTTCCTGCATTTCCTGAAGCACCTGCAGGTCCAGTTGCTCCAGAAATTCCTGGAGGACCAGCTGGTCCCGAAGGTCCTATTGATCCTGGTGCACCACTACCTCCTTGCACTCCTGGAGAACCAGGACCACCAATAGCTCCAGCCGGTCCAGGACTTCCTGCTGCTCCAGATGATCCAGCCTGTCCGGGAGCTCCCGCGGAACCAGAAGACCCAGGCGCACCTACTGTCCCTGGATTACCAGGGGCACCGGATGCACCCTGTGGACCTCCAGTTCCTGAAGGACCCTGTGGTCCCGTAGGTCCTTGAAGTCCCGATGAACCCGCTGCACCAGCAGGACCTGGCTGTCCCGCTGGGCCTGCAGCACCTACCGCTCCCGCAGAACCAGGAGCACCTGATGGCCTGCTGGTCCTGCTGGGCCTGTAGCACCGGCAGCACCTGTAGCACCGGCAGTACCAGACGCTCCAGCAGGACCCGTGGCTCCAGCCGGACCAGCCGCACCGGATGCGCCTTGAGGTCCAGGCTGTCCACTTGCTCCAGCAGGTCCAGGTGATCCGGCAGCTCCAGCTGGTCCTGATGCTCCTGGTGATCCAGGTGTTCCAGCAGGACCAGGACTTCCTGAATTACCACTTGATCCAGTGTCTCCTGGACTACCTGAGGCACCTACTCCACCTGGAGTACCTGCAGGACCCTGAGGTCCAGCTAATCCAGGTGCTCCGGTGTTTCCAGGGGCTCCATTTGTTCCAGGCGAACCCAACGGCCCCGCCGTTCCGGGTAGTCCTGATGCTCCTGGAGTGCCATTAGGGCCTCGAGGTCCAGCAGGACCTGTCGATCCTGCAGGACCAGGGGAGCCAGATGCACCGGGTGCGCCAGCTGGTCCCGGTGAACCGCTGCTGCCTGACAATCCAGGGCCACCAGAAGCTCCTTGGGAACCTGGAGAACCAGGTGTTCCGGAGGCTCCAGGCTGACCAGGACTTCCTGCAGGTCCTTTAGGACCCGGCGCTCCAGCGGGTCCTCCCACTCCGGTCTGACCAGTTGGTCCTGCCGGTCCTGCTGGTCCTTGTGATCCTGGAGCACCGCTGGCACCAGGATTACCCTTGCTACCAGGGAGACCAGTACCACCAGCAACACCAGAGCTACCTGCCGCTCCCTGAGGCCCAGGTTGGCCAGTGCCCCCTGCCGCCCCCGAACTTCCAGGGGCCCCACTGGCTCCGGGTGTCCCAGGAGCACCGACGGGTCCACTAGCACCAGGTGTTCCAGGTGCTCCTGCTGTCCCAGGAGATCCCGCAGGGACTGTACCTCCCGCAGGTCCCTGAACTCCAGCTGGGCCCACCGATCCTGGGGCTCCAGCCTGACCGGGGCCTCCACTGCTGCCCGGCGAACCAACCGGACCACTTGGACCTGCGGCTCCAGCGGGACCGGAGGCACCTGGACTGCCCGAGGCGCCTGGTGTACCTGGGGATCCGCTACTTCCGGCCGCGCCAGGAGATCCGGTTGCTCCAGTTGTTCCTGCTGCACCACCTGTACCTGCAGCTCCTTGTGGACCTGAAGAACCTTGAGGACCCTGTGGTCCTGCAGCACCAGGAGCACCAACAGATCCTGCTGGACCAGTCGCACCATCTGGCCCTGCAGCACCCGCTGGACCAGGTCCTCCAGAAGCACCAGCTGGTCCCTGAGCACCACTAGCACCCGGCGCTCCACTGCTACCCGGTTGTCCGTTGGGCCCTGCAGGCCCGGTAGAACCAGGAGTACCGGATGCACCGGGTGCTCCGCTTGCACCAAAAGCACCAGTTGCCCCTGTAGCACCGGCAGTGCCTGAGCTTCCAACTGTCCCATCAGAACCCGTAGCACCTGCGGGACCTGTAGCCCCTGGTGTTCCTGGTGATCCAGGAGCACCTGTTGATCCAGGTGTCCCGGGTGCACCAGATGCACCGGGCCCACCAGGGTTCCCAATAGCACCAGAGCTTCCTGGTGTTCCGCTAGCTCCTGGGGCTCCTGGAGTTCCGGGGGCGCCAAGTGGTCCATCAGGACCGGCTGGTCCCGCAGGTCCTGCTGATCCCGGTGTTCCTGATGTACCAGGGGCACCGACAGCCCCACTAGCGCCTGGTGTACCATTTGGTCCAGGGGCGCCAGGATTCCCTGCTGCTCCAGGATTTCCAGTTGCTCCTGGTTGCCCAACAGGACCAGAAGTCCCTGGCGCACCACTCGCTCCGTGAGTTCCGGCAGCTCCGGACGCTCCCATCGGTCCTGTAGCTCCTGGAGAGCCTGCAGGACCAATGCCGCCAGCCTGACCTGGAGTTCCAGATGCTCCCGGCAGACCAGGGGAACCACTAGCTCCTACCTGACCGGTGCTTCCTACTATCCCGGTGGCACCAGGGCTACCGGCGACTCCCTGGGAACCAGGTGATCCTGCAGTACCAGGTGAGCCCGGTGATCCGCTTGAACCAGGCTGCCCAGCTGGGCCTGGTGCTCCTGTGCCTCCTTGTGGTCCTAGAGTTCCCGTGGCTCCGCTCACTCCATTGGGACCGGTGAATCCTGTACCACCGGGTGTACCAGGTGCTCCAGAAGCACCGGGTGCGCCATTTCCCCCAGCCGGTCCAATAGGTCCGTTAGCTCCAGTAGCACCAGGCCCTCCTGCTACTCCAGCTGGTCCTGGTCCACCTGCAGGTCCTGCTGCGCCTGGGGCGCCTGAGCTACCTTGAGGTCCGGGTTGTCCTGGAGTTCCGCTTGCTCCAGGGGTTCCACTGGCACCTGGCGCCCCTAAGGGACCAGTAGCCCCAGCACCCCCCTGTGGTCCTTGTGAGCCCGATGCTCCTGCAGGTCCAGCTGGTCCTACTTGTCCTGGAGTACCTGGTTGACCACTCCCACCAGCAACACCCGCAGGACCAGCTGGTCCAGGTACTCCAATCGATCCAGCCGGCCCGGCAGTTCCAGGGGCACCTGCTGTCCCACTGCTACCGGGTTGCCCTGAAGCACCAGCCACTCCAGTGGGTCCCTTAGGTCCCGGTGCCCCGACGACTCCATTAGCTCCCGTGTCTCCGGGTGCACCGTTAGCTCCTGGTGTTCCACTTGCTCCGACCAAACCGCTGGCTCCAACAACTCCAGTGGGTCCGGCGGGACCAGGGGCACCAGGAGCACCTGACGATCCAGGGGCTCCAAGAGCTCCTGATGAGCCTGTAGTACCGGGCCCTTCTTGCAGGTCCGGCTGGTCCAGTGGGACCGGCTGGACCCGGTGCGCCTGATGACCCCACGGGACCAGCATTGCCCGGGGCACCTGTCCCTCCATTCATGCCCGGGGCACCAGCAGGCCCAGGGGTGCCGGGTGATCCACTTGCACCCTGAGCACCAGGCAGACCAGATGATCCAGTTGCTCCAAATCCTCCACCAGTTCCTTGTACTCCAGGGGCACCCACTACTCCAGCAGGACCTGCCGAGCCAGTAGCACCTTGAGGTCCTGGGGCTCCCGAAGAGCCTGGTGCTCCACTAGCACCCGGCTGACCTGAAGCACCCGCCGCCCCTCCAGTTCCAGTAACACCAGGAGTTCCAGAAGCACCAGGAGCACCAGAAGCACCCTGAGGGCCTGGCGATCCTGTGAATCCCTGACCGCCTGATGCACCGGGTGAGCCTGAAGATCCAGGAGTACCAGCAGGTCCTTGTTGTCCTTGGGGTCCTGGTCCTCCGCTTGCTCCAGGACCACCGGTAGGTGCAGGTTGTCCTGACGCTCCCTGGGGTCCGGCAGCGCCTGGTGCCCCCGATGAGCCAGAAGAACCTGGTGAACCCGATGCTCCAGGAGCACCAGCAGGACCTGGTGGACCTGGTAAACCGGATGACCCAGTGCTACCACCAGTACCAGCGGGACCAGTAGCTCCAGCTTGACCCGATGCACCTGGTACACCCTGAGGTCAAGCCGACCCTGGCTGTCCTGAAGCACCCGGCGTCCCCGGTGCCCCTGCTGGTCCTGTACTTCCACTCGCACCCGCTGACCCTGGAGTACCTGCCACTCCCTGTGGTCCAGGAGCACCTACTGGTCCCGAGGTACCTTGTGTCCCCGTGTAACCTGTATTACCAATCACTCCACTAGCACCGGCTATTCCACTTGCACCAGGGGCGCCAATCTGACCGCTAGCCCCAGCAGGACCTATGACTCCAGTAGGTCCCGATGGACCAGTGGCTCCAGGTAAACCTACCTGTCCTTCAGGACCTGAAGCTCCAGTCCCACCTGTCGTTCCACGACCACCGGAGGTTCCAGTAGCGCCTTGAGGTCCTGAGGCTCCGATCTGACCAGGGGCTCCGATAGGACCAGCTGTCCCGGGTGTTCCCGAAGACCCTGAAGCACCAGTAGCACCCGGTGCTCCCGTCGATCCTCCGGGACCAGGCGCACCAGGTGTACCACTGGCACCAGCAGGTCCTGGAGACCCACTGCTTCCAGGTTGTCCAGCTACTCCAGTAGCTCCGGGACGTCCGATTTCACCCGAGGGTCCAGTTGCTCCTGGAGATCCAGCAGCTCCAGAACTACCAGCGGGTCCGGTAGATCCGGCAATACCAGGGACGCCAGTGGGTCCGGAAGGTCCTATTCCACCTGAGGCTCCAGCCTGACCAGGCTGTCCAATTGCTCCAGTACCACCAGTTACTCCACGTGGTCCTGACCCACCAGGATTACCGGAAGATCCAGCAGGACCAGGTGCTCCTACAGGTCCTTGAGGACCAGAAGCTCCAGCTGGACCGACACTTCCTGCTGGCCCAGGGGATCCAGAAGCCCCTGGAATTCCTGGAGCTCCTGTGGCTCCTGATCCACCAGGTGTTCCAGCAGGACCCGCTGGGCCAGACGCTCCAGGCTGTCCTGATGCACCAGGTGCCCCAGCGGGTCCTGGAGTGCCAGACGCTCCTACTTGTCCTGTTGATCCTGGTGTTCCAGGTGTCCCAGGTGTTCCAGGGGCCCCACTGGCTCCCGGAGACCCGTTGACTCCGGTCTGACCAGATTGACCTTGAGGACCAGTCCCTCCAACTGGTCCTGCTATTCCCGTGGCGCCGTCAGCACCAGTAAGACCTGAAGGACCGGCGGGACCGGTGTTGCCTATTGGTCCCGCAGGTCCAGCGCTTCCAGCAGGTCCTGTGGCACCAGGTAGTCCTGCAGCACCACTCGCTCCAGCAGGGCCGGTGCTTCCAGAAGCTCCTTGAGGACCGCTCTGTCCCGTTGGTCCTGTACCTCCAGGAGTGCCAGGGGATCCAGATGCTCCTGCAGATCCTTGCGGTCCAATAGGTCCAATAGATCCAATTGGTCCTGTACTTCCAGGTGCTCCTATAACACCTGTAGGACCAGTAGCACCGGGCGATCCAGGAGCTCCAGAACTTCCCGGGTTTCCAGCGGGACCCGTGCCCCCCGTTGCACCGGCAGTACCCGAAGCACCTACAGGACCTGTAGTCCCATCAGCCCCTGTGGGTCCCGATGGTCCTGTTGCCCCGGGTGAACCGGCTGGTCCGGTAGCACCAAGGGCTCCCGTTGCCCCTGTGACTCCACCTGGACCAGGCTGACCTGCTTGACCTGCTGGTCCACTGGCACCAGGAGTACCTGGGGTACCAGAGGCTCCTGGGGCTCCTGGCTGACCAGCCGCTCCTGTACCACCAGTCGCTCCCGCCGCACCACCAGAGCCTGCTGCTCCCGAGCTTCCAGGCTGACCTTTCGGTCCTGCTGGGCCCGGACTGCCTGGAGTACCTGACGCACCTGGAGTGCCACTGGCACCGGCTGTTCCCGTTGCTCCAGCTGGACCTGTTGATCCTACAGGACCTGCAGGGCCTTGTCCTCCAGCAGGACCTAGAGCACCGGACGCACCAACTGCTCCAATAGGTCCAGGTGCTCCTGCAGTTCCGGTCGCACCAGCGGGACCAGTTCCTCCTTGAACACCCGTTGGTCCGGAAGGCCCTTGTGATCCGGATGCTCCTGTGGGACCAGGAACTCCGTTAGCTCCGGAGGCACCTGTAGTTCCAGGGTTACCGATGGGTCCTGTTGCGCCACTTGGTCCGGGTAAACCTTTATCTCCACTGGCTCCAGGGGTTCCAGCTGTACCTGGAGCTCCGACAGCTCCAGATGGTCCCTTAGATCCTGGTGTCCCAGGAGTCCCATCTGTACCAGGACTTCCAACTGGCCCAGCAGGTCCAGCGGCTCCAGCTGGCCCTGTCGATCCGGGGGTTCCTTGCTGTCCTGAAGCACCTGGAGCACCTGCAGCACCTTGAGGTCCTGATGCTCCAGCAGCACCAGAAGAACCTGGTGCTCCATTAGGTCCAGCCGATCCGGAAGCTCCAGGACTTCCGGCCAGTCCAGTACTTCCAGCAGGGCCAGCAGTACCAGCCGGTCCACTGGCACCAACAGGTCCAGCAACGCCTGCTGGACCAGAAGCACCAGCGGGACCAGCAGCACCAGGAGCACCAGGAACACCACTTGCACCCGATGCTCCAAGTGCACCAGCAGGTCCTGAAGCCCCTGGGGCACCAGCCGCTCCGGGAACACCAGTCGCTCCTGGAGATCCAGGTGATCCAGAAGAACCAGGAGTCCCTGGTAGTCCGGCAGCACCTGATGAACCACTAGCACCTGGAGCACCAGCTGGTCCAGGATTACCTGCCTGACCAGGACCACCCTGAGGTCCAGAAGCACCAGGCCCTCCTGGTAATCCAACAGCACCGTCAGCACCTGATGCCCCTGGCGTCCCTTGAGACCCACTTGGACCTGTCGCTCCTGCAGGTCCTGCTGCTCGTGGGGCACCTGAACTACCCGCTGGACCACTTGCCCCTGGTTGACCTTGAATTCCAGTTGCTCCAGTTCCTCCAAGAGACCCTGGTGCTCCAGCGTCACCTCGAGACCCACCCGCACCAGTAGGTCCACTGGGTCCTGTGCCTCCCGTCGCTCCTGCTGGTCCTGTTGGGCCCTTGGAACCAGTTCCTCCAGTAACTCCCACTGGTCCGGCTGGACCTGCTGTCCCTCCTTGTCCTGGACTACCTGATGCTCCAGGTGATCCTGAAGCTCCTGGTTGTCCTGGGGTCCCAGCTGGTCCAGTAGCACCGGCTGGTCCAGCTGCTCCACTCGCTCCAACCGATCCTGATGCACCGGGAGATCCCGGGCTACCGGATGCACCTGCTGCACCTCCGGTACCCACAGCACCAGTAGCACCAGCTGGTCCAGTACCTCCAGCGGGTCCAATCAATCCCGTGTCTCCAACAGGTCCTATAGCACCAGTTCCACCAGGACTTCCACTCGCTCCAGTTCCTCCCGGAGCACCAAGGCCACCAGAACTCCCAACAACTCCAGTTGGTCCGCCTGGTCCAGTTGCTCCAGTCCCTCCTGTTGGTCCAAGTGGTCCGGTACTTCCGGTACCACCAGTGACACCACGATCTCCTGGGGCTCCGCTCGATCCTGGTAGACCAGCAAGCCCACTTGCTCCAGGCGCTCCAGCTGGTCCCGTGCTCCCAGGGACACCTGCTGTACCAGGCAGACCCGAGGCCCCTGAACCACCAGCAGCACCAGGTGTTCCATCGTTACCCTTTGGACCTGCAGGTCCTGTAGCTCCAGTAGCTCCCGCTGGTCCTTGAGTACCACTTCCACCAGACGTTCCAGGTTCTCCGGTAGTGCCTTTGGGTCCAGGAAGTCCTGTTGATCCAACAGGTCCCGGAACCCCCGCACTGCCTGGCTCTCCACTGGCACCAGGATTACCTGGGCCTCCTGGACTTCCCACGGGACCACTCACTCCATCTGCTCCCGTGGGACCTGACGGACCAGTCGCTCCACCTTGTCCAGGACTACCGACAGGTCCCAGTGATCCCGTTGCACCGGTAGGACCGCTTGGTCCAGTTGCTCCAGGATTACCTGGATTTCCTGCTGGTCCGGGTTGTCCAGTTGCACCAATCCCACCCGTTCCACCTGATCCATCTGATCCGGGAGGACCCGGAGGACCTTGAAGACCTTGGTCACCAGATGCTCCGGGGCCACCAGAAGGGCCAGGTACACCATTTCCACCAGCAGGTCCAGTATTACCAGCAGTGCCTGGGACCCCATCTGGTCCTCTAATTCCCGTAGCTCCAGTTGGTCCCAATGGTCCCCTTGGTCCATTCACCCCTGTATCCCCCCGAGGACCAACAGATCCTGTGCCCCCGGTACGCCCAGGACCACCAGGAGCACCTGTGGCTCCAACCTTCCCAGGCTGGCCCGTGTCCCCTACCCCTGCCTCACCGGTGCCTGAATCTCCAGCTGGACCAGGTGGACCTGGAACACCTTTCCCGCCTGCAGGTCCCGTTGCGCCAGGGTTGCCGGATGTTCCAGGCGGCCCAGGATTACCAGCAGGACCAGCCATACCAGTTGCTCCTGTGCTACCAGGGGATCCTGGCACTGATGATGAAGGTCCTGGGTTGCCTGTAGGTCCAGTGGGTCCTAAAGGTCCTGATGCTCCTGCAGGTCCTGGTGGTCCCGCAACTCCATTTGGCCCAGGAGCTCCTGCACCACCCGGGGGACCTTGCGGGCCTGTTGCTCCTACATTACTTGAATTTCCTCCTCCGATTGTTGGTCCCGGTGGACCTGTAGCTCCTTGAGGACCAGGTGATCCTTGTGGTCCGGCTGTTCCACTTCCACCAGGAGTGCCTGGTTGCCCGATTGGTCCGATGACTCCTGGTGGTCCGGGTGGGCCTAATGGACCGGCTCCACCTGATGATCCTGGTGAACCAACAGGGCCGGCACTTCCAGGAGGGCCTGTATCTCCTGCAGGTCCCGGGGGACCCGTGCCTCCGGGTCCTGCAGCGCCTGGAGAACCTGTAGCTCCGATTGGACCGGTATCACCAATTTTTCCTGTTTCTCCTGAACCTCCCGCAGGTCCAGGGGGCCCTGGCAAACCAGCTGCACCTGGAACTCGTGGGTCGATCTCGATGGCCATGGAGAAGACAGCCGGATAGATGACGTCCTGCATTGAGTAGCTCTGTCCTACGACCGGGAAGGTCGCCAAGCCGGACGAGGTGTCGACGGGAACGTTCCGGTAGCGGGTCGTTTCGGTGGCGACGAGATCGAGGGCGACTGAGGAGGTCTCGTTCTCGTTCGTGAAGCCAATCCTGTCCGTGCTGGTTACCAGGAAGTCCCCGGCTGTCGTGATCGTGTAGAGAGCCCCAGAGGTCGTCGCGTCTACTATGACCCTGTACTCCCAGACGAGGGTGAAGTCCAAGGCCGTGGACCCTGGCCTCCATATCTGAAGTCTGGTGACCCTCGTCTGCGAAAGGGGCGGGGCAAAGAAGTAGAAATGCCTCAGGAGGCCGGCTCTCAGGGGAGGGTTGACGATGTCAATGAAAGTTTTGTAGAAGCCCGGGGTGAACGCCCCCGTCCTTAGGTAGACGTTGTACCCGTAGAGATTCTGGTCCCCTTGAAATGTGAAATTGAGTGACCCACCTGGTATCGCTGTAACCGATCCCGGTGCTGTCGTATTTTGAGCTAGGGTCCTGGTTGTCCATAATACTGTAGTCAATCCGAAAAGTTTCACGAAAAACTTCATTTCCTATTTCCGGTTATTCTCTGCAAAGCGCTGGCGGCAGCTCAAGCCAACCCTGCGCATTCAGCAACCCCGGCTGCTATAGTATCGTAAGCGCTATTGTTTTCTCTCTGCTCTAATTTCCTTTGAAGTTATTCCAGACAGTTGATACATTCCATGTTTAGTTCTGTACGAGTCTTCAGCTGGTCTGCATCGTGGAAAACTGTCGATGCTAGCGCAGCGATAGAGCCCGCTCTGTGGTCACAGAA
>Ga0170475_110677032_pt1 | contig 18827 bp, 16 predicted proteins | sample Soicark_Litter_5_FD_111474 | JGI IMG/M metagenome (GOLD analysis project Ga0170475, IMG submission 111474) | Avena fatua rhizosphere microbial communities from Hopland, California, USA. Combined Assembly of 48 SPs
CGGAAAGGCAAAAGGCTAGGACATGAGCGAGACGCTGGGACCCGATGTCACACCGCCCAACAAGACGGTCGAGATCAACACGCACTCGATCAATTTCGGCCCGCAGCATCCGGCCGCGCATGGCGTTTTGCGGCTGATCCTCGAACTGGACGGGGAAATCGTCGAGCGCGCCGATCCGCATATCGGGCTGCTGCATCGCGGCACCGAGAAGCTGATCGAATACAAGACGTATATGCAGGCTGTGCCGTATTTCGACCGCCTCGATTACGTCTCGCCGATGTGCGAGGAGCACACGTTCGCGCTGGCGGTCGAGAAGCTGCTGGGGATCACGGTGCCCGACCGCGCGCAGTGGATCCGCGTGCTGTTTGCTGAAATCACCCGTGTTCTGAACCATTTGCTGAACGTGACGACCTACGCGCTGGATGTCGGGGCGATCACACCAAGCCTCTGGGGCTTCGAGGAACGCGAGAAGCTGATGGAGTTCTATGAGGCGGCCTCGGGGGCGCGCCTGCATGCCAACTACTTCCGCCCGGGTGGGGTCAACCGTGATCTGCCGGTGGGGCTGACCGACAAGATCGCGGCGTGGGCGGACACGTTCCCCAAGTTCGTCGACGACATCGAGGAGCTGCTGACCAGTAACCGGATCTGGAAGCAGCGGACTGTCGATATCGGCGCGTTCACCGCGGAGCAGGCACTGGGCTGGGGCTTCAGCGGGCCGCCGTTGCGTGCTTCCGGCGTGCCGTGGGACCTGCGGCGGGCCCAGCCTTATGACAAATATCCCGAGGTGGACTTCCAGATTCCGGTCGGGCGCAACGGCGATTGTTACGACCGCTATCTGATGCGCATCTATGAGTTGCGTGAAAGCACGAAGATCATCAAGCAGGCACTGGCGAAGATGAAGCCGGGTCCGGTCAAGGTGCAGGATCGCAAGTTCTCGCCGCCGTCGCGCAGTGAGATGAAGCACTCGATGGAGGCGCTGATCCATCACTTCAAGCTGTTCACCGAAGGCTATCACGTGCCTGCGGGCGCTACCTATACGGTGACCGAGAGCCCCAAAGGGGAGTTCGGCGTGTATTTGGTTGCCGATGGAACCAACAGGCCGTATCGTTGCAAGATCAGGCCGACCGGCTTTGCATTTCTGCAAGCGACGGATGCGATGAGCAGGCGGCATATGTTGGCCGATGTCTCCGCGATCATCGGGTCGCTGGATGTCGTGTTCGGCGAAATCGACAGGTAGATCATGGCAGAAACCAATGGATCGGCGTTTGAACAGCCGACCAGCTTTGCCCTCGATGAGGAGAGCGAGGCTGAAATCGCGAAGGTCGTTACCCGGTATCCGCCGGGACGACAGGCCAGCGCGGTCATTCCGGCGTTGTACATCGCGCAGAAGCAGATGAAGCGGCAGACCGGCAGCGTCTGGCTGCCGGTCAAGGCCATGGATGCGGTCGCGGCCAGGCTTGGGATGGCGCCGATCCGGGTGTATGAGGTGACGACCTTCTATTTCATGTTCAACACGAAACCGATCGGCCAGTATCATCTGCAGGTCTGCACCACGACGCCTTGCTGGCTGCGCGGTTCGGATGAGGTGACAGCGGCCTGCCGCCAGGAAACCGGCATCCAGGGCTGGGGCGAGACCAGCACCGACGGCGTGTTCACCCTATCCGAGGTCGAGTGCCTGGGCGCCTGCGTCAACGCGCCGATCCTGCAGGTTGATGACGATTTCTATGAAGACATGGATGGGGCGAAGGTCGCGGACCTGCTGGCGGCACTGCGCCGGGGCGAGCGTCCCAGGGCCGGTTCGATGATCGGGCGGCAGACCTCGGCGCCCGAGGGCGGACCGACCACGTTGACCACGCTGCAGTTCGCACCCCAGGGAACGGTGGAGAGTTGAGATGCTGCAAGACAAGGACCGCATCTTTACCAACCTCTACGGGTTGCATGATCCCTTCCTGAAGGGCGCGCGGTCGCGCGGCGACTGGGACAACACCGCGGCGATCCTGGCCCGCGGGCGTGATGCGATCGTGCAGGAGATGAAGGATTCCGGATTGCGCGGACGCGGCGGGGCTGGATTCCCGACCGGGCTCAAGTGGTCGTTCATGCCGAAACAGTCCGAGCGGCCGTGCTATCTTGTGGTGAACGCGGACGAGTCGGAACCCGGCACCTGCAAGGACCGCGACATCATCCGTCATGATCCGCACAAGCTGATCGAGGGCTGCCTGGTCGCCGGCTTCGCCATGGGCGCCACCGCTGCCTACATCTACATCCGCGGCGAGTTCTATAATGAATCCGTGGTGCTGCAGTATGCGATCGATGAGGCCTATGAGGCCGGATTGATTGGCAAGAACGCCTGTGGCACCGGTTACGCCTACGACGTCTTTGTGCACCGCGGCGCCGGCGCCTATATTTGCGGGGAAGAAACGGCCTTGCTCGAGAGTCTCGAGGGCAAGAAGGGGATGCCGCGGATGAAGCCGCCGTTTCCGGCCGGCGTCGGCCTGTACGGGTGTCCCTCGACGGTGAACAACGTGGAATCGATCGCGGTGGCGCCGGCCATCCTGCGGCGCGGCGCGTCGTGGTTCACCAGCCTCGGGCGGCAGAACAACACGGGGCAAAAAGTCTTCTGCATCTCCGGCCATGTGAACAAGCCATGCAACGTTGAGGAAGAACTTGGCATTCCCCTGCGCGAACTGATCGACACCTATGCGGGTGGTGTGCGCGGCGGCTGGGACAATCTCCTGGCGGTTATTCCGGGCGGCGCCTCGGTGCCGCTGATCCCGAAATCGGTGTGCGACGACGTGCTGATGGATTTCGACAGTCTGCGTGCGGCGCGCAGTGCGCTGGGCACCGCCGCGGTCATTGTGATGGACAAATCCACCGACGTGATCAAGGCGATCGCGCGGCTGTCGAAGTTCTACATGCATGAAAGCTGCGGCCAGTGCACGCCGTGCCGCGAAGGCACCGGCTGGATGTGGCGGGTGATGACGCGCATGGTGGAAGGACGCGCCGACCCGTCCGAGATCGATACGCTCGAGCAAGTGACCCGCCAGGTCGAGGGCCACACCATCTGCGCGCTCGGCGACGCCGCCGCGTGGCCGATCCAGGGGCTGATCCGGCATTTCCGCCCGTTGATGGAAGAGCGCATCGCCTCCTACAGGTCCCGCCGGGTGAAGTCGTACCCGATCGCGGCGGAGTAAGAATATGCCCAAAGTCACCATTGACGGCATCACGGTCGACGTCGCCGCCGGTTCGACCATCTTGCAGGCTGCGGAACAGGCCGGCGTCGAAATCCCGCGCTTCTGCTACCACGAGCGTCTGTCGATCGCCGGCAACTGCCGCATGTGCCTGGTGGAAGTGGAAAAGGCGCCGCCCAAGCCTATCGCCTCCTGCGGCTACCCGATCGCCGAGGGCATGGTCGTCCACACCGACAGCAAGATGGTCCGCAACGCGCGCCGCGGCGTGATGGAATTCCTGCTGATCAACCACCCGCTGGACTGCCCGATCTGCGACCAGGGCGGCGAGTGCGACCTGCAGGACCAGGCCATGGGCTACGGCATGGACCATTCCCGCTATCGCGAGAACAAGCGCGCGATACCGGACAAGAACCTGGGTCCGCTGGTCAAGACCTCGATGAATCGCTGTATCCATTGCACGCGCTGCATCCGCTTCCTCACGGAAGTGGCCGGCGTGCCCGACCTCGGCGCCACCAATCGCGGTGAGCACATGGAGGTCACCACCTATGTGGAGAAGGCGCTGAGCTCCGAACTGTCTGGCAACATCATCGACCTTTGCCCGGTCGGCGCGCTGACCTCCAAACCCTATGCGTTCATCGCCCGGCCGTGGGAGCTGGCGAAGATCGACAGCATCGACGTGCTGGACGCGGTCGGCACCAATATCCGCGTCGATGCGCGCATCCCCGAGGTGCTGCGCATCCTGCCGCGCATCAATGAGGACGTGAACGAGGAGTGGATCGGCGACAAGTCCCGTTTCTCGATCGACGGGTTGAAGCGCCGCCGTCTGGACCGGCCGTGGGTGCGCGACAACGGCAAGCTGCGCGCGGCCACCTGGAATGAGGCATTCGAGGCCATCGCTGCACGGATGAAGCCGCTGTCCGGCGAGCGTATCGGCGCCATCGCGGGCGACCTGTGCGACGGTGAAAGCATGCTGGCGCTGAAGGAGCTGATGGCGAGCCTCGGCTCGACCAATGTCGATTGCCGCCAGGATGGTGCCAAGCTGGATGCCTCACGGCGGGACTTCTACTGCTTCAACAGCTCGATCGCCGGGATCGAGGAAGCCGACGCGATCCTGATCGTCGGATCCAATCCGCGCAAGGAAGCGCCGGTGCTGAATGCGCGTATCCGCAAGGCCTGGGCTGGAAGCGCGACGCCGATCGGCCTGATCGGCAGTGAGACCGACCTGACCTATGCAGTAAGCTCACTCGGTGCCGCGCCGTCGCTGTTGACCGATCTGCACAACGGCTCGCACGATTTCGCCAAGGTGCTCGGTGCGGCCAAGAAGCCCATGATCATCGTCGGGCAGGGCGCGCTGGCGCGTCCCGACGGTGGTGCGATCCTCGCCGCCGCCTGGCGCCTTGCGGCCCAGGTGGGCGCGTTGTCGCCGGACTGGCACGGCTTCAATGTGCTGCACACGGCCGCGGCCCGTGTGGGTGCGCTGGACCTGGGTTTCGTGCCGGGGCCGAACGGCAAGGCGGTGGACGCGATGCTGGGCGGTGGCGTTGATCTGCTATGGCTGCTGGGCGCCGACGGCATTGATCCGGCCCGAATCGCCGCGGGCACGTTCGTGGTCTACCAGGGCCATCACGGCGACGCCGGCGCGCAGCGGGCGGACGTGATCCTGCCGGGTGCCGCCTACACCGAGAAATCCGGCACCTACGTCAACACCGAAGGCCGGGTCCAGCGCGGCTTCGGCGCGGTCTATCCGCCTGGTGAGGCGCGCGAGGACTGGACGATTCTGCGCGCGTTCAGCGCGGTGATCGGCAAGACGCTACCGTATGACACGATCGAGGCCCTGCGCCGGCGGATGGAACAGGTCAACCCGGTGTTCGCCCATATCGGCTTCCTGCCGCGTTTCGGCTGCTCCGACCACACGGGGCCGGTGGGCGATCCGGCGGTGCTGTCCGATGTGCCGTTGGCCTCCTGCGTGACGAACTACTACATGACCGATCCGATCAGCCGGTCGAGCCCGACCATGGCAGCCTGCATCGAGGCGCAGTCCGCGCCTGCGCCCACCGAGCATGTGCTGGCGGCGGACTAGGCCGATGTACGACTTCTTCCACAACACCGATATCGGCATCGTCATCCTGACCTTCATCGAGGCGCTGGTGCTGCTGGTGCCGCTGCTGATCGGCGTGGCCTATCTGACCTATGCCGAACGCAAGGTCCTGGCAGCGATGCAGCTGCGCAAGGGGCCGAATGTGGTCGGGCCGTTCGGGCTGCTGCAGCCGTTCGCCGACGCGCTGAAGATGCTGATGAAGGAGACGATCATCCCGTCGGGATCCAATCGTCTGCTGTTCTTCATGGGGCCCATGCTGACCTTCATGCTGGCGATGCTGGCCTGGGCGGTGATCCCGGTGAACAATGGCTGGGCGATCGCCGACATCAATGTCGGCATCCTCTACCTGTTCGCGATCTCCTCGCTGGGCGTCTATGGCATCATCATCGCCGGCTGGGCGTCGAACTCGAAATACGCCTTCCTCGGTGCCATGCGATCCGCCGCACAGATGGTCAGCTACGAAGTCTCCATGGGCTTTGTGCTGGTAAGCGTGCTGCTCTGCGTGGGCAGCCTGAACCTGACCGATGTCGTGCTGGCGCAGCGGACGGTCTGGTTCTGCATCCCGCTGTTTCCGATGTTCATCGTCTTCTTCATCTCGACGCTGGCCGAGACCAACCGCTCCCCATTCGATCTACCGGAAGGCGAGTCGGAGATCGTGGCCGGGTTCTTCGTCGAATACTCATCCATGAGCTTCGCGCTGTTCTTCCTTGGCGAATATGCGAACATGATCCTGATGAGCGCGATGACCACCATCCTGTTCCTGGGGGGCTGGCTGGCGCCGTTCAACGTCGTGCCCTTCACCTGGATTCCCGGCGTCATCTGGTTCGTGCTGAAGATCTGCTTCGTGCTGTTCTTCTTCCTGTGGGTGCGCGCGACGTTCCCGCGCTATCGCTACGACCAATTGATGCGGCTGGGCTGGAAGGTGTTTCTGCCGTTGTCGCTGCTTTGGCTGGTGGTCACCGCCGGCGCGCTGATGGCTTTCGGATGGCTTCCCAACACATGACCCGGCCAGCACATGACCCGGCTCAACGCATGACCGGCCCAACCCGTGCTGAATTGGCGGAGTCCTGACATGGCATTCCTGGACCGCACCGCGCGCAGCCTGGTCCTTGGCGAGCTTCTCGCCGGGCTGGGGCTGACGCTGCGCTATTTCTTCAAGCAGAAGGCGACGATCAACTACCCCTACGAAAAGGGTCCGATCAGTCCGCGCTTCAAAGGCGAGCACGCGCTGCGCCGCTACCCGAACGGCGAGGAACGCTGCATCGCCTGCAAGCTGTGCGAGGCGGTCTGCCCCGCGCAGGCCATCACCATCGAGGCGGAGCCGCGGGCGGACGGGTCGCGGCGGACCACGCGCTATGACATCGACATGACCAAGTGCATCTATTGCGGGCTGTGCGAGGAAGCCTGCCCGGTGGACGCCATCGTCGAAGGGCCGAACTTCGAGTTCTCCACCGAGACGCGGGAAGAACTGATGTACAACAAGGACAGGTTGCTGGCGAACGGCGACCGGTGGGAACCGGAGCTGGCGCGGCGGCTGGAACTGGACGCACCCTACCGATGATCACCGCGATCCTGTTCTATATCTTCGCCGCGATCCTGCTGGTGTCGGCCGCCATGGTGGTCAGCTCGCGCAATCCGGTGCACTCCGTGCTGTTCCTGATCCTGGCCTTCTTCAACGCCGCGGCGCTGTTCCTGATTGCCGGGGCGGAGTTCCTGGCGATGATCCTGGTCATCGTCTACGTCGGCGCGGTGGCCGTGCTGTTCCTGTTCGTCGTGATGATGCTGGATGTCGATTTCGCCGAACTGCGCAGCGGCTATCAGCGCTATCTGCCGGTTGGTGCCACGGTCGGTGCAGTGCTGTTCATCGAATTGGCGGTTGTGCTGGGCGGCTGGAAGCTGGCGCCCGACGCTGTGCAGCTGCGCATGTCGCCGGCCCCGTCGGCGATGTCCAACACCGAGGCGCTGGGTCGGATTCTCTACACCGACTATGTCTTTCTGTTCCAGACGGCCGGGGTGATCCTGCTGGTGGCGATGATGGGCGCAATCGTGCTGACGCTGCGGACGCAGCACACGTCCCGGCACCAGGACTCTGGCCGCCAGATTGGGCGCACCGTGGGCGGCACGCTGGAGATGATGTCGGTGCGGCTTGGCGCCGGGACGGCGCAGTCAGGCGGCTATCTGCGGCCGAAGCAGACCGAAGGCGAACCGGTCGAGGAAGCAATCGATGCCGGAGGGCACGGCCATGGGCACTGACGGCCGCGGCAAGGAAACACGCCAATGATGGTTGTCGGCCTGGGCCACTATCTCGTGGTCTCCGCCATTCTGCTCGTTCTGGGCATTTTCGGCATCTTCCTGAACCGCAAGAACGTCATCATCATCCTGATGTCGATCGAGTTGATCCTGCTCGCCGTCAACCTGAACTTCGTGGCGTTCTCGGCCGTGCACAGCGATCTGGCCGGCCAGGTGATGGCCATGCTGGTGTTGACGGTCGCGGCGGCGGAGGCTGCCATCGGGCTGGCCATCGTCGTCATCTACTTCCGCAATCGTGGGTCGATTCAGGTTGAAGATGTCAACCTGATGAAGGGCTGACCATGTTCTATGCTCTTGCCGTCTTCGCGCCGCTGGCGGGCGCTCTGATGTCCGGCCTGCTGGGACGGGTGATCGGCGACAAGGCCGCCATGGGCGCATCCGTCCTGGGGATGGTGATTGCCGCGATCTGCGGGCCATTGGCGTTCTTCCAGCTGACCGGCGGCGGCGAACCCGGCGTGCTGGACCTGAGCACCTGGATCGAGGCGGGCCGCTTCCACGTCGATTGGGCACTGCGCTACGACACGCTGTCGGCGGTGATGGTCGCCATGGTGTCGTTTGTGTCGATGCTGATCCATGTCTATTCCGTGGGCTACATGGGCCACGACGCGCGCCCGCGCTATCGCTTCTTCGCCTACCTGTCGCTGTTCACCTTCTCCATGCTGATGCTGGTGACCGCCGACAACCTCGCACAGCTGTTCTTCGGCTGGGAGGGCGTGGGCCTGTGCTCCTATTTGCTGATCGGCTACTGGTATGACCGGCCATCGGCCAATGCCGCGGCAATCAAGGCCTTCGTCGTCAACCGCATCGCCGACCTGCCGTTCGCGGTCGGCATCGCGCTGATCTTCTTCAAGTTCGGATCGATCGAGTTCCCCGTCATCTTCCCCGCGGTCGCGCAACACGGCGCGGACACCTACACGCTGTTCGGCAGCACCTTTCCGGCCATCGAGGTGATCGGCTTCCTGCTGTTCATTGGCGCGATGGGCAAGTCGGCGCAGCTGGGCTTCCATGTCTGGCTGCCGGACGCGATGGAAGGGCCGACACCGGTCTCCGCGCTGATCCATGCCGCGACCATGGTAACGGCCGGGGTGTTCCTGATGGCGCGGATGTCGCCGCTGATGGAATACGCGCCCACCGCGCTGGGCTTCGTCACCTTCATCGGCGCCTCTACCGCGCTGTTCGCCGCGACCATCGGCTGCGTGCAGAACGACATCAAGCGGGTCATTGCCTACTCGACCTGTTCCCAGCTTGGCTACATGTTCGTCGCCGCCGGCGTCGGCGTGTACCAGGCCTCGGTATTCCACCTCATCACCCATGCCTTCTTCAAGGCGCTGCTGTTCCTGGGCGCAGGCTCCGTCATCCACGCGATGTCAGACGAGCAGGACATGCGCAAGATGGGTGGGATCTGGCGGATGATCCCGGTGACCTACACGGTGATGTGGGTCGGCAGCCTGGCGCTTGCGGGTGTGTTCCCGTTCGCCGGCTATTTCTCCAAGGACGCCATCATCAGCGGTGCCTACGCCGCGCATTCGGGCATCGGCCTCTATGGGTTCATCTGCACCGTGCTGGCCGCATTCCTGACCGCGTTCTATTCTTGGCGGGTGCTGTTCATGACCTTTCACGGCAAGCCGCGGGCGGATCATCACGTGATGGAGCATGTGCATGAAAGCCCCGCCGTCATGCTGGTGCCGTTGATTGTTCTGTCGATCGGCGCGCTGGTCGCGGGCTTCGCGCTGCATAGCTGGTTCATCGGCGAGGATTGGCAGGCGTTCTGGCGCGGCAGCATCTTCAATGGCGAGCACAACCATGTGCTGGCGCAGATCGAGGACGTGCCGGGCTGGGTGGACGCGACGCCCACGGTGGTCGGATTGCTGGGAATCGCGCTGGCCTACGTGATGTACATCGCCAATCCGCTGCTGCCGGTCCGCCTGGCGCAGAGCTTCGGCGGGCTGTATCGGTTCCTGCTCAACAAGTGGTATTTCGACGAACTCTACAACGCGATCTTCGTCCAGCCGGCGATCCGCCTGGCGCGGCTGTTCTGGCAGGTGGGCGATGTCACCATCATCGACGGGGTGCCGAACGGACTGGCCGAACTGACCACCGACGGATCGCGCCAGGTGGTGAAAATCCAGACCGGCTCCCTGGCCGTCTATGCCTTCGTCATGCTGATCGGCGTCGTCGTGCTGGTCGGTATCTTCATGCTGAGCCGGTGAGATCATGACTGCTGCAACCAACGCCGCCGGCTTCCCGATCCTGTCGCTGATCACCTGGCTGCCGCTGGTCGGCGCGCTGGTGATGATGGGGGTGCGCGGCGACGAGCAGACCGTCGCCTCCAACGCACGCTGGACGGCGCTGTGGACCAGCCTGCTGGTCTTCGTCCTGTCGCTGGTGCTGTGGGTGCGGTTCGACCCGTCCGAGGCCGGCTTCCAGTTCAATGAACAGCTTACCTGGCTGCCGGAGTACAAGGTCGGCTACAGCATGGGCGTGGACGGCATCTCGGTGCTGTTCGTGCTGCTGTCCACCGTGCTGACACCGATCTGCATCCTGGCGAGCTGGGATTCCATCCAGACCCGCGTGCGCGAGTTCATGATCAGCTTCCTGGTCCTGGAGACCATGATGGTGGGCATGTTCGCTGCCACCGATTTCGTCGTGTTCTACATGTTCTTCGAAGGCGTGCTGATCCCGATGTATCTGATCATCGGCGTCTGGGGCGGGCCGCGGCGGGTTTATGCGGCGGTGAAGTTCTTCCTCTACACGCTGACCGGCTCCGTGCTGATGCTGCTGGCACTGATCGCGATGTGGCTGCAGGCCGGTACCACCGATATTCCGACGCTGATCCACACGACATTCCCGGTCGGCATGCAGAGCATCCTGTTCCTGGCGCTGTTCGCCTCGTTCGCGGTGAAGGTGCCGATGTGGCCGGTGCATACCTGGCTGCCGGATGCGCATGTGGAGGCGCCGACGGCCGGTTCGGTGATCCTCGCGGGCGTGTTGCTGAAAATGGGGGCGTACGGGTTCCTGCGCTTCTCGGTGCCGATGCTGCCGGACGCCTCGGCCGAATTCGCACCCTTCATGTTCACGCTGTCGGTGGTGGCGGTGATCTACACCTCACTGGTGGCACTGGCGCAGGAGGATATGAAGAAGCTGATCGCCTATTCCTCGGTCGCCCATATGGGCGTGGTGACGATCGGCATCTTTACCTTCAACGTGCAGGGGATTTCCGGTGCGCTGTTCCAGATGCTGTCGCACGGGGTCGTCTCCGCGGCGCTGTTCCTCGTCGTGGGTGTCGTCTACGACCGCATCCACTCGCGCGACATCGCCCGCTACGGCGGCTTGGCGGACCGTATGCCGGCCTATGCGCTGGTGTTCATGCTGTTCATGATGGCAACGATCGGCCTGCCCGGGACGTCCGGTTTTGTTGGCGAATTCCTGGTGATCATCGGCTCGCTGCAGGTGAACTTCTGGCTGGCGCTGCTGGGCGGCATGGGGATGATCCTGGGCGCGGCCTACATGCTGTACCTGTATCGCCGGGTCATCTTCGGACGGATCACCCGCGACGACCTGCGTAACATTCTTGACCTCAGCCCGCGTGAGTGGGCGGTGTTCGCACCGCTGATCGTGCTGACGCTGTGGATGGGCATCTACCCGTCCAGCTTCACCAGCTATTTCGACGCGACGGTGGGGGCGATGGTGCAGAACCATACCGCCGCGCTGGCCGCGCCGGTCAAGCTTGCCGCGCCAGTCAAGCTTGCCGGGCCGGTACGCTAATGAACGGGATGCATTGATGAACTGGACCCTGGCCCTGCCCGAGATCGTCCTGGCCTGTGTCGGCCTGGCGGTTCTGATATTCGGGGTCTTGCGCAAGCAGGACAGCACGCTGCTGTCCACGATGTTCACCCTGGGCGGATTCCTCCTCGCGGGCCTGCTGGTGCTGACGCGTACGCCCGGTTTCGGCTTCCATGGCCAGTTCGTCGCCGACCCGTTCAGCGCCTTCAATCAGATTCTCATCATCTCCGGCGCGGCGTTGTCCACCATCCTCGCGCTGGACTGGAACCGCGCCCAGGGGATCGACCGGTTCGAGTTCCCGGTGCTGATGCTGTTCTCCACCGTCGGCATGATGATCATGGCCGGTGCGGCCAACCTGATGACGCTGTATCTGGGGCTGGAGCTGCAATCGCTCGCGCTTTACGTGCTGGCCTCGTTCGCGCGCGACGATCTGCGGTCGTCCGAGGCGGGGCTGAAGTATTTCGTGCTCAGTGGGCTTGCCTCCGGCCTGCTGCTGTATGGCATCTCCCTGGTTTACGGCTTCTCCGGCACGATGGATCTGGGCGGGCTGCATGACCTGCTGCTGAAGCCGGACAGTGCCACCGCGGGGCTGGTGGTCGGGATCGTGTTCGTGCTGGTCGGACTGGCCTTCAAGGTCTCAGCCGTGCCGTTCCACATGTGGACGCCCGATGTCTATGAGGGCGCGCCGACGCCGGTGACGGTATTCTTCGCCACGGCGCCGAAGGTGGCGGCGATGTCGCTGCTGCTGCGGGTGATGGGCACGTCCTTTGCCTCGCTGGTCGGCGCGTGGCAGATCCTGGTGGTGATCGTGTCGATTGCATCGATGCTGCTGGGCGCGTTGGCCGCGATCGGGCAGACCAACATCAAGCGGCTGATGGCATATTCCTCGATCGGCCATATGGGCTATGCGCTGATCGGCCTCGCGGTGGGCAACGCCGCTGGCGTGCGCGGCACCTTGGTGTACATGGTCATCTATGTGTTCATGACCGCCGGCACCTTCGGCTGCATCATGGCGATGCGGCGCAAAGGCCGGTCGGTCGAGCAGATCTCGGACCTCGCCGGTCTGGCATCGAACGATCCGGTGCTGGCGATGGCGATGGCGGTATTCATGTTCAGCCTGGCCGGCATCCCGCTGATGTCCGGCTTCTTCGCCAAACTCTATATTTTCCTGTCCGCGGTGCAGGGCGGGTTGTGGGTGTTGTCGGTGATCGGCGTGCTGACCAGCGTGGTGGGCGCGTTCTATTATATCCGCATCGTCAAGGTGATGTATTTCGACGCCGCGGCCGAACGTTTCGATCCCCGCCCGGCCTCGCTGTCCTTCGTCGTGGCGGCGACCGGGTTGTTCACCGGCTTCTTCTTCCTGTTCCCGGCCCCCGTCGTGGCGGCGGCTCAGGCAGCGGCCGGCGTGCTGTTCCAATAGAGCCGACGACTGCAATTCGATTGAGGTCGTGCTGGACCGCCAGTCCAAGGCTCGTTGCTGGCGGGAGGCTGGTGAGCCTGCGCCCTTGCTTGCGCCCCTGCTGAGGTAGCGCCCGCGTCTTTGGCCGCCCGAGCCGGTCCGGCTCCGGTGCAGGCTGAGCACACTCTGCCGGTTGCCCTTTTGACAACGACCAGCCAGGCAGAGAAAACAGGCTCCTGTTCGGGAGGATACTCACAATGTCTGAATCATCCGCCGCCTCCGCCACGACAGGGCCGGCGATCTCCGCCACGACAGGGCCGGCGATCTCCGCCATCGGCTTCATTGGTCTCGGCGTGATGGGGGAGCCGATGTGTGGCCACCTGGCGCGCCGATCGGGGATTCCGGTCATGGCCAACGACCTGCGGACGGAACCGCTGCAGCGTCTGGCCGAACACGGCATCAAGGCGGCCTCCATGGAGGCGATTGCGGCTGGCAGCGACGTCATCCTGCTGTCGCTGCCGGATGGCAAGGCGGTGGCTGCCGTGGTCGGGCAGCTTGAGCCGCATCTGCGACCCGAACAGTGTGTGGTCGATACCAGCACGTCCTCGGTGGAACTGACGCGGCAGATCGGGGCGCGGCTGACGGCGAAGGGCATCCTCTATGCCGATGCACCCGTCGCCCGCACCCGGGAAGCGGCCTCACGCGGCGAACTCAGCATCATGGTGGGCGCCACGGCGGAGACCTTCGCCAGGATCCGGCCGATCCTTGAGACCATGGGCACCGATGTGACCCATTGCGGGCCGATCGGCTGTGGGCAGGTGGTGAAGATCCTCAACAACATGCTGGTGTTCCAACACACCGTCGCCTTGGCCGAGGCGATCGCCATCGGACGGCGCAATGGCGTTCCGCCAGAGGTGCTGCTGCCGACCATGGCGATGGGATCAGGCGATAGTTTCGTGCTGCGCAATCACGGGATGAAGTCCATGCTGCCGGGGGATTTTCCCGAACGGGCCTTCTCCACGCGCTATGCGATCAAGGATCTGTCCTACGCGCTGGAGATGGCGGAGGCGTCCGGACTGGACATGGCAGCGGCCAAACTGACGATGGCGCGTCTCAAACAGACTGAGGCGGCCGGGTATGCCGACCAGTACCATCCCGTCGTGCTGAAGGTGATTGATCCGCAATGAGTACGTTTCCCGACGCTGCATCCTGGCGCACGGCCTGCGCCGGCGATGCTTCGCTGGCCGCCTGGGCCGGCCCCTGGTCCGTCTGCTTCGCCATCGCCAGCGGTCCTGAGACAACCGTGTTCACTCTGACGGATGGAAAGGTCCAGCCCGGCGGCGGCGAGCCGGCGTTCACGCTGGCCGCGCCCGATGCGGTTTGGGCGCAGTTCCTGCTGCCGATCCCGCCGCGGCATCATCACGGGATTTTCGCGATGCACTACCGGGTCGCGGATTTCTCCATCCAAGGCAACCAGATTGCCTTCATGCAGCACGCCCATGTCGCGCGCCGGGTGCTGGAAATCGGCAAGTGGCTGGCCCTTGGCAATCCGGCGCCGGTCCCGGTCAGCCTGGCGCCGCGGGAAGGATCACGTCCGGTGCCACAGGTCCAGGGCGGCTACGTGCCGGTCACTGTCGGCGGCGTCACCTACCAGATCTACTATGAAACCGCTGGATCGGGGCGCGACGTGCTATGCATGCACACCGCCGGATCGGATGGACGGCAGTTCCACGGCCTGATGGCGGATCGCCGGATCACTCAGGGCCACCGGCTGGTGTCGTTCGACCTGCCCTGGCACGGCAAGTCGCCCCCGCCCGAGGGCGCGGTGCCTGGCTCCTGGCGGCTGAACACCGATCTCTATGTCGACCTGATCATGGGCTTCGTCGCGGCGGCGGGGCTGGACAGGCCGATCGCCCTCGGGGCCTCGATGTCCGGTGAGATCTGTCTGGAATTGGCCTATCGCCACCCCGAATCGTTCAGCGGCATCGTCGCCTGCGAGGCGTGCGACAAGATCGAGCGGCGGCAGACCGCCTGGGCCGCGCATCCCCAGGTGAACCAGTCGCTGTTCGTCCCGGAGTGGATCCGCGCCCTGTGCGCGCCGCAGAGCCCGGCGGAGTATCAGGAGCAGATCACCTGGCAGTACGGGCAGGGCGGACCGGCGGTGTTCTTCGGGGACATCGCCTTTTATTCCGGCGACTGGGATGCGCGTGAGCGGGTCAGCCGGATCGACACCAACCGCTGCCGGTTGTTCATGCTGACCGGCGAGTACGATTACTCCTGCACGACGGAGATGTCGGAAGCAACGGCCGCGAAGATCTCCGGCGCCCGGTTCCAGGCGATGGCGGGGATCGGGCACTTCCCGTTCGCCGAGAATCCGCGCCTGTTCGCCACCTATCTGCTGCCGGTGCTGAAGGCACTCGAACCAGCTTGACGTCGGGTTCGCCAGAGGGGACGTTGGCTGCATCGTTTTCAAGGATGGCAGAGCCATGAACATCGCGACCTCCCCGGCGTCGATCGCCGGCGTCTCCGCAGCCGAGTGGCAGATCCGTTGCGACCTTGCCGCGCTGTACCGCCTGGTGGCGCATCATCGCTGGACCGACTTCATCTACACCCATCTCAGCGCCCGCCTGCCGGGACCGGAGCACCACTTCCTGATCAACAAGTACGGGGTGAATTTCCACGAGATGCGCGCCTCCGACCTGGTGAAGATCGACGTCGACGGCAACATCGTCGAGCAGGACCGCGGGCTGAGCAGCCGCGACGTCAACGCCGCCGGTTTCTGCATCCATTCCGCCGTGCATATGGCCCGTCCCGACCTGATGTGCGTCGTGCACACCCACACCGCCGCCGGGATCGCCGTGTCGGCGCAAAAGGATGGGCTGCTGCCGCTGTCGCAGCATGCCTGCAAGTTCTACGGCCGGCTTGCCTATCACGGCTACGAAGGCATCGCGCTCGATCTCGATGAGCGGGAGCGTCTGGTGAAGGACCTTGGTCTGCACAAGGCGATGATCCTGCGCAATCACGGCCTGCTGGTCGGCGGCACCTCGATCCCCGAGGCGTTCCTGAACATCTACATGCTGGAACGCGCCTGTGCGGCGCAGGTGGATGCGCTGTCCGGCGGGCGCGAGATCATCCTGCCGCCGCCCGAGGTCTGCCAGCACACCTCCGACCAGTTCGCCAGGCATGAGCACGACGAGCACTACGCCATGGTCTGGAACGCGGCATTGCGACTGATCGAGGACGGCAAGCCCGACTACCGCGGCTAGGGGACGCTCGACCGATGACCGTCACCGTCATCCGCAACGCCGGCATGGTGATCGGCTGGGACGGCGGCGGCCATCGTTACCTGCCCGACGCGGACGTCGCCTTCGAGGGCGGCGTCCTCACCTTCGTCGGCCGGGGCTTTGCTGGTTCGGCGGATACCGTGTTCGATGGCGCCGGCATGATGGTGATGCCGGGCCTGGTGAACATCCACTCGCACCCGTCCAGCGAACCGATGAACAAGGGCCTGATCGACGAGATCGGCAGTCCGGGCTTCTACAATTCCTCGCTCTACGAGTACCTGCCGATCTTCCGTGCCGACGCCCAGGCGGTGCCCGACTGCGTGCGCGTCGCGCTGTCGGAACTGCTGCTGTCCGGCGTGACCACCCTGGCGGATCTGTCGATGGCCCATCCCGGCTGGCTCGACCTCCTTGCCGAATCCGGCATGCGCGTCTGCATCGCGCCGATGTTCCGCTCTGCCCGCTGGTTCACCAGGAATGGCCATCTTGTCGAATACGAATGGAACGAGGCTGCCGGCGAGAAGGCCATGACCGAGGCGCTGTCGCTGATCGAGCGGGCCGAACAGCATCACTCCGGCCGCCTGTTCGGCATGGTCACGCCGGCGCAGATCGACACCTGCAGCGAGGGCCTGCTGCGCGACAGCTTCGCCGAAGCCAAGGCCCGCGGCGTTGCCTGGCAGATCCATGCCGCCCAATCGGTCAGCGAGTTCCACGAAATCACCCGCCGGCACGGCTACACCCCGATCGGCTGGCTCGACCACCTCGGGCTGCTGTCCGACCGTTCGATCATCGGGCATGGCATCTTTCTGGATGATCATCCGTCCACGCCCTGGCACAGCAAGACCGATCTCACGCGCCTGGCGGAAACCGGAACGACTGTCGCGCATTGCCCGACCGTGTTCGCCCGCCGCGGCATCACGCTGAAGGATTTCGGCCGCTACCAGCGCGCCGGCGTGAACATGGGGGTCGGGACGGACACCTACCCGCATAATATGCTCGATGAACTGCGGCTGGTGTCCTATCTCGCGCGGACCCAGGCCAACGACCCGCGCACCCTGAACAGCACCGGCCTGTTCAACGCCGCGACCATCGGCGGCGCGCAGGCGCTGGGTCGGGACGATATCGGGCGGCTTGCGGTGGGGTGCCGAGCGGACATGGTGCTGGTGGATATGGCGCATCCGATGATGCGCCCGACGCATGATCCGGTCCGCAGCCTGATCTATGCCGCCGGCGACCGGGCGTTTCGGTCTGTTTTCGTTGATGGGCAGCTTGTGGTCGCCGACGGCCGCGTGCTCACCATCGATTATCCCGCCGCGGCCGCTTCCCTGCATGAGGCGCAGGCTCGTGTCAAAGCCGCTGTGCCGAACCTCGATTGGGATCATCGCAGCGCCGAGGCGATCTCGCTGCTGACGTTTCCCTCGGCCTGATCAGAACGCATCTCGTGGCGGCGGGACGGCGATGCAGGCGATGCCGCGCGCGGTCAGTCGCGCACAGGCTTCGGCCGCCTCCTGCGGGCTCAATCCGGACAGGCGTGCTCTGAAGGCCACCTGGGAGCCGAACGGCACGGTGGCTGGCAGCTCGATCTTGGTCCTGTCCAGCAGGTCGGGTGCGGCCGCCCGCGCGCGTTCAGCCGCGCCCTCGGCCGTGGACAGCGAGGCGAAGGCGCCGACCTGGATCATCCAGCGTCCGGGCGGCGGACCGGGTGCGAAGGTCACCGGTTGCGCCATCCGTTCCTGGATCGGCCGGCTCGCGACGGTGTAGCGCCGCGATGGCGGGGACAGCGGCGGTGCAAGCGGCTGCACAACGACAGGCGCCGGCGCCGGAGGCTGGCATGGGCGGGTCGGATCATACGCCGCATCCGGATCACAGCTCTCAGACGTATACGGTGCGGGCGCATACGGTGCGGGGGCCGCTGTCGCGGTCTGCACCGCGGGCGGGGTCAGCGGCGCGCAAGGCCGGGTTGGGTCATATGCGGCATCGGGATCGCATCCGGCCGGGGTCGGGCGATATACGGCCTGGGTGACCGTGGCACCGCCGGCATAGACCGCCAGCGGGCCGGACATCGGCGTCTCCGCCCCCAGCAGCGGTGCGATCGAGGCCACGTAGTTGACCGTCTCCGTCGGCAGCGGCGTTCCGTTGTTCAGATACCGGTCCAGACGGTTCGGTCCGGCATTGTAGGCCGCGAGGAAACCGGGCGAGCCGAACCGGTCGTACATCTCCCGCAGATAGGCCGTGCCAGCCAGGATGTTGTTGTGAGGGTCGAACGGATCGTCGCCTAGATTGTAGCGCCCCCGCAACCCGTCATAGGTGTCGGGCATCACCTGCATCAGCCCCATCGCGCCAGTCCAGGAAATGACGTCCTCCTGCCCGCCGGACTCCTGGTGCATCACCCGGCGGACCCAGTTTTCAGGTACGTCAAACCGGCCGGAGGCTTCGCGGACGTAGGGGCCCCAGGGATCGCTGGCCGGCCCCGGCGGCGGGTAGTAGCGGGAGGGATTATAGCGTGCCGCGCGATGGGTGTGACTGGTGCCGCAGGCACCGAGCAGAGCCAACAAGCCAAGGCAGGCAATCAACGCGATGGTGCGGTTCATGGACGAGGGGCCGACGCAGTGGGTTCCATCATTGTTATCACAGCGCGTAAGGAAAAAGGTAGAAATCTCTGACAGCGTTACAGTCTGGGTCCGTCAGGTTTGTACCACGGTATTAAAATACCTCGGTGCGCCGTGCCGTTGTTCGTTTCTAGCAGCCTGTCGGAGTTGAGTTGTCAG
>Ga0170475_126998680_pt1 | contig 18827 bp, 10 predicted proteins | sample Soicark_Litter_5_FD_111474 | JGI IMG/M metagenome (GOLD analysis project Ga0170475, IMG submission 111474) | Avena fatua rhizosphere microbial communities from Hopland, California, USA. Combined Assembly of 48 SPs
CTCCAGCAGCAAAGGACACTCCAGCAGCAAAGGACACTCCAGCAGCAAAGGACACTCCAGCAGCAAAGGACACTCCAGCAGCAAAGGACACTCCAGCCGAATCCCCGGTTCCGAGCACCGAGGCGTGGGTGACGGGATTTGTCGAGGCGGGCTATCGCTGGCGGACGGATGTCGGAGGAAACTTCAACGCTTATCGCAGCGTGGTAGACCTCGGACAAGGGCCGAAGCTGCTAAGCACGGACTTTTCGATCCGGGATCCGAAGAAACGGCTGTTTGACCGCATCGATACGCGAGCATACAACTGGGGGGACGATCCGTACTCGACGCTGCACGTCAATGCTGTCAAGCAGCGGGTCTACGACTTCAACGCAGACTACCGGAACATTGCGTACTTCAATAACCTGCCATCGTTTGCGAATCCTTTTCTTAGCCAGGGCGTCCTCGAAAGCCAGAGAGCATTCGACACACGGAATCGCATCAGCACCTTCGAACTCGACCTGCTGCCGGGGAACTGGATCATCCCGTACTTGGGATACGAGCGATCCTCGGGCTACGGCACCGGCGTGAGCACGTTCGTCAGCAGCGCGAACGAGTATGCCGTGCCGGCGATGATCAATTACTCACTGAACAATTATCGAGGCGGAGTCCGCATGGAACTGCGGCGCGTGCATGTAACGCTTGAACAAGGTGGGACTACTTTCCGGGACGATCAATCGCTTTTCCAAAGCCCCGGTATCCCGAATCCTGGAAACCGGACGACTTCTTATTTAGGACAGACTCTGTTTCTGAATGGCCTTTCCCAAGCTTATGGAGTTCGGGGTGACGGCATCTATAGCAAGATCCTCGCTACCGCGGAACCTGCGTCGTGGATTCATCTCTATGGACAATTTCTATACAGCCGCCCTCAAAATGACACGACCTATCAACAATTCAATACGGGAAACTTTGCGCCGCCCTCGAATCAGCTGGGGTTCGTCACTAGCCAACAGTTTCTGTTGTCCTCCGCGGCGAGGTCGCCGCATCAATCAGGAAACGCCGGAGCAGAATTACGGATTCTCCCCCGCTTGAGGGTGATAACCGGGTGGCAGACGGATCGCATACAGATCAGTGGCTTGAGCACACAAGAAACTTCGATCCTCAGCTCAGCGCTGCGAAATAACTACAATCACGTCGAATTCGATGTTCTTCTCGATGTTACGTCCAAGCTGACGCTCCGAGGTGGATATCGATACGTATGGGGCGACTCGACAAGTTTCGTACTGCCTGTGTCGGGCCTTATCGGACCGGAATCCGTGAGCCTGAAACGCAACATCGGCAAGGCTGGCTTCTCGTACCGGCCAGTAAGCGAGTTCAGCATCACGGGCGACTATGAGGGCGCGGGCACTGACAACGCATACTTCCGCACAAGTCTGTACAGTTATCAGCGAGGCAAAGTGCGCGGCTCATATCAGATCTCAGCTAAGTTGTCGCTTGCGGCGGAATTTTCGGCTTTGAGCAACCAGAATCCGACGCCCAATATTAGCTACGATTACTTTGCCATGCAGACTTCGGCATCTGTGCTGTGGTCTCCGAAAGCAGAAGGGCCCTTGACTGTGCAGGCCGGCTATACGCGATCGACCATACGCTCCGACATTCAGTATCTGGCTCCACAGAATCTTCAGTCCGAGCGATCGTTCTACCGTGACAACGCGCACAGCATTCATGGGTCGGTTGACTTCAATCCGCCGGGATATCACGGATTAAAGCCTAAAATCTCTGCCGGAGGCATGTTCTTCCTGTCTTCCGGCAGCCGTCCCAGCAACTACTTTCAGCCGCTGAGCCGAGTGACCGTACCCTTCGCCAAAGGTGTGGACTGGATCTCCGAATGGACTTACTATGGCTACGGAGAAACGTTCTATACGTATGAAGGGTTCCGGGCACACCTGATCACCACGGGAATTCGAATGACCAAATAGGAGGTCCCGTGCGCAAATTAACTTTCTTACTTCCGTTCACGTTTGCCTTTGGCGCCGTGCTGCCATCCGCGGATTCGCAGCGAGGCGAGGAGATCTTCCGGAAGCAAGGCTGTGTCAGATGCCACAGCTTGCAGGGAAGTGGAGGCAGCACGGCTCCGGATCTAGGGCGCATTATCGATCGAAACTTCACGCCAGCACTGCTGGCAAGTACCATGTGGAATCACGGACCTACGATGTGGTCCGCGATGCGGGAGCAAGGCGTTGACGTGCCGCAGTTATCAGAACAGGACGCAGCGGATCTCTTTGCTTATTTCTACTCCGCGCGGTACTTTGACAGGCCGGGAGATGCCGGAAGAGGCAAGCGCGCGTTCGCCGAGCGGCACTGCGCCGACTGCCACGGGATCAGCGATTCGAAGGCTGCCGGAGCTCCACCGGTGCGGCGCTGGCAGTCTCTTCAGAATCCGATTGCGCTCGCGGAAGCGATGTGGAACCACGCCGGGCGCATGCGTGAAGAAATGGCTCGCCAAAACATCTCGTGGCAGAGACTCACGACACAGGAACTGACGGATATTCTTGTGTATTTGCGAAATCTGAAAGAGCTGCGCGGCCAGCCGGTACGATTCCAGACGGTCAAGAACGAATCCGGAGAGGCGCTATTTGCAGCCAAAGGCTGCGTGAATTGTCATAAGGGCGAACTGGATTTGCGCGACCGGTTGCGCGGGAAAACCCTTACCGATATTGCTGTCGCAATGTGGAATCATTCTCCAAAGATGACCGGCCAAGCCAAGACATTTGAACTCGGAGAGATGCAACAGCTTCTCAGTTACATCTGGGCAGATCAATACTTCGAAAATCGCGGCAATCCGGACGCCGGCCGAAAGGTTTTTTCTAACAAATCATGCACGAGTTGCCACTCCGGTTCGGGGAAAGCTCCTGATCTTTCGAAACGAGCAGGCCAGTTCTCATCAGTATCGATGGTCGCTTCCTTGTGGCGTCATGGACCGACGATGCTCGAAACGATGAAACAGATGAACGTTCAATGGCCGCGGTTGACTGAACGGCAAATGTCCGACCTGATTGCGTTCTTGAATTCTCCGCGATGAATGCCGCCTCGCCTAAAGTGGCAGCTTCAGTTAGAGCGGCCATCTCCAGCCGGAAATCTCCGGGTTATCTATACCGTGCTCGTAGGCGTAGTTACGGCAGTCGCATTGCCAATCGCGATACTTTTCTTTCGCGTGAGCGCCGACGCGCTGAAGTCTTGGAGTCCGGTCGATAACATCGATTGCCAAGCTAAAACGATCGATCTCGTTGTTGATCGCTAATTCCATAGGCGTGTTGATGTTCCCTTTTTCCTTGTATCCCCGCACGTGCATATTCTTGTGGTTGGTTCGCCGATACGCCAAACGGTGGATGAGCCATGGGTAGCCATGAAAATTGAAGATGACCGGTTTGTCGACTGTGAATAAAGAATCGAAATCCGCATCCGTCAGGCCGTGCGGATGTTCCGTGCTGGGCTGGAGCTTGAACAAGTCAACCACATTGATGAAGCGAATCTTGAGGTCCGCAAAGTCGGCGCGCAGTATCGCGGTCGCGGCCAATGCTTCCTGAGTGGGGATGTCGCCAGCCGCTGCCATCACTACGTCGGGTTCGGCGCCGCCATCGTTGCTGGCCCAATTCCAAATCCCGATCCCCTTAGTGCAGTGACGAATCGCTGCATCCATGTCCATGTACTGCAGGTGCATCTGCTTATCGGACACGATTACATTGACGTAATTCTCACTGCGCAGACAGTGATCGGCGACTGAAAGCAGCGAGTTCACGTCAGGAGGAAGATAAATGCGGGTTACGTCAGCGCTCTTATTCACCACCACGTCCAGGAACCCGGGATCCTGGTGAGTAAAGCCGTTATGGTCCTGACGCCAGACGGTGGACGTGATCAGAAGGTTCAGGGAGGAGATCTCTTCCCGCCATGACAAATGATTGCAAATCGACAGCCATTTCGCGTGCTGATTGAACATGGAGTCGATCACATGGACAAAGGCTTCATACGTAGAGAAGAAGCCATGGCGGCCAGTGAGCAGGTAGCCTTCAAGCATGCCTTCAACGGTATGCTCGCTGAGCATCTCGATGACACGCCCATCAGTGGCCAACTCGCTGCCATCCGCATCCTCCGGGAAGTAAGCGGCGATCCAAAACTTTTTGCTGACCTCGTAGATGTCCTGCAACTTGTTGGATGTGTTTTCGTCCGGACCGAACACGCGGAAGCGATCCATGTTCGCCTTCATCACATCCCGGAGGAAAGCTCCGAGTGGCCGCGTATTCTCGGCTTCGATCTGTCCAGGCCTATCGACTTTCAAGCGGTAGTCTCGGAAATCCGGCAATCGCAACGCCTTCCTAAGAAGCCCGCCGTTTGCGTGCGGATTCGCGCTCATCCGGCGAATGCCGGTAGGGGCTAACTCTTTAAGTTCCGAAATGAGCCTTCCATTCGCATCGAAAAGTTGCTCCGGGTTTTGCGCGCGCATCCAGTTCTCGAGAAGTTTGAGGGCCGCAGGGTTCTTCTTTACATCCGCCATTGGAACCTGGTGGGCACGCCAGAACCCCTCTAGTCTGTGACCGCCAACTTCCTCCGGGGCGCCCCAGCCTTTGGGAGTGCGGAGCACGATCATCGGCCACCGGGGCCGCTTAGCAACTCCGGAACTGCGGGATTCCTGCCGATACTTTTCGATATCCGAAATGCATCGGTCCAGCGTCGCCGCCATAGCCTGATGCATGCTCTCGTGGTCAGAACCTTCCACGAAGTATGGTGTCCAGCCGTAGCCACGAAAAAGATTTTCAACCTCTTCGTGGCTGACGCGGGCCAATATCGTAGGATTGTTGATCTTGTAGCCATTCAGGTGAAGGATGGGCAGAACCGCGCCGTCACGAATCGGGCTCAGGAATTTGTTGATATGCCATGAAGTTGCCAGTGGACCCGTTTCCGATTCTCCATCCCCCACGACGGCTGCAACGATCAGCTCAGGATTATCGAACGCAGCGCCGCAGGCGTGAGAAAGCACGTATCCGAGTTCACCCCCTTCGTGGATTGAGCCGGGCGTTTCGGGAGTGCAGTGACTACCGATACCTCCCGGGAATGAAAACTGCTTAAAAAATTCCCCCAGTCCCTCAGTGTCTTCGCTTTTGTCCGTATAGATCTCAGAGTAAGTGCCCTCAAGGTAGACGGGGCCAAGCACGCCGGGAGCGCCGTGCCCGGGCCCAGCGAGAAAAATCATATCCAGTTCGTGCTTCTTGATAAGGCGGTTCAGATGAACATAGGCAAATGCAATTCCCGGACTTGCTCCCCAATGTCCGAGAAGCCGGTTCTTCACGTGCTCCGGCTTAAGGGGTTCTTTCAGGAGAGGATTGTCCTGCAGGTAAATCATGCCCAGACTGAGATAGTTGCAGGCTCGCCAATAGGCGTCGGTCTTGCGCATGTCGTCTATGCTGAGAGGCGCACCCTGAACTGTGGATCTAGCCTTACCGTAGGCGCTCAGGGAAGCGAGTTCCGCCGCGTCCGGAACAAGATTTCTTTCCGTAGCTTGCATCGTTTTGGCTGGCATTTTGATTCTCCTTGATGTTAAAATTCACCGTTCTCGTAAGAGGTGGCGAGCCACTCCAGGCATAGGCGGCACGAACTCAGCCGGAGTCTCCGCCCTTAGATGCTTCGCCCGCGATTAGCGCCACAACCGAGCGCGCCCCAGCATGATAGGTTCGCTCCCGAACCGGAAGCGCGGCATTCCATTCAACAATCTCCTGCGGAGGTTCCAACGCAGTGTCGATCCATCGGCGCCAGGGATCTCTGCCGTTCATTACGACTGGCAGCTCAAAATCGAGAGGTTCCCAATAGGCATTCATTATGAGGTGCAAAGAAAGTCCTTGCGCCGGCAGTTCCGCGCAAAACGCCAGGCTATGCGAGTTAGATCCCCAGTCCGGCTGATTCAGCTTTACACCGTGCCAATCGTGTTTCGCATCTTGAATAAATTGGTTCAAGCTCAGCCGCCGACGCTCATACTCAAGGTCCCGCAGCAAGCGACGCGCAATCAGCAGCCTCACAAACCGATACACATCCTGATTTTTTGAGAGCAGCGTCCAGTCCAACCAACTGATCTCGTTGTCCTGGCAGTAAGCATTATTGTTGCCCCGCTGAGTGCGGCGCATTTCATCACCCATCAAAATCATCGGCACACCGAGAGAAAGCATCGTCAAAGTGAGGAAGTTCTTCACCTGACGGTTGCGCAGCATCTCTACCGCTACATCATCGGATGGTCCTTCGACACCGCAGTTCCAGCTTCGGTTATCATCAGCTCCATCGCGGTTGCGTTCGCCATTTTCTTCGTTATGCTTCGAGTTATACGAAACCAAGTCGTTTAGAGTGAACCCGTCATGACACGTTACGAAGTTGATGCTCTGCTCGGCCTCACGTTCTTCGTGACCGTAAATACCGGGGCTGCCAAGAAAGCGGTCTGCAATGCGCGACACGGATTGATCTGCGCCCCGGAAAAAATCTCTGACATCGTCGCGGAATCTACCGTTCCACTCTCTCCAGCTATCGCCTACAAAACTGCCGACCTGGTAAAGGCCGGCGGCATCCCACGCTTCCGCGATGATCTTCGTACCTGCAAGCACCGGATCGGATTCTATGTCCCACAACACTGGAGGATTCGAGATGACGCTACCGGACGAACTGCGTGCGAGGATGGACGCCAAATCGAACCGGAAGCCGTCCACGTGCATTTGTTTCACCCAGTAACGAAGACTGTCCACGATCATGCGCCGGACAACTGGGTGATTCGCATAAAGCGTGTTCCCGGTACCAGTGAAATTTGCGTACCCAGAGCGATCTGATTCCAAGATGTAGTAAGTCGAATTGTCCAGTCCGCGGAAGGATTGTGTCGGGCCTGTGTGATCGCCTTCCGCAGTGTGATTGAAGACGACATCCAGAATGACTTCGATGCCGGCCCGGTGCAGCGTTTTCACCATATCTCGAAACTCGTCAACAGGTCCCAGCGGATCCTAACGCGAACTGTACCGCTGGTGAGGCGCAAAGAATGAAACCGGCGCGTAGCCCCAATAATTCAGCCGTTCCGGAGGCGCGTCCTGCGCATCAAACTGAAATACAGGGAGCAGCTCAACCGCTGTAATGCCCAATTCTTTAAGATATGGAATCTTCTCGATTAGGCCAGCATATGTGCCGCGTTTCGATTCCGCCACGCCCGAACTGGGGTGTGCGGTGAAGCCGCGCACGTGCATTTCATAGATGATCGTGCGGGCGCTGGGCCGCTCCAACGGCGCATCCCCCTCCCAGTCATACGCGAGCGGGTCGACAACATTCTTCATTGCAGTCGCAGAGTTATCGCCTCTCGTGCGAGCGGCATGACGGTCGTATGCTTTCGGAACCACAACAGCGCGCCCATAAGGGTCGAGGAGCACCTTGGATAGATCAAACCGAAGTCCGCGTGCGGGATCAAAAGGCCCGTCCGCTCGAAATCCGTAGATCTGGCCCGACAAGACGCCGGGTACGAACACGTGCCAATAGTGATAAGTCCGATTGGCCACGGGATCGAACTTTATCACCCGTGTGGGACGTGCATCATCCTCCCGGTCGAACAACAGCAACTCCATGCTGGTAGCGTTTCGGGAGAAGATCGAAAAATTAACGCCTCCCTCAACCGGCGTAGCCCCTAACGGATCGCTACGACCGCTCGGCGCTGCGACGGGTTGTCGTTTGAGGATACTCTGCCTGGCGACGCTCATGATTCAACCCATCATCTGAGCAACTGTTTCAGCGCGACGGCAATGCTCCGCCTCCGCTATGACACTGGGCACGCTTTTATGTTCCAAATGTCGGCGGCGTATTCGGCAATCGTGCGATCGCTCGAAAATTTCCCGGAGCTTGCCACGTTCAGGATCGCTTTTTGCGCCCATGCGTCCGGTTCAGCGTACAGTTTTGTCAGCCGCTGGTCTGCCTCCAAGTAGGAGGTGAGATCCGCAAGATGCATGTAGAAGTCTCCCCGCGTCAAAAGCACTTCACGCAGAGGATCGAAGGCGCCCGGCTCGTTCCGGCTGAAATGGTTGGAGAAGATAAGATCCAACGCCGCTCGTGTCTCCGGTTCATTTTCATAATGCCAGTACGGGTTGTACCAGCCGCGCGTCGAGACGACTTGCTCCGTAGTCAGCCCGAACAAGAAAAAGTTCTCCTCTCCCCCTTCTTCCGCCATCTCGATAGTTGCGCCATCCCGGGTGCCGAGCGTCAATGCTCCGTTCATCATGAATTTCATATTGCTCGTCCCGCTGGCTTCATAACCCGCGGTTGAGATCTGATTGGAGACATCGCTGGCTGGGATCAGGCGTTCTGCTAAGGAAACGCAATAGTCGGGCAGGAATATCACTTTGAGTCGGCCGCGAACAGCCGGATCACCCTCGATCGTGCCCGCGAGGTTGTTAATAAATTTGATTATGAGCTTGGCCAAACGATATGCCGGAGCAGCCTTGCCTCCGAAGAAGAACGTCCGCGGCTGCATTTCAAGCGCAGGATTTTCTCGCAGGCGGTTGTAGAGCACCACGATTCGCAAGGCATTGAGCAACTGCCGCTTGTATTCGTGAATGCGCTTTATCTGGCAATCGAAGATCGTGCCCGGATCTACCGTCTGCCCGGACCACCATTTAAGCCACTCGGCAAATTGACACTTCGCATCGTGCTTTGCCTTACGGAACGCCTCGCGGAAGCTGCCATCTCCACTCAGCGGCTTCAGTCTGTGTAATTGACTTAGGTCGGTGATCCACCCGTCACCAATGGCGCTTGTGATCACTGACGAGAGTGCCGGATTTGACAAGAGTAGCCAGCGCCGCGGAGTCACCCCATTGGTCTTATTGTTAAAGCGTTCGGGGAAGATCTCGGCAAGATCTTTGACAGTTGTTCTTCGCAGCAGATCAGAGTGAATCGCGGCCACGCCGTTTGTGCTATGCGAGCCGACGATCGCCAGATTAGCCATGCGAACCTTCTTCTCGGCAGTTCCCTCGACGAGGCTCACGCGCTGAATGCGTCCCTCATCACCTGGAAACTTGCTTCTGACGTCATCGAGGAAGCGGCGATTTATCTCGTAGATGATCTCGAGCTGTCGAGGCAACATAATCTCGAACCAGCGTAGCGGCCATTTCTCGAGAGCCTCCGGCAACAATGTATGGTTCGTATACGCCAGCGTTTTCTTCGTGATCTCCCAGGCTTGGTCCCATCCAAGATGTCCTTCATCCAGGAGGATCCGCATCAGTTCCGGTACCGCAATGGCAGGATGCGTATCGTTTAGCTGGATGGCAGCCCTTTCGGAGAATTGATTCCAGTCGGAGTTCTCGCGCCGGAAACGGCGAACGGCGTCTGCCAACGAGCAGGCAACCAGAAAGTATTCCTGCAGAAGACGCAGCGCCTGCCCCATCGATGTGGAGTCGTCGGGATAGAGTACTCGGGTGAGGGTTTCCGCGGATAGCGTGTGGGCCAGCGCCGCGACAAAGTCGCCCTCACTGAACTCTTCGAAATTGAAGTAATCGGGCGCAGCGGCAGCCCAGAGACGGAGGGTGTTAATCGTAGAACCTCCGTAGCCGACGATGGGGCGGTCGAACGGTATGCCAATCAGAGTTGATGGTCGTCCTGGTATTGCGCGAAGGCTACCTCCCCTGAGCTCGAATGAGCAATCCAGACCGATTTCTACTTTTTCGTTCGGACGAGCTACTTCCCACGGGTCCGGTGAGCGAAGCCAGTTGTCCGGCTTTTCCTGCTGCCATCCGTCCCGGATTGACTGCTTGAAGATGCCATACTCGTATCGAAGGCCATAGCCCATCGCTGGGAGCTGCATTGTAGCAGCCGACTCCATGAAACAGGCAGCAAGCCGTCCCAGTCCGCCGTTGCCGAGACCCGCGTCAGGTTCCTGCTCAAGTATCTCGATCCAATTGAGATTCTTATCCAGAACGACTTTGTTGCTCAATTCAGTAAGCAGAAGATTGGTGACATTATTGGCGAGCGATCTGCCAATCAGAAACTCCATTGAGATGTAGTAGAGACGCTTCGCGTTTTGGCGTTCGTAAGCTTTCTCCGTCGATATCCATCGCTGCGAGAGTACGTCCCGCACCGAATGAGCAAACGCCTCAAAGCGGTCGCGTGGCGTTGCCGCTGCCACATCCACGACTTTATCAAAGAGGAGATGGCGCTCATATAACGCCTCTTCCGCCCCGCTGAAACGCACTGAGCCACAACCGTATTGGTTGAGCAGTTTGGCGATTTTCTGGAGCCCAGGTGATGCCTGAGGAATTGGCGCCGGCTTAGTGCCCATGTGATGACTCCTTGTTTCCTTGCGACTATGCGTCAATATTTTTCGGGCACAAATCGACGATCTTTGAGCGTTGCCTGATCATCAAAGGCCCGTTTCGTGGAGACACTCGGCAGATCTACTTCCTCTACCTTTATCCGCTCATAGGGAATTCGTTCTAACAAGTGCGAGATGCAGTTGAGCCTTGCCCGCCGTTTATCATCGGAAGGAACGATAAACCATGGCGCTACATCCGTATCGGTCGCGTCCAGCATCATGTCGCGGGCCCGTGAGTAGTCGTACCAGCGCGAACGGGAAGGTAGATCCGTCGGGCTAAGCTTCCATTGGCGTAGTGGATCCTCGATACGCGCTTTGAACCGGCGTTCCTGCTCATCGTTACTCACTTCGAGCCAGTACTTTAAGAGTATGATTCCACTCGCCGCAACGTATTTTTCGAAAACCGGACAGAGTTCGAGAAATCTGCGATGCTGGTCTTCCGTACAAAATCCCATAACGTACTCTACTCCCGCGCGGTTGTACCAGCTTCGATCTAAGATTACGATTTCCCCTGCTGCCGGGAAGTGTTGCATGTAACGCTGGACGTACATCTGGCTCTTCTCGCGATCCGAAGGCGCAGGAAGCGCGACTACCCGGAATACTCGTGGACTGACGCGCTCGGTTATCGCCTTGATGGTTCCCCCTTTCCCCGCCCCATCACGACCTTCAAAGACGATGATCACCCGTTTGCCCTCGTGCTTCACCCAGGTCTGGAGTCTGCAAAGCTCTACCTGAAGATCGCGGATCTCCGATTCGTAGTCCTTGCGGCCCAGGTGTGACTTGCCATTCTCAGGGGCTTTCTTTGCTTTTTTCATCGTTCAGTCCTCCGACTATCGCGTCCAGACGCGGTATTGCGTGACACACGAATGATTCAGACAACACCTCGGAGGATCCATTTTCTCGCTATGCTCGCTTGACAATCAGAGCGGTTAAATCATCGAGTTGCGGCATAGATCCTGCAAACTTTATGACCGCCGAATACAATTCAGAGATGATCGCGGCAGAGGGCAAGTCTCGGTGTGCACGAATCACTTCTTTCAGGCGCTCCTCCCCGAAATCGTTATCTTGAGCATTCGCCCACTCTAAAAATCCATCGGTGACCAACACAAGGATGTCCCCCTGGGCGAATTTGAGTTCCTGGACTCCGCAATAGGTGATCCTGGAGAGGAGTCCCAACGGGGGGCCCTGTGCCTCGTAGGTTCGGAAACAGTTCTCCGATGAAGAATAAAAAAGCAGCGGCCCATGGCCGGCCGAAATCAACTGAAGTGTAGCTTCAATAGGATTCAGCACCGCTGCTGCCAGGGTGACGAACTTCTCCGTTGGCAGGTCTTGGTGCAACAACTTGTTCATCCGATTAAGAAAACTGCTTAAGTCAGGTTCTATCGTGAAGCCTGCACGGGCGTAAGCTCGACATGCAGACATGCAGAGTGCGGAACCGATCCCGTGACCAGTTACATCCGCGACCGTGACAGCCACTCGTCCGTCCGCTAGTTGTTGCCAATCGAAGTAGTCTCCGCCGGTCTCGTCGGCGGGTTGGTTCCAACCTGCAATATCGAAACCGGTAATTTGCGGCGCAGCCTTGGGAAGAAGGCCTTGTTGAATGGAACGGGCGATGCCGAGATCGTGTTCCAACTGCGCAACTTTTGCCCGGCTCTCCGCCTCACGGAGAGCTGCAATCACATAGAGCTGAATTTGCCTCGCCACGGCGCCCGCAGCAAAACCTCCCACGAGGAGAAGCGCTACATACGAGAAAGACGAACCGTACACGAGCAGCTTGTCGTCTGCGGTGGTTTCAGGAAACCGCAGGAATGTGTACATTGACACTGCAGCGTACCCGACGGCGGAGAAACCGCCTGCTAACCGGGACAGCGAGGGGTTGAGGTGCAGCGTCGAAAGAATGATGAAAAGGAAGTACGTAAGTACTGCAGGAGAGGTCAGGGCTCGATGCGGACCAACAAAAGAAACGTGAATCTGTAGAACCAGCGTAATCGTGGGTAGAAGCGACTCGATTAAGATGTTGGCCGTCCACGTTTCGGTAGATACTTCCCGGTTGGAATTGATTGCTCGCTCGACGAATCTCAGCCACAATGCTTCGTAGGCTGTCATTGCGCCAAGGAGTAGCGCGAATGGCCACGCTTCGCCGTAATATCCCTGCGCCAACGATAAAGCCGCACGGACGAGAAGCAGCACCAGCAAGCTTCCGAACACACCTAGAAGAACAAGGACTCTGATGCGTTCGCTGCGAAGCGCGGCGAGTCGGAATGCCTGCGATTTGATTTCGGAATCGCCCATTCGTTTAATGGCGAGCAGAAACCAGCAGCCTCGCCAGCGACTAAATAGCCTTTTAGACTTACTGCCAGCCGCCGCCGAGCGCTTTATAGAGCTGCACAAGTGATGCTAAAACATCCCGCTGCGCTTGCGCGAGCTCTTGTTCGGCATTCAGCCGTTGGCGTTCGGTATCGAGAACTTCCAGATAGCTTGTGACGCCACCAACATAACGCGCGTTCGCAAGCGTGCTCTGGTCCCGGAGCGTCTCCGCGAGCAGCAGAGCGCTGCCAGCATACTCTTTGGTCTTCTGGTACCCGATCAAAGTGTCGGACACGTCTCGGAAGGCGCCATTAATAGCTCGCTGATAATTGACTAACACCTCTTCATACTGCGCTTTGGCGCTCTTATAGTTTCCTGAACGGCGCCCGGCGTCGAAAATCGGCACGTCGAGCACGCCGCCGAGACCATAAGCGAAGCCCGATCGGCTCACTACACCGAGAAGGTCCGTCGACTGGTAACCGCCGAGTGCAGTAAGGTTGATGCTCGGATAAAAAGCGGCCTTCGCCACTCCGACGCGGGCGTTCGCTGCGATCAACTGTTGCTCGGCTTCGCGTACGTCGGGCCGGCGCTCCAGCAGAGCCGAAGGCAGGCCGGCTGGCACATCGGGTGGCTGGCGCTGGTCGACAAGGCTGGCGCCGCGTGCGACAGTGCCGGGTTGCTTGCCCAAAAGAAAATTGATCAAGTTTTCAGTTTGCTCGCGACCCCTCTCCAGTTGGGCAGCTTCGGCCTGAGCCGAGTGAACCAGTGTCGTGGCCTGGTCCAATTCAACCTGGTTTGCAACACCGCCCTCAAGGCGCGCTTTGACCAACTTCACGGATTCCTGGCGCGCCGTGATCGATTGTTGTACATACTCGAGTTCGGCGTCGAATTCGCGCAAATTGAAATAGGCTGAGGCGACTTCCGCAACCAAGACCTGCCTCACGGCCTTTTGATTTTCCTGCAGTGCGAGGAGGTCGGCGCGTGCGGCCTCAGAGGCGCGGCGTATACGGCCAAACAGGTCGATTTCCCACGAAGCCACGCCGAAGATTCCAGCGGTCGATTGCAGCGGCGACTTCACGCCATTACGGCCGGCGTTCGCCTGGGCACCCAGTTGCGGATAGAATTGCGAACGGGTGGCAGCAAGCTGGCCTTCGGCATCCAACACACGCTGAGCGGCGATGCGGATATCGTAGTTTGCCTGCAGCGCTTCGTTAATCAGCTCACGCAGTCGCTCATCCTGGAAAATATCGAACCACTTCGCATCACCGAAGGAGGTTTGTGAAGGCTGCGCTTCGCCGGCCCGGAACTGCGCCGGGGCCGGCACGTCAGGGCGTTTATAGTTTGGGCCTACGGCGCAACTGGTAAGCACCAAAGTCCCACAGACAAGGAGAACGTTGCAGCGCATCACGCGTGTCCTCCCTGGAGCGCGGCAGTCGTAGCCGGGATTTTCGTCCCCGCGGCTGCCTGCCGGTTACCTGTTAACAGATAAGCCCCGTGCTGGATTAGGACATACAGCATCGGAATGAAGAACAGACCCACGGTAGAGGCCATCAACATGCCGGCAAACACTGCGATGCCAATGCTGACTCGCGCTGCGGCCCCGGCGCCACTGGCAACCACAAGCGGCACCACCCCAAGAATGAACGCGAACGCTGTCATCATGATCGGCCGGAAGCGAAGCCTGGCGCCTTCTACGGCAGCGTCCGTGAGACTCATTCCGTGCCTCTCGTGGTTCTCTTTCGCAAACTCCACGATCAGGATGGCGTTCTTGGCGGCGAGTCCCATGAGCGTCACAATGCCGATCTGGACATAAACATTGTTTTCGAGACCGACCAGACTAACGCCAATAAATGCGCCAAATACGCCGACGGGCAAGCCCAGCAAAACCGAAAACGGGATGGCCCAACTCTCGTACTGCGCCGCCAGCACCAGAAATACGAAGACCATGGCCATGCCGAAGATGGGGCCCTGTGTACCACCCGCTTCCTTCTCCTGGTACGCGATACTGGTCCATTCGTAGCCATAGCCCTGGGACAGAGTTTTGGCGGCCACATCCTCCATGATTGTCAGTGCCTCTCCGGTGGATATGCCCGGCCCGTTCGCGCCATTGATCTCCGCCGTTCGGAACATGTTATAGCGTTGCAGGATGTCGGGGCCCGTGGTCATGCTGATCCGGCTTACGGTCGACAGCGGGACCATTGCATTGTCGCCGGAACGTACGTAAATGTCGTTGATGCTCTCTGGCGTCTTGCGGAAATCCTGTTCCGCCTGGAGCATGACTTTATAGGTTCTCCCAAATAAATTGAAGTCGTTAACTTGCAGACCGCCTAGATAGATCTGCAAGCCTTGAAAGACGTTGCTGACCGGAACGTTTAGGGTACGGGCCTTGTCGCGATCGATATCCAGCTTGATTTGAGGAATAGAAGTGCTGTAGCCGGAATAGATACCCGTCAGTTCGCTGCGCTGAGACATGGCCTGCATCAATTTGTCTTTCGTCTCTGCGAGCTCCTGCGGGGTTCGACCGACTCTGTCCTGAAGCTCAAACACAAATCCCGAGGCATTGCCGAGCCCGTTGATCGGTGGCGGCGGAAATACCAGCGAAACTGCCTCAGGGTACGCGGCGAATTTATTCCGCGCAGCCGTCAGGATTGCTCTTAACTGCTCCTCTTTGCTATGCCTCTCTTCCCACGGCTTGAGCATGGTGATGATCGAGGCGTTGTTAGACGTGTAGGCGTTAGTGAGAAGATTGAGACCACCCGTGGTGAGAACCTCCTCCACACCGGGGAGCTTCTTAAGATCCGCTTCGGCACGCCGCATCAATTGGTCTGTGCGTTCCATGGACGCACCATCGGGAAGATTGAAAACAGTGAAGAAGTAGCCTTGGTCTTCGTTTGGAACGAACCCCGCCGGCAGTTTCATGAGGAGGCTCCCGGCTCCGAACCAGAGAGCTACGAGGCAGGCCGTACCGATCAGCGCGCGACGCAGGAAGAACCGAACTCCGCCGAGGTAGCCGTCTGTTGTCTTATCGAAGACTTTGTTGAAACCGCGTAGGAAGGCGCCGACCGGACCCCGGATCTCCTTGCGGGGGCGCAGTAGCATGGCGCACAGCGCCGGCGTCAGAGTGAGCGCGACCACCACGGACAGAATCACCGAAACCGATATGGTGATAGCAAACTGCCGGTATAACTGGCCAACGATACCGCCCATGAATGAAACCGGTACAAACACTGCACATAGCACAAGGCCGATCGCCACCACCGGCCCACTGACTTCATCCATTGCCTTTTCTGTGGCTTGCATCGGACTCAGACCGTGCCCGATGTGGTGCTCCACGGCTTCGACCACGACGATGGCGTCGTCAACCACAATGCCGACAGCCAACACAACAGCCAACATTGTCAGAGTATTGATCGAGAATCCGAGAGCGACAAATGCCGCGAAGGTTCCGACGAGTGACACGGGAACCGCCAACATAGGAATGAACGTCGCGCGCAAATTGCCCAAAAAGATGAACACGACAATCAGCACCAGGAAGATGGCATCTCTAAGAGCGTGGAAGACCTCTTCAATAGCCACCTCCACGAATTTGGTCGTGTCTAGCGAAATGCGGTACTGGAGCCCGGGCGGGAAAGTCTTGCTGGATTCTTCGAGCAGATGACGCACATTCTCCGCAGTCTGAATCGCGTTGGCGCCTGGGAGTTGATAAATTATGAGAACGGTGGCGGGGATGCCGTCCTTACGACCGAAGCTGGTATAACTCTTACCGGAAAGCTCGGTGCGGGAGACATCCTTCATTCTTAGGATCGAGCCGTCCGGAAGTGTGCGGACGATCATGTTTTCGAATTCCGACGGGTCGGTGAGCCGGCCCTTAACATTGACCGTATATTGGAATTGCGTGCCGGATTTCGCCGGTGGCTGTCCTACCTGTCCGGCGGGCGCTACAAGATTCTGCTCGCCGATTACGTTGGCGAGATCTGTCCCCGTCAACCCGAGCTTCGCTAGTTTGTCCGGTCCAACCCAGAAGCGCATCGCGTAGTCGCGCTGACCCACGATCATCGTAGACCCCACTCCAGGCGTGCGGGCTATAGGATCCACGAGGTTGATCGACGTGAAGTTGGAAAGGAAGGTCTCGTCAAACGTGCTGTCCGGCGAGTAGACGGAAATGGCCAGCAGGATGTCCGGCGATTTCTTTTTCACTGAGATCCCGTAGTTGATGGCTTCCTTCGGCAGCTTGGCCGACGCCTTGTTGACACGGTTGTTAATGTCTACATTCGCCAGGTCGAGATTAGCTCCAACCTTGAATGTGCACGTAAGCACGTATCGTCCGTCGCTCGAAGATTTCGACGACATGTAGATCATGTTCTCGGCGCCGTTTACCTCGGCCTCGACGTTCGTCGCAACGGACTGCTCCACGGTCTCCGCGTTCGCGCCGGGGTAGTTGATTTCTACTTCCACCGTAGGAGGCGATATCTGTGGGTACTGCGCGATGGGAAGAGTGCTGATGCTAAGGCCACCCGCAATCAATAGGATCAGCGAGATGACGATCGCAGTGACTGGATGGTGAATGAAGTATTTCGCCACTGCTATGCTCCTTTTTTCGCGCTATCGGTTTCTGTACTCAGAGGAGCCTCGACGGCATTCACCGTGCTGCCGGGGCGGGCTTTCTGTATGCCTTCAACAATGACGCGTTCGCCTGGCTTGAGGCCCTCAGTCACTATGTAGTCCGAACCTACGCGGTCTCCGACAATTACGGTGCGGAGCGCAACCTTATTTGCATCTCCGACCACGTAGACGACGTTCGCACTTTGCATCTGGGTGACGGCTTTCTGCGGAACAAGGAGAGCATTCTCCGCCACGGTTGCTGCCAGTCGGACACGGCCGAACTGACCCGGTCTTAGCAAGGCTTTGGGATTTGGGAACTCGGCAACGAGACTCAGGGTCCCGGTCTTGAGGTCGACGGCGCGGTCGGCGATGATGATGCGTCCCTGTTCGGGAAACGTGGAGCCGTCAGCCAGGATCAGTTGGACGGCGGCTGCGCGACCTTTCATCTTGCCCTCGGACTTCATACGCTGGTACATCAGGTACTCGCGCTCGCTGATGCTCAGGTAGACGCGCATCGGGTTGACGTTAGAGACGGTAGTCAGCAGCGTGGCGTCGCCCTGTCCGACAAGGTTGCCCGGAGCCACCTGTCGAACCCCGGCGATACCGGCAATCGGCGACGTGACAGTGCAGTATTCGATGTTCAGTTTGGCCTGGCGAAGACTCGCATTTGCAGCCGCGATTGCCGCCTGCGCCTGTTGAATCGATGCAGTCTGGTTGACCTTGGAAGTTCCGAGCTGAGCTTGCTTCCCCTCCAGGTCAGCCTTGGCCGCCTGCTGCCGAGCGAGTGCGTCATCGTAATCCTGTTGCGGAACGGCCTTCACCGCCGCTAGGGGCTTCAGCCTGTTCACGTCCTGATCCGCCTTATTCAACTGCGCCACTGCAATTTGCACGTTGGCTTGGGCGGTGTCGACCACCGATTTCTCTTGGGCCTGCTTCAAATCCGCGTCAGCTTTAGCCAATTGAGCCTGGGCCTGCATGAGCTGGGCTTCATACTCTCGCTTATCCAGAGTGAACAGCACCTGCCCCTGCTTGACCATGGTACCCTCGGCGTAGCTCTGCGCTTGAAGAAATGCCTTGACGCGCGCCCGGATATCCACCGTTTCGGTCGCGTCTGTGCGTGCCGTGAGTTCAGTCAACAATGGCACGGTTTTCTGAACAACTGGAGTAACAACGACAGAGACGGTAGGGGCATCCGGCGTGCTTTTTGCCTTAGCTTGCTCTTTCTCGTCTCCACAACTTGCGAGCAGAATGGCTGTGGCCATCAGGCACCCGGCAATTATCACTGACCATATCGGCCGTTTCCACGAAGCTTTGGTTGGCGAACTCATAGGAACTCTTGTCAGATAAAAAGCTCTTCTGTCGAGCCTTACGATGCTTTCCGTCAGGTCCGCGGTCTACAAAATTTTGCTTAAGAGATCGCTTTCGGCGAGCAGGTGAGTTGCCATGAGCCCGGGCAGCGCGTACGGCGGATCGTTAAACAGGTTACGAATCCGGCACTCACATGAAATATCACTGCTAAACCGTCCCCTCTACGGACAGCGTTCCTTTTTGAGTTGCCGGAGCGTGCTCGGAC
>Ga0170475_120458502_pt1 | contig 18815 bp, 18 predicted proteins | sample Soicark_Litter_5_FD_111474 | JGI IMG/M metagenome (GOLD analysis project Ga0170475, IMG submission 111474) | Avena fatua rhizosphere microbial communities from Hopland, California, USA. Combined Assembly of 48 SPs
CGCCCCACCCCCGCCGCTCAGATTGGCCGCTCAGAAGCCGCTCGTCGGCTGAAAATGACGGTGTCGGGAATTCGAGGGCTCGAGAAGAGAGGAGTCCTCAAGCCTCAATTCACCGGCCAGAGACACGTGTTCAGCGAGGCAGATCTCGCCGCGGCGGAGAAGGAGATCATCGCCGAGAGGACGCGAGGGATCGGAGCGGCGGCCGCGGTCGACGGTGAGACGGCCGCGGCGGTGTTCGAAGCGTTCACCCGCGGCGTCGGGCTGCCCGAGATCGTGATCGCACAGAAGCTGCCGCCGGCCGTGGTGAGAGAGCTCTGGCGCGAATTCACGACGCCGCTCGCGGCGCCGCCGGGACGCGGAGCGGAGGCCACGAAGAAGGGCAAGGGGCGCTGATCGAGGCGTGCGAAAGCTTCGAAGTAACGACCTCGACCGAGCGGTCTCGTCGGAGGCCACTGCGGGGGCCGAGGGCCCCCGCCCCCCAATGCCGAGCCGCATCACACCTGGCTCCGCAGCAGCTCAGCGCGGCAAGGCAAGTGGCTGTGGGGCAGCAGAACAGACGGACTCGGCGACTGTACGCTTGACGTACAACGTACAAGCACGCATCCTCTAAGAGCGGGGGAAACGTGATCCAGTCGTTCAGTTGCGAAGATACGGGAGCTGTGTTCGAAGGCGAGACCTGCGCTCGTTTCGCCAACATTCGATCAACGCTCGAGCGCAAACTGGCGATGCTGGATGCCGCCCGCCTCCTTGCGGATTTGAAGAGTCCGCCAGGAAACAAGCTCGAGCCCCTGCTCGGCGACCGCAAAGGACAACACTCCATCCGCGTAAACGACCAATTCCGCCTTTGCTTCACATGGACGCAAGCCGGCCCCGAAGGGGTCGAGTGCGTGGACTACCACAGCTAAGACCTGGCCCCGCCTCGGGCCCCATCTATCTCCTGCTACAACTCCTGAGGTAACCGCGATGCCCAAGAACAAGATGCGCCCAATTCACCCGGGCGAAATCCTCTCCGAGGAATTCATGCGTCCGCTGGAGCTGAGCTCCAATCGGCTGGCGGAGCTGATCGGCGTGCCCGCCAACCGCGTCTCCACCATCGTGGCCGGCGAGCGTTCGGTCACGGCCGACACAGCTCTGCGTCTGGCCCGCGCGTTCCAAACGACGCCGGAGTTCTGGCTCAACCTGCAGACGGCCTTCGACCTTCGGACTGCCGAAAGCGACGGCGGCTCTCGAGTGGCCGTCGCGGCCATACGACCCGTTCTCAAAGCGAGCTAGGAGCGCCCGGCGAGCGGTGCGCGGCGTGCGTTGTTGGGTAACCAAGCACATCGAGCACCGGCCACAGCAGGGCCGCCGATTCCTTGAATCCACCTTCCGCCACCGCATCCACGATCTCGTAGTGATGTAGGTCGATGGATTCGATCGCCTCGAGCAAGGAGGCGTCGGTGGTTTGCTCGGCGACCTCAGCGAGCAGCGCCTCGAAGAACTCTTCGAAGTTGTACTTCTCATCGACGGAGTCAGCGAGCGCTTCGAGGAACGCAGGCCTCTCAGATGGCGGCACCGCTCGGTAGAGTGCGAGTTGCTCTTTATGCGCCTTCAATGAGGCCCGAGGGATGTCGAGGAAATCCCACCCACCGCCGGCGTCGAGCGCGGACTTGAGCAGTGAAGCTGTTTCCGTGAGACCTGCGTCGCGCACGAGTTTCACGATCTTGGGACGATTGTCGATCCGCAATTGAGCCTTGAACTCCTCGTCCGGAGAGCTGGCCAACACCTCATCGAGCAGCTCCGCGAAGAACCAGTCCGGGTGGTAAGTGACCGCGGGATCGTTAGCGAGCTTCTCGAAAAAGGCGGCCCGCTCTTGTTCAGGAAGCTTTCGGTAGAGCTCGAGCTGGGCGGCGTAGGCGGCTGGAGATGCCTCTGGTATCTCGGGAGCGCGGCGCAGGCTTCGCCTGCGAGCGTTGGCGGCCCTGTCTCTGATCGCCGCTCTCTTCTCCCTCGATTGGAGCTTCTTCTTTCGTTTCGCCTGCTGTTTGAGCCGATTGCCCATCTCGGTAGTCTGCCTCAGAACAGTCGTGGAGTGGGCGGGCCTGTTCCAGCTGAAAGTCTGCGAATCCCAGAGTGGTGAGGGAGCCGGGAACGCCAGCGCAGATCTCAGGGGGGCGAGCTGAGAGCTTGCATCAGGGCCAGCACGGCGCGCCGATCTCGGGGCGCCAGCGTCTCCCAGCGCTCAAGGAGTTCGGCAGTGAGAGCGCCTCTGCGCTCACCCGCAGGCGGGACGGTCAGGAGCTGGACGATCGGGACCTCGAGCGCGTCGGCGATCCTCTCGAGAGACTCGAGCATCACCGCAGCGGCGAGCGTCTCGATGCGCGAGATCGATCCGGCGTCGAAGCCAGCCGCATCAGCGAGACGGCTCTGCGACCAGCCCTTGGCGTCGCGGGCCTGCCGGATGTTGCTTGCGATGCTGCGGAGCAAGTTCCGTGCTGGCGGCGGCCCTTGCTGCGCGTCGTCGTCGAAGAGCGCCGCGAGCTCGAGGCCAAAGGCCGCGGCAATGCGGTCCAGCACGTCGAGGGTGGGAACGATCTCCTCGTTCTCGTAGCGGGCAACCGCCGCCGGATCCAGGCGAGACTCGTCGGCAAGGCGAACCTGGGACCAGCCACGCGCCTGGCGCAGGGCGCGGATCTTGGCGGCGACCTGGCGGGGCGGCATGTGTCGCACTCTGACAGGGCAGGCCGCGCCCTCGCGACGGCTAGGAAGTCTGAGATGCGACGCTGCTTCTAGAGGCATGGGCGGCCTGCTCCGGGAAGCGAAGGGCGGTGAGATCGTCGACGTAGTTGAGCGTGACCATCGCCACCACCGTCCACGGCGCCGAGAGCGTGAGCTCTATTCCAGGCTGGTCCTCGCAGAACCGCGTCCGGACCGAGCTGCAATCGAACGCGGACACGAACGCGATGAGATCGCGCGCCATCGACGCGTCTCGCAGGTGGAAGACCACAACGCGCTTCTGAAGCCACCACGACGTCTCGAGCCCGATGGCGTCGAAGCTGTCCGGATCGGTGTCGAGTGCAAGGGCTCGCGCCCCGCCGGCGAGAAGGCGCTTGGCAGTTCGGGAGAGCGGCATGACTGTATTCCACTGCAGAAACCGTGCGCAGCCATACACAATGGTAAAGCGGCGAAATGATGAGCCCACATCACGTGTGATGCTTCAGGGTGTTGCACGGACCGCAACCAAACTCGCCGCGCAAACAACAACAGCCAATTGTTGCTCTTCACGCCATGTCCCGAAGCCGAAGGCTTCGGTGGGGGGCGGGGGCCCTCGGCCCCCGCAGTGGCCCTCCGGCGAGACCAGTCGGGTCGAGCGTTTGCCTTATTTTGCGAGGAGTAACGCCGCGCGCCAATTGCACCCCCCTCCTCCAAAGCCTCTGGAAATTCTTGGGACTCGCCTCAAGTCCTTGGGCGATCAAGGTTCGCGCCGGGAGGCGCGCTCTACGGCCCTCACCGGTGCGGGGCGGCCTGTTGATAGTTCAGGAATCCCGCTCCTTCTATTTCTCCTCCTTGTTTGATCTTCTATCCCTCTGATCTGTAGGTGGATCAAAGTCGGGGGGGGCACTGGATCAACTTTCCTCACCCTCGAAGACGTGGATCCGGTCCGGAGACATCCATTCCGGCGATCCCGCGCACAGGGAGTGCGTCCAAAGAGCCTTCGATCCGCCCTCCCGGCATTCGGAGCCGCGAAACCAGGTCGTCGCGGCAAAGCAGCGGCCACGGCCGGTGGCGCCTCGAGCGGCTGATTCCCTGCGTGCTCATGTTGGAGCCGGACCGAAGAGGCTCCACCAGGCGGCGCAGTCTTCGCGGGAGCGGGCGGAGAGCAGCTCTGCGTGCGCTCGGGCCGCGATCGCCTCGTCGAGCGTGTGCAGGTGCTCACGCATTCTTGCGAGCTCACCGTAGAGCCTGGTCGGCGAATGGGCGCTTTGAGATGGCTGTGGCCTCGTGATTGACGCCGGCGAACTCGCGACGACCGCGCCAGGCTGCACAGGCGCGTCGTGGTTGGACGTTTGTCCGACTGGTGAAGGTGTCCCATGGCGCACCCACCAAGCGGCGCATTCCTCGAGCGAGTGAATGCTGAGCAGCTCTGCGTGCGCTCGGGCGGCGAGGTCGTCCTCGAGCGTGCGGAGATGCGCCCGCATCTTCCGAAGCTCGGCGTAGACCTTGTTCGAAGGGGAAGGTCGCTGATCGGCAGGCTGAAGGTTTGGCCGCGGAGGAAAGGCAGGGGATGGCAGTCCCACGGGCTTGCTCTTCGCGCGCTCGAGTTGCTCGAGCGCAGCGTGATTCTTCTTGGCCGTCTCGTGGGCGGCGTCGAACAGCTTCCTGGCCTCACGGTCGCCTGCGTAGACCTTGTCGATTACTGCAGGCTTGAGTCGCCTTCGGGCGGGCCCTGTTGAGCGGTGGCTGCCGTCATCCTTCTCTTCGCGAAACTGGGTCGTCCAGAAGAGCGGCCGGAGATCAGTGGCGTGGTGGCGAAGGGTGCCGAAGGGCATGCGAGCCTTCTCTGCCCACCGCTCGAGTGAGCCGTGCCTGGTGGGATCGCGTTGGTCGCGAAGCTCGAAGGTACGGAGATCGAGCCCCAGGAAGAGAGCCCCCGCCGCGAAAGAGAGATTGTTGCGGCGTTCGATGCTGATGGCAGATCGGAGCTCTCCGGTTTTGCGATCGCGCATCAGTTCGGGGAAGCCACCCACCCATGTCTTTCCGGCGCGGCGGATTGGACCGAGGTGGGGATTTCGGCAAATCAGGGAGAAGCGCCACGCCAGATCGGCGACCGCTTCTGCAGGTGACCATGAGGCCCCGAGCAGGCGGCTCACGGCAACGGCTTTCCGTGGGAGAAGGGCGACTGCCCTCCCCCGAGCCCGAAGGCGCGCACGCGCCGCTGGCGACCGGCGAGGCGCGCGGCTTCAGCCACCGGCAAAAGTGGAGGGGTTCTAGGCCGCCGTTCCACCCGGGCACCAGGCAACAGGCTGCGCCTGGACGGCAGGGTTGACCCCGCGTGTCATCGGCGACGCAGAAAAGTTGTTGCGCCGGGATCGACCTACCCTTAGGGTAGATCTCGACCCCAGACGCAAAGAGCGATCTTTGCGAATGACGGTACCTTCCAGGGGAAACCCCGGTGGTTTGTTGGAGGCCCACGCAGTAGGGCGGTCAAATCCGAAAGCGTGAGTCCCGGTTTTCAGAGAACCCCAGCTTGGCAGCTGGGGTTTTCGTTTTTTGGGCTTCGAAAACGTGCTGTTGGCGGCAGCGCGCTTCGTAGCACCACTAGAAGCTATGTCTGATCGGTGTCGGTCTCCGTGGCTGAAGTGGTGGAGTCCGAGTCGCTGGCGAACGAGTCGGGCTCGAGTGCGAGCTGTGCGTCGGCCGTGCGCGCCTCCCTCCGTCGGGGGGTACGCAGTCTCTGCATTTTGCTTTCCTTGCCCTTCTTGATGAGGGCGATGGCCTCTTCGGGCCGGTGCAGAATTAGGTAGGCCATCGCCACGAGAACGGTCTCGTTCAGGCTGCTGTTGAGCTCTTTGGCGAGATCGTCGGCGGCCTTGTTCAGGGTCGCCGGGAATACGAATTGCCTTCGTGCCTTGCGAGTTTCTCGCTGCACGGACGTGGACAGCCGGTCGGGGCCGCCACCGGTCGAAAGGTGGTCGGCTGAGACAAGTGCAGTCGCCAGCGTTCGCATGATTCGTCACGTTATGTGTAATACAAACCGGGATCAAGAAAAAACCTTGGCGTGGTGTAGTGGCACGTATGGTCACGACCGCTCCCGAGCGGCGCGGGCGACGGCGGCGCGAAGAACCGTGGGCGCGGTGAGCGAGGCCAAAGGGAGCCCGCCGCCCTGCCCCCGCCCAGCTCCGGCCCTCGCAAAAGTCCACCGCCCGCTTGCGAGCTGGCGGACCAGGCCAGCGCTGTGGAGGACGAGGAGCGCCTGAAGCACATGGCGATGTGGCAGCTCAAGCTCCGCGGCCGCTTCCCGGGACGTGAATCCCCGAGCGAGGCGAAGCGCTGGGCGAGAGGCTCTTTGCGAGACAGCCATTGTCAGCAGCCAGGGCAAGAATCTTGTGAGCCGCCGTCGCGATGGACCGCCGCTGGGACCGGGTTCTTCTGGTCGTCGTTCGCCCCCGCGAAGTGCGCCAGGAGGGCTGCGCCGGCGAAGACGACGGAGAGGAGGATGAGCCATCTGAATTCGGTGTTCATGCCGAGGGCCAGAAAGATGGAAGCAGCAAGAATCACAGCGACGCTGATGAAGGTGAGCGCGAGCATTGGAAGTCTCCGGTGGTGTGAGTTCAGGCGGCTCGGGCGTGGATGAGGAGGTCGCTCGTCACGCCGAGCGCGCGCGAGGCAACCGAGGCCGAGATGCGACGAGTGACAGGAACCGACGTCAGCGCTGCAAAGGGCGCATAGAGCTCGCGAGAAGTGGCGCAGTCCGAATTGGTCGCGACGACGTGAGTGCCATTGGCCGCAAGTGCACGGAGCAGCGTCGCGAGGCGGATGTGCTCCTGGAGTCCGAATGGTTCCTGCTGAAAGGAGGTGAAGCTCGTCCCTGAGAGTGGGACGTACGGTGGATCAGCAAAGACGGCGTCATTGGCGCGCACCTTGCGCAGGGTCGTCGCGAAGTCGCCGTGCTGGATGTCGATGCCACGAAGGGCCCAGGAATCAGCGAGGATCAGGTCAGGCGAGCAGATGCGAGCGTTCGGGCGGTGGCCCCAAGGGACATTGCACCGACCTTTGCGGTTCACACGGTAGAGGCCATTGAACCCGTGCTTGAGAATGTAGATGAGGCGGGCGGCTCGATGAGGATCGGCGAGAGTGGTCGGATCGAGATCGCGTGTGCGAAGGAAGGCCTCGCGGGTCGTCTCGAGCGGCAAGAGGTGCCTGATGACCGCGCGAGGCTGGTCGCGGATGGCCGTGTATGTGCGGACGAGCTCTTCGTTGACGTCTGCGATGACGGCGTGGCGCCACGGCCGTTGAGGGAGCGCAGCGAGCGCGAAGAACACTGCGCCGCCTCCGATAAAAGGCTCGTAGTAGGTGCCACAGCTCTTTGGGAGGAGCGGGAAGAGGTCCTTCAGCAGGGCTCGTTTGCCGCCGACCCACTTGATGAATGGCGCGGGCGGAGTGGCGAATGGCTTGGTCACGTTGGGAGAGCCTTTCTTTGGGAATGCGTGGGATGGTTGGTCGATGAGCGGCCGCTGCGAGCGCTCTGCGCCGGTTACGAGCCGCGCTCCTCTTTGGCGAGCGCAGCGACATAGACGCGCTCGAGATCAGGCCAGAAGGCGTCGCGGGTGCGTCCGCCCACCTTGAGGACGTCGTGGACGATGTCGGGGTTGTAGGGCGTGCCGCCCTCAGCCTCCCGAAACATCAGGGAGGCCAGGCGCTCGCAAAGGAAAAGAAGAGCGCCCGCCTGCTGAGGCAGCTCGGGCTGCTCGTGAAAGAGCGCAGGGGCATCTGGGCTCGGCAGGAGCCTGCGAGCCGCCGGCAACGCTGCCGTGATCACGGCAAGCAAGGGCAGGAGCGAACGGGGACGGTCAGAGGGATCGTTCGAGGCACGCGCGCACGGGTTGATGCGCGGAAGGCGCTCGACGGTGTAGTCCCATTGGGCGCATTGGCCCCATTCACGCAGGGTGTGAAGGCGTTGGGTTGACTCAGCGCCAGGAACGAGAGACCACGTCGGGTATTCGAGCTGCGGAAAGCTCCAGAGCGCGTCGTACTCCTTTAGAAAAAGGGGCGGCTGGAAACCGAAGCTGAGATCGGATTCGACAATGAGGGGACTGGTCTCAGTGAGGGCCAGCTTCTCGGCGATGGTCGTGGCGACGGTCACCAGGTGGTGGAGGTTCTCGGCGTGTGCCCGGAGATCGCTGGCCCTCGGAAGGACTGGGACCTCTGTGAAGAAGAGCGCGTCGCCAAGGGCGCCCTGGAGGACCTTCAGCGCCGGCAGACGGAACCGCAGCAGAGGCGAGAGGGTGAGGTCGAACGAGATGCGATAGGCACGAGCACGAGCACGAGAGAGAGCAACCATAGGAGATCCTTTCGACTAGAAACGGTGTAGACAAGGGCCGCAGCCGCCCGGGGTCTGAGGAGGGGAGCCGGGTGGGTGGTGGGTCCTCAACCCGGACGGCTGCGGCTGTTACTTGGTAGCGGCGCCGGTCCGCTTGGGCCTTGGGCGGCGACTCGGGCGGCAGCGTGGGCAGTGCTTATGGCGCGTCCAGGCGCCCTGTTGGCCCCAGGGACAACGTTGCCCTTTGCGAGGTCCTGGGCAGAGCGTCCACGGCGGATGGGCAATGGCTTCCATTTGTTCCAGCCTCACCGACAGGAGACGCTCCAAAGGATCTCGTAGCGAGAGCCGGTGCCGGTCGGCCCGGTGTTGACAGTGCGGTCGCAGAGATCGCCGCAGCGGCTGAGAACTACGGAATTCTTCTCAATGCAGGTGCGGCCAGCATTGGGGTTGCCCTCGATCGCTCCATTGCAGTTCGCGTCCCACGAGCCGCATTTGTTGGGGCTCGAAAGAAACGACACAATCCCCGGATGAGACTCCGGGTCCGAGTCGCAGCAATCGCCGCCGCGAAAGCTTCCGGTGGTGGGCGGCTTCGTGGTCTCTGAGGCGCACAGCTTGACCGGTGTGGTGCCGGTCGTCGGGTAGGCTGTGGCGCCGTACCCATCTTGATCCCAGTCGTAGTACACGGTTGCGCAGTTGCCTGAGGCGCATTGGTCTGAGTCGGTGCAAGGCTGGCTGTCAATCAGCAGACAGCGCGCGCTCCCATCGGCGGCGCACAGGTTCGAGTCACCGCAGGCGACGGTGGCCCGAGGATCGGGCACGAGGACGAGCGGGGTGCACGTGCCGACGGCACCAGGTTGATTGCAGGCGTAGCAAGTGTCCGAGCAGGCAGAGTTGCAGCAGACGCCGTCGACGCAATGGCCGCTGCCGCACTCGCTGTTGGTGTTGCAGAGACCGGCGAGTTTGGTCCCGCAATGACCGCCGAAGCAGGCCCTGACGTCGGAGCACATCGTGGTCTCGGTGGCATCAGCGAGGGGTTGGCAGCTGCCTCCGGTGGGACCGGGGTCGAGCAGGCAGTGGGAACACCCGAGCTCGCCGCAAGACGGGACTTGGCAGCAGGCACCGTCTACGCAGTAGCCGCTCGAGCAGTCGCCGGGTGTCGTGCACGCATGACCGAGAGTTGCAAGACAGCGGCCATCAGCTGAGCAGGCGTAGCCATTGGCGCAGGCGGGGGGCTGGGAGCCGGAGCGCAGCGGGCGACAGACGCCCGCGACCTCGCCAGGCGCCGCACAAGAGAAGCATGGCCCTCCGCAGGAGGCGGCTGCGCAGCACACTCCGTCGGTGCACGCGAGCCCAATGGCACATTGGGCAGAGCTGGTGCAGCCCTGGCCCTGAGCAATGCGAATCTCTACGGGCGCATCGAGCATGGGAGGAGCGTCGACGCCACCGTCACTTCCGGGTGCACCGCCCTTGGTCCCAGCACTCCCCTGCCCTGCAACGCCCGTGAGGCCGCCAAGTCCTCCAGCGCCGGCGCCTCCGCCCGCAGCCCCGCCGCCCCCTACCCCGCCGGGAGAGGTGTCGGCACCACCCGCGCCGCCCCGCCCAGCGGTCGCATCAACGGAGCCAAGGTCGACCATCGGTCGGGCATCGCGAGGACCCGCGTCGAGAAGATATCCGGGAACTCGATCCTTGCCCGAGCAGGCTCCGAGCAGGACGAACAGGGGCAGAAGTCGTAGGGCTTTCATGGGCGGTCCTTTCAGCGGCAAGAGATCGTTTCTCGGAGTGTCGCGAGTGCGGTTTGCAGGCGGTGTTTGACGGCGCCAGTAGTGAGCTGGAGCTCGGCCGCGGTCTCAGCGAGTGAGAGGCCGCGAAAGTAGGTCTTCGTGATCACGAGGCGCTGCTCGGTCGGGAGCGAGGCGATAGCAGCGTGGAGCTGATCTTCGGCTCCGTCCGGGAAGAGATCGTGGTCCTCTTGATCGGCCTCGAGCTGGGCTTCGGATGCGAGCCGAAGGCCTTCGCCGCACATGCGAAGGCCGTGGCGTTTGCGAGCGCCACGGGGAAACCAATCGAGGCCGCGAACGCCGTCCAGCATTGCGCCGCGAATCTTGAAGACGGCGTAGTCGCCGAAGGGCACCTTGGCCTCTGGGTTGTAGAGCCTCAGAGCGGCGAAAAGACCGAGCGCTCCGAAGCCGAGAAGGTCGCCCTCGGCAACGGACGCGCGAACCTTGTGGGGAATCCATTCGAGCCCCTTTCGGATGAGCGGGGCATGCTGCTCGACGAGCCGGGTGGTGTCGGTGGACGTCTCGGAAGGGCTGCGGTGGTGCATGGCCACGCTCCTTGTGCAACCGAAGGGCCAGGCCGTGGCCCGCGGAAATGGGGCGAAATTCCAGGCTTTTCAGAACTGCTGGAAAACCCCGGCGGCCTTCAAGAGGTGTCACTGTCAACTGGTGACAGTGACAGTGACACTTCACGCGACCGTCAATTGCGCGCCGGCGGGAATTACCATTCAAACGACAACGAATAGTAATTCATCGACCGCGGGGCCGCGTCAACAAAAAAGGAAGAGGCGTCGACAACCGGCCGCTGTTCAACATGTCGACTATTCAAATATTCAACTTGTTGTCGCGGGGGGACTGCCGAGACCTGTCCGCCGAGATAGGATGGACGCCGTGCCGAGAGCCCTGCAGGAGGCGGAGACTGACGCCCTCGTTCCGCTGAGAACACTCGTTCCGGGGTCGATGAAGAATGAGCTCATGAGGATGCTCAAACGCCGCGGCGATCCTCTCTCTGCGTGGATGAGAGGGGTCATCCGAGAGGCGCTAGAGGTCGAACGAAAGCGGCTTGCTGAACAAGAGGGGCAGGAGCAGCACCGGCCGCCCAGCAAGAAGAAGCGCGGCTAGTTTCCGCCGTCCTTGCGCAGCTTGTCGACGAAGTCCTTACCGACGAGCCTGTAAATCCAGGCTCGAGAACAACCAAGGTTCGTAGCCGCGAGAGACACATTCCCGCGGGCGGCGATGACGGCCGCGCGCGCCTGATCTCCCGTGACGGTGGTGTCTTCAGGTCGTTCAGGTGCTGGTGCGTAGGTGGCGCCTGCCGGCGGAAGGACGGACGTCTCGGATGTCGAGGGCCTGGAGAGATTGAGATACACGGGCAAGAGCGCGGTCGGCTCGCCCTGGCTCCGGGAGACGATGGCCTTGGCGACATCCCGGAGTTCACGGACGTTGCCCGGCCACTCGTATTCCGCCAGCTTCGCCACCAGCGTCGGCGGGAGCCAACCCTTCGAAGTGAAGGGATAGGCAAGTCCCATCTCCGCGGCGGCGCTGCGGAGGAAATGCAGGAAGAGCACTCCGAAGTCTTCGCGCCGTTCTCGAAGCGGGCACAGATGGATTTGGTTGGCCGCAAGGCGCTGGTAGAGAGCGAGGAGGAAGCGCTCCTGCGTGATTGCCACTTCCAAGTTCTCGTCGGTGGCGGCGAGGACCCGGACGTCGACGACGGTCGGCGGCCTTGTGGAACCGATGGGTCGAACCTGGCCGCTGTCGAGGACCAGGAGCAGAGAGTCCTGGCCGTCCTTGTCGAGCCGGCCGATCTCGTCGAGGAAGAGCGTCCCGGTGTGGAGGACTTGAAACAAGCCCTGGGTGCTGGCGACCGCGCCCGTGAAGGCTCCTCGTTCGTACCCAAAGAGCTGGGCGGACAGCACTGACGATGGCTGACCCTTGGTGTTGAGGTGCTGGAAGGGTTTGCGGGCTCGTGGTCCCGCCTTCAGGAGCGCAGCCGCCACGCTCCCCTTTCCCGTTCCGGTCTCGCCCAGCAGGAGGACGGGGCTCGAGAGATTCGCGATCCGCCTGATCTCGCTCCGGACATCATGAATGGCGTCGCTGTGGCCGACGAGATCATAGGACGGCACGACGGGACGCTGTCGCCGCGCCCAGTGAACGCAGAGGACTAGCGTTTGCGCTACGTAGAGCACGACGCCGGCGGCAAGATCGGAGGAGCTCAGGAACCGGCTCGTGATCATCTCCCCGGCGACCTTCACGGGAGTCCCTGGTCTCGGGGCGGTCAAGAGGACGCCGCCCGCGTGAGGCTCGAGCGCCACAGCCGGAACTGCGGTGCCGGTGTCGGGTTTTGAGCGGGGAAGCTCGCGTGCGTGCAGCAGAGGCGAATCGGTCCCGGGCTCATCGCGGAAGGCAAACGGGGTGTCGCGAAAGATGCGCAGGGGGCCCGGCGAGACAAAGGCCGTGGTTCCAATTCGTGTCTCGTCAGGGTGCCAGAGGACGGTCACCGCAGGCACGAGCTCGCGGCGCGTGGCGACGGTGGAATTGATAGCGATGTCGAGTGTCGACTCGTCGCTTCCAGACATCCGCGCTACCAAGTGCCAGCGACGCCGGATGGGGCGAGGCTGAGCGAAGTCCCTTCGTCGCGCCAGAGGAGCAGGGCGAGGCCCGCGGCCCCGAGAGCGGCGCCGCTACCAATCGCGATCCACCCCTGGCGGCGGGTGTCGTAGAGGTTTTGGCAGACGCCGCCAGGAGCTGGATCGCAGCTTCCCTTCCCGTCGACAGCGAGCCACACCGCCCCTGCAGCGACGCCCGCGAGGGCGAGGGCGAGCGCGGTGCCCCCGCTCCAGGTCCGCCAGGAGGATGATGAGCGGTCGGTCATTGGGACCAAAGGCGGGGCTGCGGGCGGAGGCGCCGGTTCACGCGAGGAAAGAGGGACCAGCGTCAGATCGGCCTCGGTGTCACGGCCTTGGGCAAGAAGGACGGTGATCTCTTTCGGTTCGAATCCCTCGAGCTTGGCCTGCAGGCGCAAGGGACCTGGCGTGCGAAAGAGCGGCGCCAAGGGCGCGCGGCCGAGGTTCCGACCATCGCCGTAGATGGCGGCGCCGGGGGGCGCGTTTATCACCAGCTTGGCGAGATTTCTCCTGATCTCAGCGAGGTAGCGCTGAAGAGCGCCGCGATTCTTGTCGACCCACTCGCTGTCATCTCGATCGAGGGCTCCAGCGAGATGCATTTCGGCGTCCGGATAGTTGCGCAATGACAGCTCGACGAGGCCGAGCTGGGCCATAGCGCGACCGGATGGCCGGAGCGCGTAGGCCAGCGAGAAGACATCCAGCGCCTCCTCAGCCTTGCCTTGGCGGCGCAGCATCATGCCTTGCTCGATGAGAGCCTCCGACCTCTCTTCTGGGGACGCGGACGGTGAAGCGGGTCCCATTGGGACAGGGCTCGGGCTGGCCACGGCAGCCTGGACGCTTCCTCCTAGAAGAAACAGTGCTGATGCGAGGCTAGTCGCGCGAAGCATCGGTACCTCCATCGGGAGCCGGTGCCGCGATCGACTCGCAGAGCTCCGTCTCGAGGTTGCACTTGAGTCCGTCAGCGCAAGGCTGATTGAAGCAACTCCTGGGATTGGGGCGTGTGGAGCAGCCTGCGACCGCCCCGAGTAGGGCAGCAGCGACCAGGAGGAAGAGCGATTTCGCGATGAGTGCGATGACGTTCATGGATTGGCTTTCACGGAAGGAGAAGAATTCCGTCAGGGCTGGTCTCAGGCTGCGATCCAGTCGCGGAGGTGTCTTGTACGGGTCGACGCCGGCGACGATGTCGTGGCTTCGGCTCAGGGTCCGCGGGAGCCGGCGGAGGATCGAGCACCGCGCTGGGTGCTGGCGCCGGCGCAGCCGCCGGAGAGTCCGTCGGAGGAGAGGCCACCGCGGCGGGCGGCGGTGCCTGGACCGCGGGCGGGAGCGCCGGTGGAGGTGGCACCGGCGCGGGAGCCGTCGGCAGAGCTGGCGAGAACATCGCAGGCCTTATTAGATGTTCGGGCCGTCGGAGGACGATGGCGAGAAGCGCCCCCCCGAGCACTGTCCCGACGCCCGCCGCAAAGAAGTAGTTGGCGCGGCGGGCCGGGCGAACCACGCTGACGGAGCTCGGCTGTACAGAATCGTCCGTGCTGCTGATCAGAGAGTAGCTTGCGGAATCGGACACAACAGGCTTGTCCGCGATGGTGGCCCCCTCTTCTGCTTCACTGCGGTCAGCGCGGGCGAGCAAAGAGTGCGACGGCTTCTGGACGCGCGTTGGAGCTGGCTCCGCGGTGTTGAGGGTGGAGCCCGAAATGGCTCCCGCCGGGAAGGGTTCGCGCCCTGAGGTCGCCCCTTCGTGGAAGCGAATCTTGGTGACGTAGCGGGGTGAAATCTCGCGAAGAATCTCGGTCGAGTTCTGCTCCGACAGGGTCGGCGTCATGGGCTTAGGTGCGGCCCCAGAGAAGTAGGGCTTCCACAGATACTGAAGAGCGGGAGAAGCGTAGGTGTGCAGCGCTTTGTGAAGGTCGTAGACCGAGTCGTAGCGCTTGTGCGGATTGACGTGCATCGCGCGCTGAATGATCTCCCGAAGGGGTTTGGGAACCTCCGGGCGGAGCTCCTTGATGGGCCGGTACTGGCCCGCGGCGATGGCCCGCTGCTGCTGGTAATCTGTGCCCGCGGAGGCGAAAGGCTCGACGCCCGTGAGGATGTAATAGAGGACGGCCCCAACGGCGTACTGATCGCTTTGGGGCGTCGATTCGCCCGTCAATTGCTCTGGTGCCATCCATTTGGGTGTACCGAGAACGGAAGGCTGGCGCGTGAGCTCGGCGCCGAGATTCCCCTTGGAGACGCCGAAGTCGAGGACCTTGACCCGCATCTGTCCGTGCGACGCCAGGGTGAGGAAGATGTTCGACGGCTTCAAGTCACGGTGAAGCACGTCGAGAGCGTGGCAGTGCGTGACTGCGGAGCAGATTTCCACTGCCCAATCGATGGCTTGCGCGATCTCAATGGGCTTGTCTGCCGATTGGATGTGCTGCTGCAGGGTCACGCCCCGGAGCAGTTCCATCACGAAAAACGGCACGCCTCCTTCGGCTCGGCCAGAGTGCGTGACTTTGACAATGTGGTCATGGACGAGGTTCCGGATCGTGTAAATCTCATTGAGAAAGCGGGCCTCAATCTCCGCGAGCTTCGTCTCATCGATGTTCCGCAGGTCGAGCAGCTTGAGCGCGACGTCGCCTCCGATCTGCTTGTCGGTGGCGCGAAAGACGAGCCCCATTCCGCCCTTGCCGAGCAGCTCCTTGAGCCGCCACTGGCCCGCGATGGTGTCGCCGATCTTGGGCGTCATCGGATGTCTCCTTCCGCCAAGGCCCGCTTGAGCCGCAGGGCCTCACGGTTGGCGGGATCGACCGCAAGAACTCGATCGACGAGCGGCTGGGCTTGACCAGCCTCGCCGGCGCGCAGGAGGAGAGCAGCGAGAAGCAGCGCTGCTTTGGTGCCGCCGCCCAAGCGAATGGCTTCGCGAGCTGAGTCGAGGGCTCCCGGCAGCTCGCCCTGGTCCTTCTGCTGGAGAGCTCGAGCCTCCAGTTCCGCGATCCTCTGCTCCATGGTCAGCTGCGGGAGCTCCTCCGGCGCGGCCAGCGGTTGCGGCGTCGGAGTGGCGGAAAGAGGAAGCGGCGCAACAGAAGAAGCGTGCCTCGCATCCCGGCCCCCCGACCGCTGGGCGCGGCCCATTGGACGTGCAGCAGGCAGGCGTTCGGGGACTTCGGCCTCTTCGGGTGCAGCCCGAAAGGCGAGATCGGCTCGCGGTGGCTCGAGAGCGGGCGCCCCTCGGGCCGGCCCGCTGAGCTCTTCTCCTCGGGTCTCGGGAGTCTGCGGGGTGGCGCTCCCGAGAGGAGCAGTTGCCGTGGTAGGTCCGAGCGCCTCTCGGGAGGCCGTGTACTTCAGCGTCACGCCTGCGGCGAGAAGAGCTGCGCCGAGCCCAAGGCCGAGCGCGACCGGGCGCGCCCAGGAGCGCCGAGAGAGCGAGATCTTGTTGGTGGTGTCCAGTCCAGCTGGCGGGGAGCTCGGATCAGGGAGAAGGTCGCGCGCGGCGTCCACTTGCTGGCGCAGAATCTCGATGTCCTCCTTGAAATGGAAGTAGCGTTCGCAGAAGCGAGCCAGTGCTCGCTCCGGCATCTCCCCCGCGGGACGGAGGCGCTCGAGCGCTTCGAAGATGGCGTCAGCGCTCTCGACACGAGCACGAGGGTCAGGGGCAAGCGCTTGCAGCGTGAGAGCACCCAACGCCGGAGGAACCTCGGCGTTCAAGGTCGATGGATCGATGGCGGCGCCCAGGGAGTGCTTGCCCGAAAGCATCTGCCAGAGGACGACGCCGAGAGAGTAGACGTCGGCCTTTGAGGTTGCCGCGGCGCCTGCGAGGACCTCCGGCGCGGTGTACATCTTCTTCCCGATGGCCACGCCGACCTGCGTGAGATCGGACCCGGCGGTCTTGGCGATGCCGAAGTCGATCAGCTTCACCTCACCGTGCCAGGCGACCATGATGTTGTCGGGCGTGACGTCTCGATGAACGACGCCTTGGGAATGGGCGTAGGACAGCGCTCGGGAGACCTCCATTGCTATGTGAAGGGCGATGGGGAGGGGCAGGCGGCCGGGGTCGATCTGCTCCTGCAGGCGGTGCAGCGTGACGCCCTCGACAAACTCCTGCAGGAGACACAGGCGACCATCGACCTCCGTCACGTCGACGGTCTGCGCGATGGCGCCATGAGAGAGCTTGAGCGCAATCGCAGCCTCGCGGCGGAAGCGCGCGTTTAGCTCGGCGTCCGTCCCTGCGTGCGTGCGAAGGCGCTTCAACACGCAGACGCGAGGGTGAGCGGGCGTGCCGGTGAGGGCGATGTCCACACGCCCGAACTCCCCGGCGCCTGCGCTGCGAAGCAGCACGTACCGTCCGAAGCGGCGGGGCGTGGTCATGGGGCCACGACCTCAAACCCACAAGAGGTGTCGCGGGTCCCGCAATCATGAAAGCCGCAGTTCGGACCAACATCGATCCCTTGGGCCGTGCCCGTCACCATCACCCCATCGCCGAGGACTGCTGCCTCGCAGGAGACGCCGTCGCCGCTATTGGCGAGAGCCGATACACGGGTCAGACGGCGGGGCATCAGGACGTCCCCCTGAACTCTGATGCCGCCCCAGCCGAAGCCCATAATGAATCCCGGGCCGTTTCCAATGACAGAGGTGTTGTTGATTTCGAAGGCCGACGAGTCGATCAGCAGACCACCTTTCTTGTTGCCGCTGATGGTGACACCGTCGAGCCGTAGGATGGCGCCGCGTTCGGCGATAAGCCCGATGTCCTTGCCATTGAAGAAAGTTACGTTGCGAATGCGGACGTCCGCGCCCCGGACGGCCAACAGCGGCGCCGTCCTCGCGTTGGTGAGGTCCGTGATGGCGGGCGAATCGATACCGACGATCAACAGCTGGCTTGCACCTAGCCGCGTGCCCTCGAAAGGAGTTGTCGCGGCGTCGAGTGTGCCAAGTACGGCGACCAGGTGCCGTGAGGGACAGACGTCTTCGAGGGCCCTCTGGAGGCTGCAATATGGGTTGGCGAGCGTGCCGTTCCCTTCGCTTCGGCAACGAGGCTGCTCAGTGGACGCGAAGATCGTCTCCGCGTCGCTCGCGCATCTTCCTACCGGGAGGCAGATTCCCGGGCCGAAAGCGCTGCAGTCAGAATCTTGTTGGCATGGGACAGTCTCCAATGGAGCTGCCGGGCATTCTCCGGATCGAGAGTCGGTCGAAAGCCCCCTGTCCGACGAACCACCGTCCTCGCCTCCTTGGTCCTCGCCTCGAGTTTCTCGGTCACCTGCGTCCTCAAGACCACCGTCATCGTCATGAGCGGCAACGTCCTGGGGCGAATCCAAGCCCTGCGCATCGGCACGCCCTAGGTCAAGGCCCTCAACCACTGCGTCACGAGGTTCGGATGCAAGCTCAGAATCGAATGCAGCATCCGACGATGCCATGGGCTCGAACCCTCCGTCCGCGGGTGCTCGGGAGGAAGAGCAAGCCAGCGAAAGGAAAAAGGAGAGGCAACAAGCCCGACAAAACACCGTCACGGCTTCTTCTCCGAACCACAAATGTCGCTGGGACTTGGGCAACTGGTAAATCCGCAACTCGGATAGATGTCCAAGACGCTGTTCACCGCAACAAGAACTCCGGATGCGGCAATCCCCGCCTCGTCGCAGTGAATGCCCTCTCCGGTGTTGGAGGTGATCGATACACCGTCGAAGACTCGAGAGCTGGTCGCGGCGCCCACGACCCGCACGCCTCCTAGTACGCTTCCTCCGAAGTTGCCGGGCCCATTGTTGCTGATGGCTGTGTGCTTGACCTCGAAGGCCGATGAGTCGAGGAGGAGTCCCCCCTTCTTATTGAAACCAATCTGCACGCGTTCGAGGCGCAAGGCCGAGCCGTTCCGTGCGATGATCCCGACGTCCTTCCCGTTGCTGAAGGCAAGGTCCCGAATGTACGCGGTCACCCCATCAAGGGTCAGCAAGGGGCTGGTGTTGTTGGTGGTCGGCGACACGGAGGCTCCGTTCAGGCCAACGATCGTTAGCTCTGCGTGGCCTGGAAGCCGCTCGCCCTTGAACACACTGGGTGCACCGTCGACGGTGCCCCTGATAACGATGACCGCCCGGCTGAGGCCGACGTCCGCGAGAGCCGGGTCGAGCCCGCAGTACGGCACGGCGGACGTACCTGAGCCCACCGAGACTGAACAATTGCTCCGCTGACCATCGACGAAGATCGTCTCAGCGAGGCTGGCACACCGGCCACCCTGGTTCGTGAGGCAAACCTCCGACCCATAGCCGGCACAATCACTGTCCGTCGTGCAAGGCGCGCACGTGTGCATCGCGGTCTGGCAGACAGGCCGCGAGGGCGACTTGCAGTCCTGGTTCGTGAGGCACTGGACGCAGGTTCCGACGATGGCTCCTGCAGAACCGCCTGCGGCTCCACCCGCCCCTCCCCCGCCGCTCA
>Ga0170475_104148053_pt1 | contig 18813 bp, 29 predicted proteins | sample Soicark_Litter_5_FD_111474 | JGI IMG/M metagenome (GOLD analysis project Ga0170475, IMG submission 111474) | Avena fatua rhizosphere microbial communities from Hopland, California, USA. Combined Assembly of 48 SPs
AGGAAGCCGCGCCAAGCAGAAATTCATCTTTGGCTTTGCTCAAATGCTTGCTAAGGAATTGAAAATTGAAAGGTTTAAAAACGAACTATTCATCTACATCAAACCCGATCTTCTAAAAGATCGGGGATTTCATGGTGTCTCGGGAATGATGGATGGATTTGTCGGTATTGGATTAGATTCAAAACTTAACTTTGATGAGTTAATGTCCACTCTTGCACACGAGATGGTTCATGTCAAGCAACTTCTTCTCGGTAAACTTAAGGTGATTAAACATGGAGAGAAGGACGTCTTCTACTGGAAAGGTGTAGAGCATCCGACTGACGGCATTCTTTATGTAGATAGACCATGGGAGCTTGAAGCCTACTCTCAGCAAGAAGTTTTAGTACGTAGGATCACTGGTAAACTAGTTGGTGAAGATCAGGTCAAAGTTTCTTAACACACTCAAACGAACTACAATACACTATGACTACTGCAAACGAACTTTATAGCCGAACAACTGAACAATATCTTTCTTTGGGTATATTGGTCGGATGCTACTACGATTTTATTCCTGAAGCTATGATAGAAAGCTGGGACCTGCAAGACATGACCAGTCCAAAAATCAAAATTCGTTGTTTGAAAGATTTCGATTTTGACTGCCGTAGAATCTGGCGGCTTTGCACCGTATGGTTTGATGGCAAGCCTATCATGATCACTCAAAATGCCGGTCGAGAAGGCGATGATCACGCATGTAGATTTATTACGGATGAAGACGGCTATCGTAATATGATCCAACATCTTGTTTCAATAAAGATTGCAAAGATCAATGAAATCACTGATGTGATTTCTCCCGACGAAGACATGAAGACTGTTCTGACTTCATTTTACAGCAACAGCCTTGATGGTTACTTCGAACGGTTTTAAGGAGAATAAAATGCAAAAGACTGAAGCGATGCGGAGGTTTGAAACTTTCGCCGCCAACTTCAAACAGACCGCTCTGTGGGAAGCAATGGTGAACACTGTTGAGAACTCGCCGTGGCACCGTGAAGCCAACGTTGGTGTCCATACTGAAATGCTGGATCGCTGGTACATGGAAAATCTGGCGAACAAACGTAGTGATCGTCAGCAAATGCTGACCCGTGTTGGTTGCCTCTTCCACGATGTTGGCAAGGCTCCTTCTGAAATCCAAAAATACAGTGAAGCGCGGGGTAACTATCGCGCTTACCATGGTCACGAGCAAATCTCTGCTCGTATCTGGGTCGACTACGCTCTGCAGAATATGGATCAAGTCAAAGAGCTGTTGAAATTTGATCTGCAAGATGTCGCAAACATCGCTATGATGATCGAATATCACGTGCCCTTTGATCTGAAAAACAAAGACAAGCGTCGGGCATTGAAGACCGCCATTGTACAGCGCATGGGTGAGTCTGGTCATCGTGCCTGGTTGGACATGCTGCTGAGTGATCAGCACGGCCGCATCAGTGACGATCAAGCCGAGAAACTGGCAAAGGTCGACGAGTGGATGAAAGAATGGGAGTTGGTCGAATGTCAATGATCACAATTGATGCTCTAATCGACGCTGTCAAGCGCTCCACGCGCTCTATTGACGTCTGCAGCCCATCGCAAGACTACGACGCACAGAGGGATGATTGGCAAACAGAGACCATTGAGTTCGTCGATGCCAATTATCTCGTTCAAGAATTGGAGAACATGAAATGAATAAAGTTGCATACCTGTTGATTGGCCCTTCGGGCTCTGGTAAATCCACATACATCGAACAACTGAAGAAGGATCATGCGGGACAAGACGTCGGCGTGTTCTCCCTGGACACCTGCCGGCTTGCCTACTACGCATTGAACGGCTTCGAGAATAGCATCATGTGCGGTCGTCCTCAGCTTCGCTTCATGAAGCTGAATCTGCCGACTGAGCGCGAAGAGATGGTTAAGTTCTATAGCGAAGCCTTCGATTTCTGCAATAAGGCAGGCGCAGACTTCAATAACTTTGTCAGCGAGGAATGGATTTATACTCGCAACAACAATGATGTGGTGATTGTGGACAACACCAATGTCACTCGTAAATCGCGTTTGCGTTGGGTGAATGATCTGCGGAATGCGCGAACCGCGGGACAGTTTGGTTTCCATATTGTGGCCGTTGAGTTCCAAACTCCTCTGCGCACCATCGTTGATCGGCAATCTACTCGTCCCGATAAGAGCATTCCTTTCACCGCGTCGACTACGCAATACTTCCGTATGGAATCCGCTCTGCTTGGCAGTGAGTGCGATGAAGTGGTAGTCCTCAACACCGCATCCGCAGAATACAACGAGTATCTGCCCGATGTTATGGCTCGTGCTCTTGTGAAATGGAATCAGTACGTTAACGAGCAGTCCAACAAAAAAAGATTTCGATCCCCATCGGCTACCGTCTTGAGCTTAAACCTGGAGAATATCTGCATGAAACCCGTGCAGCATTCTCTATCGAGATTAAGAAGCATGGTGCGCAGATTTGGCCGCTCTTCATTGAACCCCAGCCAAACTGCCCTCAAGAAATAGCAGTGTATTTGGGACGACATTGGGTTCAACCTAAGTACGCTTATGGTTTAGACTTGACAGATTTTGTCCCACTGTATTTGGGGCCCTGCATTCAGGAGTGGAAAGATGTGTGATAATCATGACATGGTAGAAGACGATCGTGGGCCTTGGCATGTTCAAGTATGGAAAGTAGAAGGCAGTAGGAAAGTCGTGTTGCAATCTGACGACTTTGCCCATGACGTTGCTTTGGAAATTTCTGGCGACTTTGCGTGCTTTGAGCAACGGCTAGAATATGCGCATAAATTGGCTAAAAGAATGAATGAAATGCCGGGCACTCGGGCAATTGATTATAGGATGGCAGAACGAAATGATCGATGATCCGATTGTTATTCGAAAGTCTAAAGGTAATTTCATCGTAAGTTCGTCCATTCCAACAGATCCCATCCAATTAGTTCGCCAGCTATCTCCTACTGAATTGGAAGTACATTTGAAGAATGGCCACAAGTATGTGGAAGAAGTTGAAGCTGGCGATGTCCAAGATACAATCTTGGAAATGATGGGCTATAAAAAATTTGTTTTAGAATTTGGCTTTCATACATGGCCTGATTCTAACAATGGACTTCTCGAATTTGCATCTGGTCAGTTTCTAAATTTGGCCGCTGAAAATTTTGTCGACTCTATCTTTTCTAAGACTCCATATCTGAATAGTAAATTTGTTTCAGTAGATGAGATTGAAGTTTCAGAGGAAGCCGATAAGAAGTATTATGACTGTACTTACAATTCATACGATGTAAATGTTTATATCACACTTCGGTGTAGAGTAGATTTCGTTAAGCAGGTCGAAAACTTCGTTTATGAAAATAGACGTGATCTTTATCGCTGCTTTATTCTAGGTGCTAACCGGGCGCCCGCAAATGAATTCGAAGTCAATATGTTTGAGGAAGACGAATGACAAAGAAAATTATCGAAGTGGTTGCAAGAGATGATGTCAAGTACGCCTTGAAGGGAACGCTCGACGAAACTCTGAAAGAAGTAAAACAGCTCATTAAAGAATATGGTAAGGACGCACGGCTTGATATTGACGCCGAGTGCGAATCTTATTCATACACTGATACGCGTTATGCTTATGCGCGCATCTTCGTAAAACGCGAAGAGACAGACGAAGAGTATTCAAAGCGTATGGCACAAGAAGCCCAATACGCTGAAATGAGAGCTGAACTCGACAAGGCAGAATATGCTAGATTGAAGAAACAGTTCGGAGAAAAATAATGAGAATTGCGATCACTGGTGGTATGGGCTCGGGCAAATCAACTGTAGTTGAAGAGCTGAAGAAGCTATTTCCGAAGAGCGCATTTTACTCAATGGACAAGTTCGTCGATGAACTTTACCAGGAGGAAAGCTGGCTGAATTGGCTTCAAGCAAAATTCAACACCACTGATCGCAAAGCCATCAGCAAGCTGGTGTTTGCAGATGCTACGCTTCGAAATGAGTTGAATTTACAATCAGCACTAAAAGTGGGTTTGAAGTTGGGCAAAGCTCTGCAAGGAACTGGTGAACTTGTCTTTGTAGAATTTCCTCTGCTTTTTGAAGCACGAATGGAAGACGAATTCGACATTACCTTCCATATCACTGCCGATTTGGAAACTAGAGTGAATCGTGTTATTGCACGGGATAACAAAAGTAGAGATCACATTCTGATGGTAATGAATGCGCAAATGCCCGAAGAAGAAAAACAAAAGCTGGCGTATCGAACCATCGACACTACCTCTGCTACTCCTACTGAATGCGCATCCAAAATTAGAGGAGCCATCTGCTTCTACATCGCTGTTAAGGCAGGAATTTTTAATGAAGATGGCAGTTTGTCGGAGAACTACAGATGATCTTACGCACCGAAGGTGACATTGTTTCAGCGTCAAATGCCGCTCAAAGTCTTACCAACTTAGTTGTTGCGTACTTAGAGCTGTACAAGAAGCATGCTCAAGGCTTAAACGACGTTCGCATTCCCACAGAACCTTACACGGTTATTTTTCGGCCAATGAGAACTGAAGGAATGCTAGAAGTAGAACTGATCTATACTCAGACTAGCACATGGAGCGAACCAGACTACTATGATGTAGATAGTGATTACTTCGATGAAAGCTTGGGAGCATCAAACGTCAGCGGTTACACTACTCGCTCAAGCTCGAGTATTCGTGAATACGGATTAAAAATACCATTCGCCGTCTTGCTGCGATCCAAGGAAGATATGGAAAAGCATCTGAAAGATTTCGTAAAGAGGAAGAAGGCAGAAGAAGAAGAAAAAGAGCGAAAGGCTGAAATTAATAGGCTCAAAGCTAAACTTGCTGAACTTGAAAATGGAGCAAAGTCATGACTATTGGTGTAGTTACCGGTTCGTTTGATCCTATCACGTTGGGCCATATCCACGTAATTAAGGAAGCCCAACGCGTCGTTGATCAAGTTATCATACTTGTTGCAAACAATCCTGACAAGAAGTACATGTTTGATTTCGAAGAACGCTACGACATCGTCGTCGATAGTATCAATGAGCAACTTGGTTTGACAGGTATTAGCATTCACAAATGCCCGCATGACGTGTTCACGGCCCAGTACGCCCGACTTAGTTTGGGCGCCAGCGTTATCTTCCGCGGGCTGCGCAATGTTGTGGACTTTGAGTATGAACACGGGCAGCAAATGGTGAATGATGGCATCGAACCAGATGTGTCCACTGTCTTTGTGATGCCGCCGCCGGAGCTCGTCGCAGTGAGTAGCTCTATGATCCGTGGCATGACTAAAATTGCAGGGTGGCAAAAAGTCGCCCAAAAATATCTGCCAAAGGCTGCACTTAAAGCATTGAAAGAGAAAGTGCTATGAATTGGGTCGACGTTAAAGATGGCTACCCTGATGAAGATGGGATGCTAGTAGTGGTGTTCGACCCCTCAGATCATCCAAATGTGTGGTCTGCCAAATGGGACGCAGGGAATAGGTCGTTTGACTGTATAGGTGGATGGTTTGAACAGGATGAGGTCACTCATTGGATGCCACTTCCTCCGCCTCCGAAAAGCAAAGAGTGGAAGCAAGGTTTTGATGCAGCTACAAAGGATGAAAAGGCATCTAAAGAATGGTATGAACGGTCACAGTCTCCTTACTACGATGCGTCAAAAGACCCCTATTTTCTAAATGACTTCACCCATAACCCTTATCAACCGACGTCGCCTTGGACTTATCCCGATGCGTACGCTGGTCCTCCCACGCGGGAAGCAGTTGAGTGGGAAGCTGGTTATAAGTTTCGAATGGATGAGTACACTAAAATCAAAATTGTTGTGCAAGTTACCATCGATGATTTAAATGGCGGTAAAATTGTGACTTACATGTGAGTGATTATGGGCAACGATAAACCAACAGTAGTAGATGGTACGCTCACCTGTAGTGTTTGGTGGAAACCAACTGAACGTGGCATGATGTACAATAGAGATTCTCTTGATTATGATCATCCTCAGCAAACATATAATTATTTGAAGAGCTATGGTATTCGTCCAGAAGATTTTGGGATCAAGCATCCTCTCGTTGAAATCATGATGCGCGAATATGTGGGTAAAAGCCGTGAAGACCTAATTGTAGAGAACATGCAGCTTAAGAAAGACTTGGAAGCTGCTTATAGAGCAGGATTTTAAATGTGGACTAAGACGAAAGATCAACGACCGCCGGCAGACGCGCTCATTGTTAAGCGATGGAAAAATGGCGCAGTGTGGGCAGGCAAGTACAGTGGGTCTGAAAAGGACTCGGCATTTGACGAATGGTTTCTTGTAGAAGACGTTCGTAAAGTGGAGAAAACTATGACCATTGATGAAATGTTTGCCGAGTTGGAGAAGAATTGGCTAATTAATCCATCAGAACTTGCCAACTCAATGATTTAAGGACTTAAAAATGATTAATCCATTCACTTTGAAAACACGTGGCTTTTTTGAGAAGTTGTCTCGTCCGCCTACTGAAGAAGAACGAATTGGCGAGCGCAATAATAGAATTCTCGGTTATGCGTTACTAATTGGTTTGGTCGGTTTACTAATTGTCGGGTTGGTGACGGTAGGCAAATTCCTTGTGGGATTTTTCTGATTATGGAAAGCAAATTCAAATTTGAGCCCATGAATCCCCCGATTGAATTTGATGTTCCTGAAGGATGGACTCTGCGCTCATGGTATTCTCCAAGCGAAGGAGCATACTACATCTCATACCGAACTATTCCAGAACGAGTACGAGGTAGCGTGATTCCACTATTTGCATCTCCAACAAATTAGTTTTTCCAAATAAGAGGATATTTTATAATATCCTCTAGTAGCAAAGCAATATGGTTTTAATTCAAACCTACCGTTAGTTTTTTCCAACTAACATATTGGAGTATAATTACTCCATCAACTCTACATTGAGTTGCTTCTCTTTTCCCTCCCGCTGCTTTCGATCACTCTGATCGACATCTGTTGTAAGTCCCTTATAAATAGTCTCGTACGGAGCAATTCGTACAACTTTCGACTGTTTCATTTTTGTACGTTTATACACTTTAGGAGTTTTACAAATGGCTAAGTTTAATCTCGACGCACTAAAAAACGCATTCTCGCAAAAAGCAGCAGGTAGCGGTGGTGGCGACCAATCGTGGAAGCTGTTCTACCCATTCTGGAAAATGCCGGACGACTCGATTGCAGTTGTTCGTTTCCTGCCTGACCTTGACGAGTCCAATTCCCTGGGCTTCCTCGTCGAAAATCTCCAACACGAACTGACTATTAACGGCGAACGCAAGAAGGTTCCTTGCCTCTCTATGCACGGCGAACACTGTCCTGTTTGCGATCTCTCGCGTAAGTATTACGATGAGAAGAACGAAGAACTCGGCAAGAAGTACTACCGCAAGAAGTCGTACATTGGTCAAGTTATCGTTGTTGAATCGCCGATTGATCACGATCAAAATGCTCTGGTCAAACTGATCGAGTTTGGTCCGAAGATCTTCAAACAAATCCAATCGGCTTTCCAGTCGGGCGATCTGGAAGATGCACCGTTCGAACTGAAAGGTGGTTATAACTTCCGTATCAAGAAGACGAAATCTGGCCAGTTCGCTGACTATGGTACCTCGAGCTTCGCGCCGAAGCAATCTGATCTGGATGACGATGTCATCGAAGCAATGACTCTGTATTCGCTGAAGGATTACCGCACGAAGTATGTTGATCGCGCAACCATCGAAGCTATGCTGATCGCTGATCAAACCGGTCAAGCTTTCAAAGATAGCGATAATGATGGTGACAGTGGCCCTGCACCAGTCGCAAAACAAACTGCTGCACCGAAGCAATCTCCAAAGACTGAAGTTGAAGATGCGCCTGCAGCTGAAGCACCTGCAGAAACTGGTAGCAAATCTTCAGTGCTCGAAGCACTGCGTGCACGAGCTCGCGCTCAACAAGGCTAATAAGCTTTGAACTTCGGGAGTAGCTATTCTGCTACTCCCACTTTCCTTCCTAGTTTCAGAGAAACATATGACACTTGCATTTCTAAAAGATTTCCATAAAGCTGCGAAGAAGATTGAAACTGTTGCAATTGGCGTGCGTGAAGTTAATGAGTGGTTGTCGTCAGGCAATTACGCGTTGAACTATTCGCTCACTGGTGATTGGAATAAATTTGTTCCAATCGGCCGTTCTACCGCGTGTGTAGGCCCATCTGGCTCAGGTAAATCCTTCCTAGCAACCTCAGCGATTCGCGAAGCCCAGCGAAAAGGCTGGCACATTCTTCTGTTAGATTCTGAAAACGCTCTTGATGTGGGTTACCTTCAAAAGATTGGCGTTAAGACTGACGAAGACTCCATGACCTACGTTAAGGTGACAATGATTGAAGACGTTAACCAAGTGTTGGCGGAATTCTTCAGCTCATACATCAAAGCGTATGGTTCAAACAACTACGAAGCACCTCGTGTCCTAATCGTAATTGACTCCCTGGCAATGCTGGCGTCGACTACTGAAATGGAAAACTACGAGCGTGATGGTACGGTTAAAGGCGACCAAGGTCAGCTGGCAAAACGTCGTAAAGCCATGCTGAAAATGCTGCACGGTAAGATCGCAATGCTCCCAATGGCCGTCGTGTTTACTGACCACGTTTACCCACAAGACATCATGGCTGGCGATGGTCAGTGGGCAATGACTAACTCTGTTAAATTCTTCCCTTCTATTACCGCTCTGGTAACTAAGCTTAAGCTGAAAGAAGGTAGTGACGTTGTTGGTATTCGCATGCGCGTCGAGACTTATAAGTCACGATTTGCTAAACCTGGTTCTAAGATTGAATTAGAAATCCCGTACGCCACCGGTCTATCTCCATTTTCTGGTCTGGTAGAGTTGCTTGAAAATCTGGGCGTGGTGACCAAATCCGACGTTCCTGGTAAGAAGCAAGGTTGGATGATGACAACTGAGCCTATTGATGGTGAAGTTTTCTTCTTCAGGCCAAGCGAAATGACCCATGAAGATGTGCAAAAGCTCTTCAAACATCCCAAAGCTGCTTGCACTATTGAAGAGCAAGCAGATGACGAACTCACTAAACTGTTGGAATCTGATAAGGACGACGAATGAAATATCTTAATATTGAAGTGGTAACTGGCGGTTTTGTTCTGTCCTACTCGGTAGAGAGACTCCCTGTAGGAGTAGCTTCTAACGTAACAGGTTTTAACCAAGAGCGAGAAGCCTTTACCTCACAGTCCAAGCTGACTAAGCGAGTTAAGGAACTGCTCGATGGTTATGCCAGCTCGGTAATTACTCCTACAGACGACGCCAAGGATGTCGAGTAACCGAACTTCGGTCACATATTGCGCTAGAGCAAAGCTTCTCAGCCTTCTTAATGGAGGCGAGAAGCAATCAGTAATCTTCAAGTCACACCCTCTTGGTTCTTTAGATATTCTTTTCTTGGAAGATTCTCCCAAGGGCGAGTGGGTGTTGCTTGAGATGTACCCGCGGATTTATGCTGACTTAGTAACATACAAGAGATTGCAAATCGAATCGGCAATTGATTTTGATTTTCAATCCCAAGAATTCATCATTAAGAGAACACCATGAGTTTCATCTTAACTTTAGAGATGGATAAGCTAGATCAAATTCTAGAAATCCTGCCAAAGTACGAACAAAAGGTAAAAGATTCAGCGGTGATCTTTGAGTTGGAAGGTCGCAAGCTTGAAGAAATTGCAAGGACTCTTCCTCACTACCAGCAAAACTACGGCAAAGCTTATCAGGATATGAAAGCTTTGGATGAATGGCTGCAAAATGTCAAAGAGAAAGAGACGGCAAGGCTTTGGAAAAAGTACGTAGAGGGATATCCAAAACAGCTTAGCACTCGAGACGTCCAAGCTTACATTGCTGGTGAGAAAGTAATTGTTGAATTGAATCAAATTATCATTGAAGTTCAACTAATCAAGAATCAACTTTACGAAGTAAACGATGGCTTGAAGACAATGGGGTGGATGGTAGGTCACATCACCAAACTTCGTGTGTCTGAACTTCAAGAAACAATTCTGTGAGTATTACTGCCGATCTTCCCAGGTTGGCAGTTTTGCTTTGAATGAGTTGGTATTACAATAACATATCACGTGGTGCCTTGATGATAACGTTTGATGTAAGGCATCACCCTTCCTTATTTTCCTATGACTAAAAAATGTCACCTCACTGTAAAGGATGAGGTCTGGTGCTATTTCTCCGGCCTTAGCCCTGAACATATTGAAACACTTTGGAAAGAATTCGGTGTCTATGCAGATGGATATCGCTGGATGCCTGCATTTCGTTTGGGGAAATGGGATGGTAAGATTCGATTCTTCGAGCGCACTGGCAAAACCTACGTTAGACTATTGGACAAGATTCTCCCCTATGTCGAAAAATGGGGATATGATGTAGAGTTGACCGACAATCGGCGTGCTGTAAGACACCCAACAGTTCCCGGCTCCCTAGTTTCGTTTGACGATCACGGTATTTGCGTCGAGGCAAAAGGCAGTGATATTATGGGATTGGTAGAGGTTAAGCCTGGAGTCATCTTCAAGCTGCGTCCATATCAGCACGAATGCGTAATGGAAGCCGTCGAGGCTGGAAGCGGATTCATTATTGCTGGTACCGGCGCAGGTAAAACTTCCATCACCGCGGGGATTAGCCACATCTATGGCGAGATGGGATATCGCATCATCACCATTGTTCCATCATCAGATCTAGTTGATCAGACCGCAAGTTGGTATGATTTGCTTGGGATGGACGTCGGCATTTATTCTGGCACCGACAAGAACATTAACCACACTCACGTAGTGGCTACTTGGCAAGCATTGCAGTATAACCCTGAAATCATGCAGAACTTTGACGTGCTGATTTGGGATGAAGCACACGGCATTAAAGCCGCAGTTGCTCAAAAACTAATCAATGAGAACGGCAAAAACATTGCATTTAGATTCGGCGTTACTGGTACTTTGCCGACTGGTGAAGCAGACAAATGGAGCTTGTTTAGTTCTATTGGTCCGGTATTGAAGGAAATTCCGGCTAAGTGGCTGATGGATAATGGATATCTAGCGCAGGTAGAAATTCAACCAGTAGAGTTGGACGAGACTTACGTTGATGAGGAATTCCCAGACTATGCGTCTGAACGAGCATTCCTTACCAAGTCGCCTTCTCGAATGGAGAAAATTGCTGATATCATCATTAGTCAGTGTGCGACAAACGGTAACACCCTAGTGCTTGTCAATTCAATCCCATTTGGGGAGAAACTAGCTTCCCTTATTAAGGGCGCCGTCTTCCTCTACGGTGAATCACCAAAAGACCTTCGCAAGGAACACTACGACATGTTTGAAGACCATGACGATTTGATCGTGATTGCATCTTCAGGCATTGCGTCTACTGGTATTAGCATTGATCGAGTATTTTGTCTAGTGCTGGTCGATGCCGGTAAATCCTTTATTCGTGCCATCCAATCTATCGGCCGCGGTCTTCGTGTGGCCGATGATAAAAAGAATCTGAAAGCTGTTGACATTTATTCCAAGCTGAAATGGAGTAAGAAGCACGCTAAAGACAGAAACAAATACTATCTCGAAGCACAATACCCAGTCCTCAAGAAAATTTCCTTAAAGGTGAAATGATGATCATTACATTATGCGGTAGCGCTAAATTCGAAGAAGAATTTAAAGTGTGGAATGAGAAACTGACACTTGCTAATCATACAGTCTTCTCACTCTCAGTTTATCCCAGTGATAAAAATGGAGTAAAATGTTGGTATAGCGACGAAACAAAAGTCGCTTTAGACGCTGCCCACAAGCGAAAGATCGCTGCCTCCGACGCCATCGTTGTTCTTAACCGTTCTGGTTATTATGGCGACTCCACTAAAAGTGAAATTCAATTCGCCCAAGATAATGGGAAGGACATTTATTGGCTTTGTCCACCATTTATTGGCGCCCTTGATGTCGAGGCGCTCTTATGAATAAGAAAGAGAAAGAAAACATTGCTCTACTCTACAACTATCGAATTGTAGAGTGGGATCCTCTAGAAATTGAAGACCCTAACGGATATATTGTTAGGAAAAGTGCCAAAGCACTTCTAAATCACATCCTCCATACATACGAGAAATCAATGCAAGACAAAGAAGACCCAACAATTAATTATGTAGACGAGGGAGAGCATCTTCGCGTCGACAAAGAGCTGGAAGATGTTCGTAGCTTCCATCAAAAATTTAACTTCATTGATTCAGGTCGAGTGCCAGTTCACGCAACAAAGCGTAAATTAAAAGAACGCACAGAATGTATGCAAGAAGAACTAGATGAGTTCAAAGAAGCAATTGAGACCCAAGATTTGGCCGCTCAAGCAGATGCACTTATCGACCTGGTCTACTTTGCAAAAGGCACTGCAGTCATTCTTGGCCTACCATGGGAAAAGTTGTGGGATGATGTTCAGCGCGCAAACATTTCCAAAGAACGTGGCATGACCAAACGTGGTCATGCATTCGACGTGATCAAACCTACGGGATGGGTTGCTCCAAACGGTGAACGAATTCTATTGGAAGCGGGTTATCATCGTCCAAGTTTTGAAAGTCATGGTCGAATTAATGAGAATCTCTGCACTGATGATCTGCGGCGAGTCTACTTCAATGACGTTGGAAACAATTCTCTGATTCGCTTCACTGCCAACTATGAAACAAAGTCGGACACTAATGAGGAAACCGAATAATGCAAGTTCTAGCCGATTTCGGTAAATCATACGTCATTGAAAGCTTGACCAGCCCGGTTGCTATTCGCTATCATTGGATTTTCAATGCACAACTGACTGACTTTCTACTCCAGCAAATCACCTATTTGGAAGAAACAACTGGTGCTGCAGTGAAACTGCGGGTCAACGGTACTGAATTTTGGGTACCTTCAACCTGGCATATCCTTGTAACTGATCGCGACACCTATCAACTAGATACCGTATCTGTCCAATCCTGCTCTAGCTCCAAGCATATTGCGTTCATCTTTGCTCCAGACGAAATGAATTTGCGAACGCTAGACATTGAAGTGATTGACTACAATGATGACATTTCTCTTGTTCACCCAATGATCAATAAAGGACAAGCCCTTGTTCATCCTGTTGGACCAGGACAAGGAGTGGGCAAGACACTTCAGTTATCTGTCGTGATTGGTCCGCATGATCTTTACAAGCATCTGTCCAACAAAGTAGTGGGCGACATCACAGGTTGATTTATTGGGTACTTCATTTGATTAATTCTCTCCGGGATAGAAATAAATATCCCATCAAGAATAAAGGAGAATAAAGATGAAGTACCCAGACGGCTTTGTGCAGGCCTTCAATCATGCAATGCTTTATGAGGTAGGCGGTTTCTTTAACTCGACTGATCCTGACGTAATCGCTGGTAGAATTTCTACCAAAGAGCAGCGTCAGAAAGTCGGGTACGTTAACATCCCGAATGATAGGGGCGGCGAGACCAAGTTTGGTGTGGCACAGAAAGCAAATGTTGATGTGAATGTTAATGCATTGACGTTAGATGGGGCAATGCAGGTGTATTTCTCCAATTACTGGATTAAAGGTAAATGCGATCAACTTCCTTATCCATTAGCGTTGATTCATTTTGATGGGTGCGTTAACCATGGCGTTGGACGTGCTAATAAATTTCTTCAACGTGCGGTTAATGTCGCAGAAGATGGTGTGATTGGCCCAATCACACTGCAGTCAATCGCTAAAGGCAATCAAAAAGACTTGATTACCAAAATTTCCTCCTACAGGGCTGACTTCTACAATGCAATCGTTCAGCGTGATCCATCACAAAAGATGTTTCTTAATGGCTGGATGAGAAGAATTAACGAAGTAACCAGCTTTACTCTCGCATCTCTCAAGTAATTTTTATCTTCTAGGTGATTTTTTACCTAGGGCAGTCCATCATTTTCCCTGGTTGAAGTTAATTTAATTAGGGTGAAATATTATAATTTTATGTAGCAACATAAAGCATTTTAAATTGGAGCAAAACACACATGACGCAAGTAATTCACGTCATCAAGCGTAATGGAGAAAGGGTACCACTCGAACTCGAAAAATGGTCTAACCAAATCGCAAAAGTTTGCGAAGGCATTGATGGGGTATCCACTTCGATGATTGAGATCGCCGCACAGGCGAACTTTTATGATGGAATGCCAACTCGCGAGCTCGATCAAATGGCACTACGTGCAATGATTGACCTCATCGACGAAGAAGAACACCCGGAAACCGGCAACGTCAACTACCAGTACGCAGCTGGTAAGCAACGAATCTCGATGCTAAGAAAAGACGTTTACGGTACATACACCCCACCGCGCTTGTATGACATTGTTAAGAAGAACATCGACAACAATTTCTACACCAAAGAACTTCTAGAATGGTACACTGAAGCAGAATGGGATCAAATTGAAAAATTTGTTGATCATGATAAGGATGAGCACCTTCCTTACGCCGCAGTTGACCAACTCATCGAGAAATATCTTGTCCAAGACCGCACCAAAGCTGGTTACGTTGTAGAAACCCCACAAGTTCGTTATGCGGTTGCTGCTGCTACGGCATTCCATGCAGAGAAGAAAGATCGTCTGCGTTGGGTTCGTGACTTCTACAACTCGGCATCAGATGGTTTGTTCACGCTTGCTACTCCTGTTCTTGCAGGATTGGGAACGAAAACCAAACAGTTTTCGTCTTGCGTGTTGATCAAGAGTGACGATACCCTGAAGTCGATTTTTGCTTCTGGCCAAATCATGGCTGACTACGCAGCTAAGCGAGCAGGCATTGGTTTGGATATCGGTCGTCTTCGTCCACTTGGCGCACCTATTCGTGGCGGCGAAGTAAAACATACCGGCATGGTTCCGTTCCTGAAGAAATGGTTCGCAGACCTTCGCTCGTGTTCACAAGGCGGTATTCGTAACGCATCTGCGACTACGAACTTCCCATTCTGGCATGCACAGGTTGAAGACCTTCTGGTGCTAAAGAACAACCAAGGCACTGACGAGACGCGTGTTCGCCATCTTGATTACTGCGTCGGTGTCAGCGCATTGATGTGGAAGCGATTTTACCACCAAGGCGTCATCTCTCTGTTTGATCCGAATCAAGTTCCAGACTTGTACGAGGCTTACTATCGCGACTACGATCTGTTTGAGCAACTCTACGCAGAATACGAGCAGCGTAGGGACATCACGGTTAAGCAGATTTCTGCTGAGACCTACGTCAAAGACCTCTTCAATAAAGAGCGTTCTGACACCGGTCGTTACTATGTCTTGAACGTCGACAACGTCGCAAAGCAAGGTCCGTTTAATCCGCAAATCCACCCAGTGTACATGACAAATCTCTGCACGGAGATCATGCAACACACTCGTCCATTCCAGACGGTGGAAGACCCAGAAGGTCGTATTGCCCTTTGCACGTTAGGTAGTTTGAACTGGGGTTGCTTCCGTAATCCAGAAGATATCAAACGTCCAGCAGTGGTATTGCATCGGGCACTGCACAACCTTCTGCAGTACCAAGATTTCCTGTCCATTCACAGCGAACTGCACAACAAAGAATTTGAACCTCTGGGTATCGGCATTACCAATCTTGCTTACTGGCATGCCAAGCGCAAGATGAAGTACGGTGAAGCAGATGCATTGGCTGAAGTCAAGCGTTGGATGGAACACCAAGCATTCTATCTGACCGAAGCGTCCGTGATGCTTGCGAAAGAGAAAGGTCCTTGCGAGATGTCTTCGCAGACCCGCTACGGTCAAGGTATCTTCCCATGGGAGATGCGTGCTGCCGGTGTTAATGAACTGACTGACTTCACTCCGTCGGAAGATTTGGATTGGGAAGGCCTACGTACGAAGCTGAAGATGTATGGTATCCGCAACGCAACGCTGATGGCCATCGCTCCAGTTGAATCTTCTTCGGTGGTTATCAACTCGACGAACGGTATTAACCTCGTCAAGCAGCTGATCATCATCAAGGAATCCAAAGCAGGTGCATTCGCTCAAGTCGTTCCTGAGTATCGCAAGCTGAAGAATCACTATCAGCTTCTGTGGGATCAGAAAGACTGCATCGACTACATCAAGACCACCGCGGTTCTGCAAGTGTACGTGGACCAGGGTATCTCGTCTGACACATACTACTCGCCCAAGTGGTTCCCTGAAGGTAAAATCCCTGTCACGCTGGTAATTGGTAACTTGATGAGAGCACACAAATATGGCTTAAAGTCCCATTACTATGCGTTGACAGATAAGGAGGGAGCAAAAGAGATGCTTTCGCAGAATGACCATCAAGTAAATAGTAATAACAACATTACTATGGAAGATGATGGAGAAGATTTTTGCGAATCATGCGTCTTGTAAGTGGCTGAATCATTATGAGAGATTGATAGAACGAGGAAGGTCTCGTTCTATCAGTGAAGGAGAATATTATGAGAGGCACCATATTGTTCCAAAATGCATTAGTGGAACAGATGATTTGGAAAACTTGGTGTCTCTCACTCCTGAAGAACACTACACTGCTCATTTAATCCTGTGCAAGCTATTTCCTAATAATGGGAAATTATATCGCGCAGTAGCTATGATGACAGTTGATAGTCCTTCAGCTCCTCGAAACAACAAGATGTATGGGTGGATAAAGCGCAAACTCAGCATTCATAATTCTAAAAGAATGAAAGAGTGGCATAAGAATAATACTCATCCTATGCTTGGTAGAAAGCAGTCTGCTGAAGCTAGACAGAAAATAAAAGATTCTTTCAAGAACAAGCCAAAGAAACTTGCCCATTATTATTCACCTGCGACCGGTGAATATCTTGGTACGTGTAATTCTGTTAAAGAGGCAGCGGAGAAATTCGACATACACCATCAAACAATTTTCTCATGCATTAGAATTCCTGGTAAACGAACTGCTGGTGGATATTTTTGGTCATACGAAAAGGTTCTTAACATAGGGGCGACTTCTAAGTTCATTAACGGAAAGCCAAGTTTGAGACTAGGTAAGTCCTTAGCACCTGATATTCCTAGACGAGATATGTTTTACTCGTCTAAAGTAAAAAGTGATGATGAAGTGAAAAGATGCTGGGTGTTAGCTGATGAGATCAGTAAGAATCTAGATGTACTTCCACAATTTACCCAAAATAACAAACTTCGAATTTCTCCTACTAGAAACATAGCAAAACGAATTAAACAAGGTTGGAATCCAACTTTAGATCCAGAATGGTTAACATGGAAAGAAGCAAATAAATGAATCGAGATTTTACCAAAGTACCCGAATACTCCAAGCGTCAAATGTTCCTTGACCCGGCCGGTCAAGTTACTACCCAACGATTTGACGACTACGCATACCCCAAGATTGCCAAGTTCGATGAAACTCAACGAGGCGCATTCTGGGTTCCTGAAGAGATCACCCTTACTAAGGACAAGATCGACTTCAAAGAAGCAAGTAAAGCAGTCCGCCACATCTTCACTTCTAACCTCCTGCGTCAAACAACCTTGGACTCCATTCAAGGTCGTGCTCCAGCTCAAATCTTCACTCCAGTAATTTCTATTCCTGAGCTTGAGAACATGGTCACTACATGGACTTGGTTTGAACAGATCCACTCGCGTGCTTACTCGCACATCATCCGGAACATTTACAACGTTCCTAAGGACGAGTTCAACAAGATCCACGACAACAGTGAGATCATGTCGATGGTTAGTTCCATTGGCGACTACTACGAGGATCTGCACGAGCTGAACTGCCGCAAGGAAACGCTGAAGCAGCTGAAGACGCAAAAGATCCAGCTCTCCACTGATATCGAACGCGCACTGCAAGTTACCGAGCATGAGCACATCAAAGCTATTTGGCTGGCGATGGTTGCATCCTATGGTTTGGAAGCTATTCGCTTTACGGTATCTTTTGCTACTTCATTGGCAATGGTAGAGAACAAAATCTTCATCGGCAACGGTAACGAGATTGCACTGATTCTCTCCGATGAAATGCTTCACGTGGATTGGACTTCATACATCCTTAATACTCTCGTCAAGGATGATCCTCGCTTTGCGCAAGTTGCGCAAGAGACGAAGAAGGAATGTTTGGATATGCTTCTCTCCGTTATTGACGAGGAGAAGAGCTGGGCCAAGTACCTCTTCAAAGAAGGTAGCGTTATTGGTATGAACGAGCGAGTGATGGTAGGACTTGTTGATTGGACTGCACAGGGCAGACTGAAAGAAATCGGTCTGAAGTATGATGCAGGTGTCAAGTCTACCCCAGCCCCATGGTTCAACAAGCACATGAACACCAACAAGAAGCAAACTGCACTGCAAGAAAATGAGTCCGTTGCTTACGTGATCGGCTCTATGACTAACGAAATTAACTACGACGAACTGCCGGAATTTTAAAATGACTTTTACTGTATACTCCAAACCGAACTGCCCACAATGCGATAAAGCAAAAGACCTGCTTAAGAAGAAAGGCACTCAATTCAATGAAGTGATTGTCGATGTAGGTCAAGAAAAAGTCGAAGGTGTAACATATATCACTGCACAGGAATTGAAAGCAAAGATTCCTACTGCAAAGTCTGCCCCGCAGATTACGTTAGATGACAAAGTAATCGGCGGCTTTTTGGAACTACAAAAACTAATAGGTGCTTAAATGGCAACTCTCGGCGAATTGATGAATGAAGATCAATTGAAGTGGTGGAATGAAGGTTTAGACTGGCACCCAAATTATCTTGATGACTGTCCATATGAAGTAGGTAGTGAAGCTTACGCCTACTTCGAGGATGGTTGGTGGTACGCCGATAACGAATAAAGAGGGGAGTATTCGGACTCCTTTCTTTTGCTCCGGAT
>Ga0170475_104643951_pt1 | contig 18787 bp, 6 predicted proteins | sample Soicark_Litter_5_FD_111474 | JGI IMG/M metagenome (GOLD analysis project Ga0170475, IMG submission 111474) | Avena fatua rhizosphere microbial communities from Hopland, California, USA. Combined Assembly of 48 SPs
CGCGATCGCCGCGACGAACCCTTAGGGCTGCGCTTCCAAGGGCCTTCACGATTTATCAATGATCTTTTTTAGGGCTTCGATAGCCAGCTGGAGCCGAGTACGCGTTTGGATATCCGCGGTCGATGATATTTTTGCCAAACGCTTTTTCCGTGTGGGTTTTATCCGCTTCTTACTTTTCGATCGCTTTGCGCAGCCCTAGTACTGCAGACTGTGCCGTCTGAAGCGTATGCTTCAGGAGAGCCAGACGGGTAGTGCCTATCTCGTCAGCCCAACCTTCCGAACATTGTAGGAGGACCGCTCGAGTGAAATAGTAATTCGCCTTGGATCGCTCAAGACTTACGTATTTCTCACCTTCATCGGGATCAAGCGTCGCTGTCTTGTCATTTTGTTTTTTAATTCCGTTTCTGTTTGTTTCTTGGCGGCAGATCGTCCCCTCCTGATTGGCTGCCGTTGCGCTCGCATCGGTCAGATCCTCATCCGACTTCTCCTTCAGCAAAGCGAGGCAGAATAGATTATCTCGGATGAAAATCTCCGCAAATTCAATTGCGGTCGTCCTATTGCCCCTGAATATCGCCTCTTGATCTTCCGCTGCCTGAAGCCAATCCTCCTTCAGAGATCGAATGGTGACGATCGGGGCTAATCGCACGTTTTGGACCGTCAACGATCGGTCAGTACCGCTGCTCAAAAAAACTCAACTCGAGTGGCCACTCGCCCGGCTCTGTTTTCGAAACAGGCTTGTAGTTGTTCCATTCTTCAATATAGCTGGCGATAAGGGTGCGTACGCGCAGCTTGAAGACCTTAATGAGAATAGGGGGAAAAGCACGCTCTATGCCAGACGCCAGATTTGGGCAGATCGTAGAAAAGATTGAGTCGGGGCTCGCTCCCTCGTCCGGGTATTTAGCGTCCGCAGCCCTAATTCAATCATGCAGTATTGTAAGCGCGGCCGCATAGTCGTGATAGTAGGCTAATCCAGAAGCGGCAGCAATCCACAGATATGGTCGAAGCCCTATGTTCTGATCTTGCTCGACATTCCTGTTGTAAGACTCGAATGTGTGACCGCTCAGCCGCTGACACTTCGATTCGTAGCCTGGGATGCGCGGGATTTGCTCGTTCATACGCTGCAGCATGTCGGTAATCGACTTCACGACCAACTCAGAAAGATTTGCGTCTCCGGCCAGCGGGCGATAGCTTATACAAGATAAGCTATCGAGCGAAAGGAGAGCTCCCTCAACAGCCGATCAACCTGCTCATCGTCAGCGTGGAACGAGAAGCTCTCCTGAAGGGACTCGCCTATCTTTTCCAGACTAAGAGCCCTCGGGCGAGCGCGTACTATAACGCATCTCTTCTGATCGCAGCCGGAATATCTTTTAAAATTCTGAGGCCCCGGAAGTAAGCATCGTGCTGGAGGGCGGTACGAGGGTGTAATGCGACGTTTCGCTGGTGCTTTCTTCCCCCACGTTCTTCAAGCTAAGCTCAGCGTCCCCGGGCAATTTCACGTCAGTAACACGGGCAAAAAGCTGCGAAACGAAACGATCACCGCGTCGCGGTAGCCGAAAGCTTCGTTCGCTCTTCGGCTGATGATCGTATTAAACCAAATCGACAAGAAAATCCCGAACATAAACCCAAACCAATAATACTTCTCCGTTATCTGAGTCGCGAATGAAATCAAAGATGACAAGCGCAAACCTTACCTCATACCGCGCTTCCTGCGATGCGGCCCAGACTATAAACGCGAATGCAATCAAAATCACGCCACCACAATTATCCAGAAAGTACTCGGGAGCCGTGAAGGGCGAGTTTGAGTAGGAGTTCCGGTCTCTGCCGAGACGGTCGGCTTAGGAACCTGCGGAGGCGCCGCGTCTGAGGAAGTCGCCGGCGTACCCTCCGTTGGAGGCGTCGGGCTGTCTAGCAAAACTGGCGAGAGATCTTTCTGCGCAGGTGCTAGACGAAGGGCGATGAATACCAGAACTGCCGAGCAAAACGCGGCAAAAATGAAAAGCGACACTGAACGGCCCTATTACGCCTGATGTTTTCGTACACACTCGCCGGTGCGATTTATCGCGATCCGAAAAAAACTTGCGCGAGCCTCCGGCAGCCACTTTGCTGCGGCCGCCGGGATTCTGTTACTTCACTTCCCGATCCAGCGACTTGCTCGGAGAGCTGGCTTTCGCCGCTATCCTCAAGGATTCGATGCCGCCTGCGAAGGCGTGGACACCAGAACGGTGGCCGCCGCGCCGGTCAACACGATGGCGAAAATCAATGCCAATGTCGCAAGTACTCTCATAACCGTACTCTCCCACAAGTAGTGAGAATGCCACAGACTCCACCTTTGGCAAAAAGTATGTATGTATGTATGTATGTGGGCTGGCACACAGTCCGAAGCACCTGACCCGCCTAGGATCGGAGCGAACCAGTGCACGAGGCCAGCGCGCCTGACACGAAAGCGAGCATCTTGGCCGCGGACAGGCTGCCAGGAGGGCTCGGAGCCCCTACCCCCTTCGCTGCAACACCATCGTCGATAGCGGCGGCAGCCTCATGTTCAGCGACCAGGGATGGCCGTGGCTCGGCTCGTCGGAGGTGTGGAACGGCGGCAGCCGCTCGGGGCTCGTGCCGCCATATTGCGCGGCGTCGGTGTTGACAATCGCATGCCAGGCGCCGCGTTGCGGTGCGCCGACGTGGTAATTGTCGCGCGGCACCGGCGTGAAATTCGAGATGACGATCACGACGTCATCCGGTCCGTCGCCATAGCGGGCGAAAGCGAGCACGCTGTTATCGCGATCGTCGCCGATCAGCCAGCGGAAGCCTGAATCCTCGCAATCGCGCTGATGCAGAGCCGGCGTGTCGCGGTAGATGTGGTTCAGATCGCGGATCAGCGTCTGCACGCCTTTGTGATTGCCGTCCGCGAGCAAATGCCAATCGAGGCTGCGATCGTGGTTCCACTCGCGCTCCTGGCCGAACTCGCCGCCCATGAACAGAAGCTTCTTGCCGGGATGTCCCCACATGAAGCCGAGATAGGAGCGTAAGTTGGCAAAGCGCTGCCAGCGGTCGCCCGGCATGCGGCCGATGAGGGAGCCCTTGCCGTGCACGACCTCGTCGTGGCTCAAGGGCAGAATGAAATTCTCGCTGAACGCATAGACCATCCCGAACGTCATATCGTGATGGTGATGGCGGCGATGAATCGGCTCCTTCGACATGTAGCGAAGCGTGTCGTGCATCCAGCCCATGTTCCATTTGAAGCCGAAGCCGAGACCACCCGCGTAAGTCGGCTGTGACACGCCGGGCCAAGCCGTCGACTCTTCCGCGACCGTGAACACGCCGGGCTTTGTCTGATACGCGACCTCGTTCATGCGGCGCAAAAAATCGATCGCTTCGAGATTCTCGTTGCCGCCGTAACGGTTCGGCACCCATTCGCCGGGCCGGCGCGAATAATCGAGATAAAGCATCGAGGCGACGGCATCGACCCGCAATCCATCGAGATGATATTGGTCGAGCCAGAAGCGCGCATTGGAGACGAGGAACGCCATCACTTCGCGCCGTCCGAGATTGTAGATATGCGTGCCCCAATCCTGGTGGAATCCCTGGCGCGGATCGGCGTGTTCGTAGAGATGCGTGCCGTCGAAGCGCGCGAGCCCATGCGGATCGTTGGGGAAATGCGCGGGAACCCAGTCGAGCAGAATGCCGATGCCGGCGGCATGCGCCGTCTCGACGAATTCGCCGAACTCTTCCGGCGTGCCGAAACGGCAGGTCGGGGCGTACAAAGAGATGGGCTGGTAGCCCCACGAGCCGTCAAACGGATATTCGGTGATCGGCAGAAGCTCGATATGGGTGAAGCCGAGATCGCGCACATAGGGGATCAGCCGCTCGCCGAATTCCTTGTAAGAGAGATAGCGGTTGCCTTCCTCGGGAACGCGCGCCCATGAGCCGAGATGGCACTCGAAAATCGAGATCGGCCGTTTGCGTGGCGGCACCGATCCACGATGTTCTATCCAACCCTCATCGTGCCATTGTGGTTTTGCTGGCAAGCCATGCAACACCGAGGCAGTTGCCGGCGGGTGCTCGGCGCGAAAGGCGACGGGATCGGCCTTGAGCGGCAGGGCGCGGCCGGAATGGTCGCGCATCTCGTATTTGTAGCGCTGGCCTTGCGGCAGTTCCGGAACGAAGAGCTCCCAGATGCCGGTCTCGTGGCGCAGCCGCATCGGGTGGCGCCGGCCGTCCCAGACATCGAAGTCGCCGACGACGCTGACGTTATGCGCATTTGGTGCCCAGACGACGAAGCGGGCGCCGACGACATTGCCATGCTCGACAATGTGCGCGCCGAAGACATTGTAGAAACGCGAGGTTCCGATGTCGTCGATGGCAGAGAAATCGTCGGAGGCGAGCACCGGTCCAAACGAATAGGGATCCCACTCGGTCCGGGTTTCGCGAGGCCAGGTGATTTCCAACTTGTAATAGGGCCGGTGCACCGAGGCGACGCGGCCACAGAAAAATCCGGAGGGATCGACGAGCTTCAGGTCGCAGAGGATATCGCCCCCCTCGACGGCGAGGGCGCGCACCGAGGCCGCACCGGGCAGCATGGCCCGTATCTCGTAGAGATCATGGCCGACGCGGTGCGGCCCGAGCACGGAGAACGGGTCGCCGTGGGTTGCTGCGACGATCGCGGCGATCGCGCCGGGATGGACGGCGAAGGGCGGTTCCTCGGCGCGCTTGCCCGCGGGTTTGCCCTCTAGCCCTACCTTGGCTGGTTTGTTCATGTCCGCGATCCCTGGTCGATTATGTCGAGAACGCCGGCGACTGGAATGTCGATCCAATCGGGTCGGTGGCTTGCCTCGTATTCGATCTCATACAGGGCCTTACGCAGGAGATGGAGGTGGAGAAGCGCGTGGCGCGTCGCTTCATTCCCGATGTAGGCGGCGGTGCCGCGCGTACCTTCTTCATAGGCCACCCTGAACGCCTCTGACACCAGCTCCTGCCAAAGCCGGGCGATCTCGGCGGTGCGCCTTGAACCGGCGCCGCGGCGCTCGTCGGCGCGGGCTGCCGTCGCTGCCGCGTACGCATAGGAGCGCAACATCCCTGCGACGTCAGCCGCTGGCGAGGCCTTCATCCGTCGCTCCTTCAGCGAGCGCAGAGGCTCGCCTTCGAAGTCGACGATCATCACATCGTCCCTCGCGATGAGGATCTGTCCGAGATGAAGGTCCCCGTGGATGCGGCTTTTGAGGGCTCCGACCGGGTCGATGATCGCGGCCGCGATCGCCGCATCGATGGAATTGCGGCTATCGAGGAAGACTCGGGCGAGGCTGGCGCGTTCGCCTTCGAGGCCGGAACTCACGCGCTTGACCGCAGCGTATGCGCGTCTGGCGAGGCTTCGCGCCTCGTTCGCGACCGCGTCCACATCCTTGCCGGTGAGCGGCTCGCTCGCAAACGCCGGATCATCGGTTGGGACCGCGAGCGCGATGTGCATCTCCGCAACGCGGCGAGCGATCGTGCGCACATAATGCAGATCGAAGCTGGCCTCGTCCTCCATCCGTGTTGCCTCACTCTGCGGCAGCAGATTCAATCGCTCGATTTCGCGGCCGAGCGATTCCAAGGTCCACGACCAGGCGTCTCCCTGGTTGCGCACGAATTGCTGCAAAACCGCGAGAGCCGTTCGTGTACCGTCTGCGCCCACGTGCTCGGCAATGCCGTAAAGCGCCGGCGTATTCGCATATCCGGCGACTTCCGTCAGGAACCGGCCGATTTCAATTTCGGGATTAATGCCCTCACGAAGGCGCCGGTAAATTTTCAGCACCATCCGATCGGCGATGTTGAAGGATGTGTTGCTCTGTTCGGCGCCAAGCCGCTGAACCGTGCCGTCCTCGATTTCGGGCTCATTCTGCTGCGCGAGCGCCGTAGTTATCGTGAAGGCGATTTCGCCCTCGCTCGCTTTCAGCCGCTCGCCCTTGCGCATCAGCGACAGCATGGTCATCGCGAAGTTTGGATCGCCTTCCGCATCGAGCACAATACCGACACGCGCGCCGCGCCGCACGCGGGCAACGGCATAAGCGGAACCCGCATCCTCCTCTCCCTCGACGGCAAGCGCGAGCGGCAGAAAGTAATGCTGTAAGTCGTCGCCCTTTATCGTCGCCTCGACGATCGGCAGGAGAAAAGCGCGCTCCTCTCCCTCGGCGCGACGCGCAGCGACACTCGCCAAGCGCACGCGTTCGATGTCCCGGCCGCGACCGGCGAACCACCGCCGCCCAGTGAGGAAGGCAGGGACAATGGTGCGCTCGAAGACTTGCTTTTCACGGCCTTCGAGCAGCCGCTCCAGCGGCCCGGTCAGGACAAGCGTGAACAATTCCGGCGAGGCTTTCGGTCCGAAGCGTTCGGCCTCTACATGGGCCTCCAGCTTGAACCAGAAGAAGCCGTAGGACGGTAATGTCAAAAGATAAGGCAGCTGGCCCACAGGTGGAAAAATGCTGCCGGCGGTCAATTCGGTCGGGATCGCGCCGCGAAATTCGCTCAGATCGAGTTCGACCGCTTGCGGCGCGCGGGAGACGTTAACGATGCAGAGCAGCCGGTCGCCGTTCCATTCCCTGAGATAGGCGAGCACCTTGCGATTGGATGGGTATAGAAAGCGCAGCGTGCCGCGGCCGAACGCCGGATGCGCCCGCCGCACCGAGATCATCCGCCGCATCCAATTGAGCAGGCTCGAGGGATTGGCGAGCTGCGCCTCGACGTTCACGCCGGAAAAGCCGTAGATCGGATCCTGGATCGCCGGCAGGAATAAACGCTGCGGATCGGCGCGGCTGAAGCCGCCGTTGCGGTCGGGGGACCACTGCATCGGCGTACGCACGCCATCACGATCGCCGAGATAAATGTTGTCGCCCATGCCGATCTCGTCGCCATAGTAGAGGACCGGCGTTCCGGGCATCGAGAACAGCATCGAGTTCAAGAGCTCGATCTTACGCCGGTCGTTGTCGAGCAGCGGCGCGAGACGGCGGCGGATACCAAGATTGATCCGCATGCGTCGATCCACGGCGTAAAAAGACCAGAGGTAATCGCGCTCTTTGTCGGTAACCATTTCGAGCGTCAGCTCGTCATGGTTCCGCAAAAAGATCGCCCATTGAGCGCCCTCGGGAATTTCCGGCGTTTGCCGCATGATGTCAGTGATCGGGTGCCGGTCTTCCTGTGCCAGCGCCACGTACATGCGCGGCATCAGGGGAAAATGGAAGGCCATGTGGCATTCGTCGCCGTCACCGAAATATTGCGCCGTTTCCTCCGGCCACTGATTGGCCTCGGCGAGCAGCATGCGGTCGGTGTAGTTTTCGTCGAGCGCCGCGCGTATCTTTTTTATGATCACGTGCGTTTCGGGAAGGTTTTCGCAATTGGTTCCGTCGCGCTCCATCAGATAAGGAATCGCGTCGAGCCGCATTCCATCCACGCCCATGTCGAACCAGGCGTGCATCGTATCGATGACCGCGGCTAGCACGCGCGGGTTTTCGAAATTCAAATCCGGTTGATGGCTATAAAAACGGTGCCAGAAAAATGCTTTCGCTTCCTCGTCCCAGGTCCAGTTCGACTTTTCGGTGTCGAGGAAGATGATCCGGGCGTCACGATAAAGCTCGTCGTTGTCAGACCAGACATAGAAGTTGCGAGCGTTCGATCTCGGCCGCGCCTTCCGCGCGCGCTGGAACCAGGAATGCTGATCAGACGTGTGATTGATGACGAGTTCCGTGATAACCCGCAGATCGCGCTCATGCGCCTCGCGCACGAAGCGGCGGAAATCGCGCAAATTGCCGTAGCTCGGGTTGATGCCGCGATAATCGGCGATGTCGTAGCCGTCGTCCTTCAGCGGCGAAGGGTAAAACGGCATCAGCCAGATCGCGGTCGCGCCGAGCTCTTTCACGTAATCGAGCTTGCGCGTCAGCCCCTCGAAGTCACCCATGCCGTCATCGTCGGAATCGAAGAACGATTTGACGTGGAGCTGATAAATGATGGCGTCGCGGTACCATTGCGGCTCGCCGCGATTGATCATGGGCCGGCCTCGGCGCTCGGGGAAACAAGACGCCAAATAATGACGGACCGCTCGGCCGGATCAAGCGCGATCGTATGCGTTTTGCCGTACAGCATGAAATGGTAGCCGTTCAGCAGGTCGACCACCGCCACCGAGCCGTCGTCCGGCAGGCCGAACTCCCACAGCGGCACCTCGTAGGCGCATTCCTGCCGGTTGCGCGGGTCGAGGTTGACCATGACCATGATCGCGTTCGTGCGGTCGGGCGTGAAGCGGGCGAACGCGATGATCGCGTCGTTCCAGGCGTTGAGGAAGAGCGTGCCGCGGACATCCTGCAGCGCCGGGTTCTCCCGCCGGACGCGATTCAGCATCCGAATGTGATCCTTGATATTGCCCGGCGCCTCGAAGTCGCGCAGCCTGATCTCGTACTTCTCCGAATCGAGATATTCCTCGCGGCCGGGCAGCGGCTCGGATTCGCAAATCTCGAAGCCGTTATACATGCCCCAATTGCCGGCGAGCATTGCGGCGAGCGTGGAGCGCACGATAAAGCCGGGGCGGCCGCTCGTCTGCAGATAATAGGGATTGATATCAGGTGTATTGACGAAAAAATTCGGCCGGTAATATTCGGCCATCTCGCCCTGCAGCTCGTTGATATACTCGGTGATGTTCCATTTCTCATCGCGCCAGGTGAAGTAGGTATAGGACTGCTGGAAACCGATCTTGGCGAGCTTGCGCATCATGCTCGGCCGCGTGAAGGCTTCGGCTAAGAAGATTACGTCGGGGTGTTCCCGGTTGATGTTTTCGATCATCCAGCGCCAGAACGGAATCGGCTTCGTGTGCGGATTGTCTACGCGGAAAATCTTGACGCCCTTGTCGATCCAGAAAAGCACAACATCACGCAAGGCGATCCAAAGCGAGGGAAAAGACTCGCCGTAGAAATGCACGTTGATGATGTCTTCGTACTTTTTCGGCGGGTTCTCCGCGTAGGCGATCGTACCGTCCTTCTTCCACTCGAACCATTCCGGATGCTGTTTGATCCAGGGATGGTCCGGCGAGCACTGGATGGCAAAATCGAGCGCAATTTCGAGATCATGCGCCCGCGCCGCTTCGACGAGGCGCAAAAAATCATCGATCGTGCCGAGTTCGGGATGCAGCGCGTCGTGCCCACCCTCGTCCGACCCGATCGCGTAGACGCTGCCGGGGTCGGCCGGACTGGCCGAGAGGGCATTGTTGCGACCCTTCCGGTTCGTCTTGCCGATCGGATGGATCGGCGGAAAATAAAGCACGTCGAACCCAAGATCCCGCACGTAGGGCAGGCACGCAATCACGCCCTTGAACGTGCCGTGCTGACGCGGACTCGGCGTCTGCGAGCGCGGAAAAAGCTCGTACCAGGAAGAGAACGCCGCCGCCTTGCGATCGGCAATGACAACAAGCTCACGCGCATAACGCGAAACGTTCTCCCGCCGCCCGTGATCACTCATGAAAGCAAGGACGCGCGGCTCGAGAAGGATGGTCGCGCGATCGCCGGCGCCGTTTTCGGCGGCCGCGATGATAGCATCGCGCGCGCTGATGGCGGCCCGGGTGCGCGGCTTGGTTTGGCGGATCAGATCGACCCCGTGCTCGAGATCGAGGCTCAAGTCCTGGCCCGCGTCGCGCTTCTTCTCGAGGCCGGCATGCCAGCTCGCGAACGGATCGCGCCAAGCCTCGATCGTGTAGAGGTAGCGCCCGTTCTCTTCCAGAGCGAAGGAGCCGGTCCAGCGGTCGTTCTCGAGGAAACGCATCCGCGTCCGGCGCCACTCGGCTTCGCGCTCGCGCCGATACAAGAGGTCGACATCGATCTTATCGTGACCGTCGGAAAAGATCGTCGCCGCGATTTCGAGCGTGTCGCCGACGATCCTTTTGATCGGCGTGTCGCCGCAATCGATCATCGGGCTAACCGGTTCGATGGCGACGCGGCCTTCGGCAATCTGCGGCGACAGGCCCAATCCGCGCGCTCGCGACGCGCGAGCATTCAATGGTCGTGTCATGCGCCATTCCTTGCGACGGCGAACGGCAGGTCGGAGAGGAGTTCTGAAGCTGCGACTTCTCCGTTGGAAATAAATGCCGATCCTGTCAACAGGTTGCGCCAGCGCCCCTCCGGCACGCCGAGCCGCGTATCCCGCCAGCCGCTGTCGCCGAGGGGCAAGTCAAGCTCCGCAAGCGACTTATGCAACAGGCGAGGCACCGCGACCACGAGTATGTCGGCCTGGCGTTGCCGTTTGAACGCGACGAGCCGCGCCGCTTCCACGCCCCGCAGCGCGAGCGGCTCGAACGTACCCTCGCTGTAGAGTTCGGGCGACACTGCCCGGTCGGCGAGCAGGATCGCCGTGGCACTCTGCTTGACCCGTCCGTCCTGCCAGCTGCGGATGAGACCGGCAAGATCAGCTCTTTCGGCGAGCGACGCCTCACGCGCCGCATAGTCGACCGGGCGGCGATTGTCGGGATCGACTAAGGAAAAATCCCAGAACTCGGTGCCTTGATAAAAGTCCGGTACGCCGGGAAGCGTGGTTTTGAGGATCGTGCGCGTCAGCCCATTGACCATGCCGCGCGCGGAAAGCTCTTGCGCGAGGGGAACGACTGCCGCCCATGGTGCGCCGGCAGGATCAAGCAGCAAAGCAATGAAGTCGCGGCCGCGGGCTTCATAGGCTTCATTTGGATTGATCCACGACGTGTGGCGTTTCGATTCCCGCAGCGCCTTTTGCACATACGTGTGCAGACGCTCGCGGAAGCTTTCGATGATGTCGGGCGCGGATTTGTTTTGGATGGCCTGCAGCGGCACCGCGCCGATCAAAGATTGCAGCAGCATATAGCGGTCATTGGCGTCGATGACTTCGCGATCAGTGAACCGCTCCAGCACCGCGCGCTCGACCACTTCGATTAAGCGGGCCCAGTTCTCCGGCATTTCGGAGAGCGCGAGCAGGCGCCCGCGCGCATCCTCGCCGCGCTTGGTATCGTGTGTTGCGGTGGTGATCAGCGCGTTCTTCTGATGTTCGTATCTGCCCTGCTGCGCGGCGTAAAATGCATTTAGATCGATGCCGAAAGCGGCGGGATCGCCGCCGACCTCGTTCAGAGCGAGAAAGCGGACTTCGCGGTAGAACAACGTATCTTCGAGGCTTTTGGCCATCACCGGCCCGGTCAATTGCTGGAACCGGCGCCGGAACCGCGAAACTAGACTTCGGCTTGGACGCGATGGCGTAGTCCCGCGCTCAAGCAGCACGGCGGCGATCATGTTGTGCACGGCGGCATCGGCGAGGCGGCTCTTGGCTTTCGCCTCAGTGATGCTCGTCTCGATGATCTCAACGTCTTCCACCGCTGCCACGCGCCCGTCGGTCAGATAAGTGCGATAAACCGGAAAGCTCGCGATAATTTCGCTCAACGCGGTGCGGATCGCGTTGACGGTCGCGTCGCGCGTGCGGCGGTCGGAATCGGCGATGCGCTTTGCATCGGACACAAGACCTTCGAGCTCGCTGGCAAAGCTCGTCTCCAGGATTTCCAGCTTGGCGCGCCGCAGCCCTTCGTGGAAATCCTCGCCGCGGCCGGTGCAAACCCGATACAGCCGATCGAACGGCCCTTTGGCGTTGCGATCGACCAATATGCCATCGAGCAGCCTCAGCGCATCGTAGCCGGTCGTCCCGGCGATCGGCCAATCGCGTAAGCGTTCGCCGGGTTCGAGGATCTTTTCGACGATGATGTAGAATCCCGGCCCGACCGCGCCCTGCAACGCCTCGACGTAACCTTCGGGATCGGCGAGTCCGTCAATGTGATCGACACGCAGCCCATGGACGCGTCCGTCGCGAACGAGCCGGAAGATCAGCGCGTGGCTCGCTTCGAAAACATCGCGCTCCTCGACACGCAGTCCGGCAAGCGAATCGATGTCGAAGAAGCGGCGATAGTTCACGTCGCTCGCAGCGACACGCCAATAGGCCAGGCGATAGGCCTGTTGTTCAAGCAGGTCATGCAACAGCCCAAAACTTTCCGGGCGGCTTTTGATGCCGTTCAGCACTTCGACGGCGCGCTCGATCGCACGCAGCAATGCCGGCTCCCGCCGCGCCGCACGCGCCAGCCGCTTCTTTATGCCCTCCGCGCGAGCAGGAAAATCGGCACGCCTTCGCGCCGAGCTCTCGGCTCCCATGCCGCGGAATTCGCCGACGATCGCCAACATGTCGCGGCTGATCGCCGACGTGCCGAGGATCGCCAGCGCATTGTCGAGAACAACGGGATAAGTCAGCGGCGAGATCGGGAAGCGATGCTCGTATTGCCAGATGCTGAACGCGCCCTGCGCCGCATCGAAAGCGAGATGCAGGTTGCCGCTTTCCAGCGCCTCGCCATATTGCGAACCGAGAAAGGGCAGGACGAGCTTACCGTGCGCGCCAAGCCGTTGCCAGTCGATGTCGAAATAATGCGCGTGCGGCGACAGTTCGCCCCATTCGAGGATCGACAGCCACCACGGATTATCAGCGCCACCGACACCCATATGGTTCGGCACAATGTCGAGAATCAGTTGGAGATGGTGCCTAGCGAGAGCGTCGGAGAAGCGGATGAACGCTGCCTCGCCGCCGAGTTCGGGATTGATCTTCGTCGGATCCACGCTGTCATAACCGTGAGTCGAGCCCGGGCGCGCCTGAAAGATAGGAGAGGCATAGACGTGACTGATGCCGAGCTTGGCGAGATACGGAACAATCGCGCTTGCCTGATCGAAATCGAAGTCCTTATGAAATTGCAGGCGGTATGTCGCGCGCGGCGGCGGCGAGGCCAGATGCGAGACTTCCGGACGCAAGCCACGTCCTTCCAAGGCAAGCGCCGCCGCGGTTTTCGCCAGCGGCCCGCCAGGCGCGGCGATCTCGCGCAGCGTGAGCCGCAGCCGCCGCTTCCAATTCGGGTGACCGCGATCAGGCCCAGGCATGTTCGCCTGATTCATCTCGCGTGTTGCGTCTTCCACTTGCACCGCGGCGAGGATCGACGGGGTGCGCGCGAGATAACGGATACTGCCGACGAGCGGCGGCTCGCCGGGGTCATCTGCCGAGGTGAGATTCTGTTGCTCCAGCGCCTGCCGCAGCCGCTGTTTGTCAGCCTCGCGCAGGGCGCGCTCGCGCGCGGCGAGATCGGGCGCGAAAATTCCGAACGTTTCGCGCAAATCGACGTCCTGGCCGCGCCACCAGCCCATGAAGGTCGGCAGATCGTGCGTCGTCAGTGCTGCGAGCGCGTCACGCGGATAAGCCTCCGGCGCTTTGAACGCGCCGTCGTTCTCGTGTTCAAAAAACAGGATGCGGTAGCTTAAGAGTCCGGCGCGCATGATCGCGTCCGAAAAACCTTCCGGCGCGGTGCCGAGGTCCTCGGCCATGACGAGGCAGCGATTGCGACGGCTTTCGAGCCGCAGCACCGCGAGCGAGGCTTCGAAGGGATAGTCGACGTAAGCGCCGTCTTTCGCCGATTGTCCGCGCGGGATGAGAAAGAGGCGCTGCAGCTGAAACGCGTGATCGATGCGGATCGCGCCGGCATGACGCATGTTCGCGCTCACCAAAGCGCGAAAGGCGGCCAATCCTTGCGCCTCAAGCGCCAAGGGGTGGAAGGGCGGCAGACCCCAATTCTGTCCCTCGGGCCCGAGTGCATCGGGTGGCGCACCGATCGACAAAGCCGGTGCAAATCGATCGGGATGCGCCCAGACTTCCGAGCCGCCGGAATCGCCGCCGACGGCAAGATCCCGGTAGAGGCCGATCTCCATGCCGGCGTTTGCGGCGTCGCGCGCGGCGTCGGCGAGCTGCCGATCGGCCAGGAATTGCAGCCATTCGTGGAAATTGACGAGATCGGCATTCTCTTTGGCGAAGCGCGCGACCTCGGGCGACGCATGATCGCGAAACGCCTCCGGCCATTCGCCGAGCCAAGAGCGCCCGTCTTCGCGCAATTTCTCCGAAGCCGCTTCGAAGATCGCGTGTAGGCGCAGGTTCTCGCCTTCCTCGCGACGAAACGCCTGAAATTCGCCGGACGGTCCGCGCGAACGGGCTTCCTGCCACAGCGCATTGAGCACGCGGTTTTGAATCGCCCAGACCGCGCCGTGGTCGACAAAGGGTAACTGACGTAAATACTCGATCTGCGCGGCGGTATCACCTTCGAGCAGTCTCGCCGCGCGGCTGCCAGCAAATTCCGGGATCCGATAGAGATCGATCAGCAGCGGATCGAGGAACAGCCGCGACGAGGGCGAGTATGGCGAGATTTTGCTGCGATCGGACGCAAACAATGCGTGCAGCGGACTGAGGCCCAGAAAGGACGCCCCGTGACGCCCCCCGGCTGTCGCCAATTCGGCAACATTTGTCAGATTGCCTATGCCGATATCATGCGACGCGCGCAGACTGGCAACCTGGCACGTCAATCCCCAGGCGCGACCGCGCTGGAGTTGTTCGAGCTGGTAGCAGCGCTGCGGCGCGACAATGAGCAGCGACTCGGCACGGACATCGCCCGTCTGCGCGATGAGCTTGTGATAGCCATCGGGAAGATTGTCGAGCCAGAGCACAGTGCCGCGATTGTGATGCTCGACCCGGGCGCGCCCTTCGCGCGTGCCGCCATCCTCGAGCGCGACCTGCCAAACGACCTTTGTGTCTGGCGCGGCGCGCACGGGGATGGTGCCGTATGTGTCGGGCGTGACCAGCGGTGCAACGAGTGCACCGCGCATCCGTTCGATGGAAGCAAGCGAATCGCGCGCCGCACCGGCGCTCGAGACATCGAGGCCGAACGCTTCAATGATCGCGCGCTCCGTTTCCTGCGCGGTGACATTCTCGTTCTGATGAACGTCGGTATAGCCGTGGGCGATGCCGAGCAGTCGGGCAAGACGATCTACGACGTCGGAACCTGCCCTCACGCAGCAAATCTCCAAGCGACGCCGGTCCATGGATCGAGATGAACGCGATTGCCGTTCGCTCGTGCTTTTGCGCTTTGCCAAATAATCCGAACGGCGTCGGCGATATCGATTGCGCGCGCTCTCTCCGCAAACGACGCGGCGAAGCCAAGTCCTCCTGCGTCGAAGCGCCACTCGACCCTCAGGACATCGCCGGTGACGGTATAGCTGCCGTCGAAATAGCGGCTCGCAATCAGCGGTACGATCTCGCGGTGTCGGATTGCGATGAGTTCACGCAAATCTGCGAGCACGCTTGCATGCGGCGCACGTGTCATCTCGCTCCAGTCGATTTTGGAATTGAGGAACGTCTTCTCGTCAGTTGGATCGGGAATGCGCGCCGCCGCAGCCTCGTCCGCAAACGCATTGAAGTGCCGAAATTCGCGGCGGCGACCTTAGCGAACCGCCTTCGACAATTCCGCATCTTCGGAGAAATCGACGAAGAACTGGAACGGCGCCGACGCGCTCCATTCCTCCCCCATGAACAGCATCGGAATTTGCGGCGACAGGATTACCCCGGCGTGCGCCAGCGCCAGCTTTTCCGGGCTCGTCAACGCAGACAAACGTTCGCCGAAGGCGCGGTTGCCGATCTGATCATGGTTCTGGACATGCGTGACAAAGGCCGTCGGCGGCAGGTGCGCGGAAGGCTGGCCGCGCGGCTTTCCCTCTCGAACTCGCATTGACTCGCCTTGGAACACAAAGCCTTCTGCAAGCCCGCGCCCAAGCCGCTCGATCGTGCGATCGAGGTAATCCGCGTAATAGCCTTCGCTCTCGCCGGTCATCAGCACGTGCCAGCAATGGTGCACGTCATCGTTCCATTGAGCGGTGTAATGTCGCGGTTTGCCGCTTTTGTCGCGCTCCAGCCATTTCGCCTCGTTCTCTTCGTTTTCGAGGATGAGGTGGAGGTGGCGATCAGGCAATGTCTTACGAATGCTTTCTGCTATCTCGACCAATATGTGGTTCGCGCTATCATCGGCAATGACGTGGACCGCATCAAAGCGCAAACCGTCGGCGTTGAACTCTTCCAGCCAATAGAGGGCGTTGTGCAGGAAAAAGTCGCGCACCGCGCGCTCTTCGTCGAAGGCAAGTCCGCCGCCCCACGGGGTCCGATGCCGCTCCGTGAAGAAGGATTTTGCAAAAGCGTGCAGGTAATTGCCGCTCGGGCCGAAATGATTATAGACAACATCGATCAAAATCATCATGCCGAGGGAATGCGCGCGATCTATCAGACGCTTCAGATCATCAGGCGTGCCGTAGGATGCGTTCGGAGCGAAATGCGCGACGCCGTCATAGCCCCAATTGCGCCTACCCGGGCAGTCAGAAAGCGGCATCAGCTCGATGGCGGTTATGCCAACATCGCGCCAATGTTCGAGCTTTTCAGCAAGCGCCACAAACGTCCCCTCAGGCGTCGCGGTTCCGGCATGCACTTCGATGATGACCGCCTCTGCCCAAGGGCGGCCACGCCACTCGTCATCCTTCCATTCAAACGCACGAGGGTCGATCACGGCACTCGGTTTATGCACGCCATCCGGCTGATAACGTGATGCCGGGTCGGGTGCGCGTAAGTTTTCGTTGAGTTCATAAATGTAGCGTGTGCCCCCACCGGCCTCAGCCAGCTCCAGCTCGTGCCATCCGCCCGGCTTGGCTCGCATGGCATGCGGCTTGTCAGCAACGATCGCGCGCAGATTTTGCACATCCCGGGCAAAAAGCGCGAACCGGGTCTTATCTTGATCAATCTGCGCGCCAAACGGCATGCGATGCACGCGTCTCGTTGTCATTTGTTAAGTGGCAGCCAATTGGAAGAGCGCGAGCGAACGTGCGCCGATCGAAAATGTTCCGCCGGGATGGAGAATGGATGCCGGCGCGCGCACATGGCCGCGAGGCTCTTGCGTATCGAAGACATGTGTCCAAGCCGCGCCAGGCAAATGCGGATCGAGCCTGAAATCTACCTTCTTTTGCGACGCGTTGAGGACGAGAATAAAACGCTGGCCGTCGGCCGAATCGTTGCCGATCTGCATGCCGAGTGTCTGGCGGTTCTCGTCCGCCCAGTCGTCGTTCGTCATCTCGCGCCCCTCCGGCGCGAGCCAGTACACGTCCTTTAGGCCATTCCTGGCGACGCGGCTACCGGTCAAATAGCGCCGGCGGCGGAAAACGTCGTGACTGCGCCGAAGGCCGATCAGCAACTGGATAAACGGCAAGAGATCGGGATCTACCTTCTCGCCGCGCTGCCAATCGAGCCAGCTGGTGTCGTTGTCCTGACAATACGCATTGTTGTTGCCCTCCTGTGTGCGCGAGAACTCATCGCCCATGAGCAGCATCGGCACGCCGACCGAGAAGAAGACCGTCGCCAGAAGATTGCGCTTCTGCTGCGCGCGCCGCGCGAGAATGCCGGGGTCCCTCGTCGGGCCCTCGACACCAAAGTTCCAGGACAAATTATGAGGATGGCCGTCCTTGTTGTCCTCGCCATTGGGCTGGTTGTGACGCTCGTCGTAACTGACGAGGTCCTGCAGTGTAAAACCGTCATGCGATGAGACATATTGGATCGAAGCTGAGGGTTGGCGCCCGCGCCGGTGAAAGATCTCGCGCGATCCTGTCAAGGCGCGGGCGAGCCCCGAGATTTGTCCAGTATCGCCGCGCCAGAAGCCGCGGATCGTGTCGCGAAAGCTATCGTTCCACTCGCTCCAGCCCGGCGGGAACTGTCCCAAGCGGTAGCCATCGGCGCCGAGGTCCCACGGCTCCGCGATCAATTTGACGCGCGACAAAGCCGGGTCCTGTCCAACCGCGCGCAGGAAGGCGGCGCGGTCGGTGAATTCTAACGGATCGCGCGCGAGCGCCGGCGCAAGATCGAAACGGAAGCCGTCGACATGATAAGCCTCGACCCAATGCCGGAGACTGTCGGTAACCATCTGTAGGACGCGCGGATGCGCCAGATCGAGCGTATTCCCGGTCCCGGTCACGTCCCAGACGAAACGCGGATTGTCCGGTGCAAGCTTGTAATAGCTGCGATTGTCGATGCCGCGGAAGGAGAGCGTGGGGCCGAGTTGATTGCCTTCGGCAGTATGATTGTAGACGACGTCGAGAATGACCTCGATTTTCGCTTCGTGCAGTGTGCGAATCGCCGCCTTGAGATCGAGGACGCCATCGCCCTCGGAGCCGTAATAGCGCGGCTCCGGCGCGAAAAAGGCAAGGGTCGAATAGCCCCAATAGTTTCTGAGCTTCTTCTCGACAAGAAACTGATCATCGGCGAAAGCGTGGATCGGCATCAGCTCGATCGCGGTTACGCCAAGCTTGACGAGATGATCGACGATTGCCGGATGTGCGAGCGCGGCATACGTGCCGCGCATTGTCATGGGCACATCAGGATGGAGCTGTGTCAACCCTTTGACATGCGCCTCGTAGATCAGGCTGTCGCGCCAAGCCCGGCGCGGCGGCTGGTCGCCGCCCCATATATGTGACGGATCCTCGACGAGGCATTTCGGCATCATCGGCGCGCTGTCGCGGCTATCTCGGGTGAGGTCGGCGCGATGGGCGTCGCGTCGATAGCCGTACACGGCATCATGCCAGCGGATGCGTCCGAAAAGCCGCCGCGCGTAAGGGTCGATGAGTAGCTTGCGCGGGTTGAATCGGTGGCCGTGCGCGGGTTCATAAGGTCCGTGCACGCGATAGCCATAGAGTTGTCCCGGCCGTAATCCGTTCACGTAGCCGTGCCAGACTTCGTCCGAATATTGCGGCAGCCGATATTCTTCTACCTGGCGTCGTCCGGAGGAATCGAAAAGGCAGAGATCAACCGCGGTCGCGTGAGCGGAAAACAGGGCGAAATTCACGCCCTTGCCGTCCCACATCGCTCCCAACGGCGCGGGCGAGCCGTCGTCGAG
>Ga0170475_103364544_pt1 | contig 18733 bp, 2 predicted proteins | sample Soicark_Litter_5_FD_111474 | JGI IMG/M metagenome (GOLD analysis project Ga0170475, IMG submission 111474) | Avena fatua rhizosphere microbial communities from Hopland, California, USA. Combined Assembly of 48 SPs
AGACTCGCTTGGCCCAGATCCTGAAAAGCTCAAACAAAGAAGAGGAAGCAGACCATTGCCAGAAGAGGACGAAGAAGTTAGCGTCTACTTTAAGACAAAGCCTGAGAATCAAGTCGTTAAATTAGGAGAGCCCATGAAGGTGGAGTGCACGTTCAAGAAGAAGCCTCCCAGTGTCGACTGGTACCGAGGAGCTATCCCGGTCAAGACAGACCCACGTTGTACTCTAAGCTTTGACGAAAAGAAACTAGTCGCCATTATGGAACTCAAGAAATGCAAGATCACCGACGAGGCCAAGTTCCGAGTGCAGGTTGAAGACGCGGAGGGGGAGGGGATGCTGGAGTTTGCCGGATTTTCTGTCTTCGTTAAAGATCCAAAAGATTCCGGTCTTGATTTCAGAAACTTGCTCAGGCACAAAGATCACAAGAAACGACGAGGAACAAAAGAGGATCCTGATTGGGGAGAACTTAATCCATTGGAAAAGGAACATCAAGAATATCAACGCAACAGACGCATGTCAGCCATTGATCTCTCACGAGGCACAAGGGCTGGCCAAGAAAAGGAGAAGTCTGACAGTTTCTGGATTGATCCCCTCGAAGACGTCACGTGCCAGGATAAGGAGGCTAAAGTGGAACTGGCCTGCAGATTTTCCAAGCCGTCTGCTAGGGTTCATTGGTACAAAAATAAACTTGAAATTTTCCAAGGTCCAAAGTACAACATGTCTGCCGACGGTGGAATCTTTCGACTTGTTGTCCACCGTGTGGGACTAGAGGACGCCGGGAAGTACACGTGCGAGGCGGACTTGAAGGAAACGTCCAGCTATCTCATAGTCGAAGGAAAGAAAATAACGTTCTTCTTCACCCAGAAGTTGCCTAAGACAGTACCCGCCAAGAGGAAGAAGGACCAAGTGCTGGAGTGCATGCTGAACGACCCTCGAGCGTCTGTCACATGGACGAAGAACGGTGAAAAGATTGAGTATACTCCTGGAAAATATGAAATTTCAAGACGAGAAAACCGATGTATTCTGAAGATCCAGAATGTTGGTAAAGACGACGCTGGAGATTTTGTTTGCCACGTTGAAGGAGACGAGACTTCTTGCCATGTTACCATTGAAGAGCCAGAATATGACTTTGACAAGAAGCTGACCGATGCAGATGCTTATGAGAAAGAGACAGCAGAGTTTGAATGTGAAGTGAATGACGAGGACGCACCTGTCCAATGGTTTCGTGAAGATAAGCCTATCGACATGAATGATCCAAAGTTTTTCTGCGTTCAAGACGGCAAGAAGAGACGTCTGCGTGTAAACAACATCAGTAGCAAGGATGAGGGCATCTATAAGTGCAAGGTTCAGGGAAAAGAAACGTCCGCCAAGCTGTATGTGGCACCGGAGGTTGTGATCAAGGAACAATTGAAGAATGTCCGCAAGGTGGAGGGAGAGGTAGCCAAGATGCAATGCAAAGTGAAGAACCCAAAGAACTATCCGATCAGATGGTTCAAGGACGGGGAAGAAATTAAGTTTCCTAGTGACAAATACGAGGTCACGGAGGAGAATGGTAAACAGACGTTGATCATAAAAGACCTGAAGCTTGGTGATGCAGGGGAGTTCAGCTGCAAGATTGGGGACCGTGAGACATCGGCCCAGCTTCAAGTTGATGAAGGTCAACGACCTCCAGTCATCAATCTGGAGGCTGTGCCTCGTGAGATTACTGTGAAGGCGGGACGAAATGTGGCACTACAAATCCCTTACACAGCACACCCTGTGCCGACATCAAAGTGGTTCAGGGATAACAAGCCCCTCCTAAAGGACGACCACATAGGGGTGTCCCAGGCCCCCGAGATGTGCAAACTAAACATTACAAAAGCTAAGAGAGAAGATGCCGGGGAGTATGTGCTGGAGCTTGAGAACGACTGTGGAAAACATTCTGTGCCTATTACCATTAAAGTCGTCGATAAACCAGGGATACCTGAGGGACCTCTCCAGGTGCTCGACATCTACCGTGACCATTGTCGTCTGGCCTGGAAACCTCCTCTAGACGACGGAGGTCTGCCCATCCAGAAGTACATCGTGGAGGCCCAGGACATGGACAGTCAGAAGTGGGTGAGGGTGGGGCGTGTAGTGGGCGACACGCAGTGCGGTGTGCCTGGTCTGGAGCCCGGCAAGAAATACAAGTTCAGGGTGAAGGCCTGCAATGCTGAGGGTGAGAGTGATCCATTGGTTGTGGATGAGGCTATACTTGCCAAGGATCCATTTGATCCTCCTGGCAAACCAGGTCGACCAGAAATTGTTGATTATGATAAGAACAATGCTGAGATTAAATGGGATCATCCTAAAAGTGATGGCGGCAGCCCTCTTACAAAATATGTCATTGAGAAGAGACCAAAAGGAGGCTATTGGGAAAAGGTTGGCATGGTGCCAGCAGAGGAGACGAGTGCCGTGGTGCCAGGCCTTGATGAAGGGAAGGAGTATGACTTCAGGGTGGTCCCGGTCAACGAGGCTGGACCCGGTGAGGTGTCTGATCCAAGTGACATGCTCTACATGAAGGCACGACGAGTGAAGCCAGTCATCGACAGGGACAGCTTTAACGAGGTCGTCCAGATTAAGGCTGGACAAGATTTCACGATCAATGTCAAATTCTTTGGTGAGCCTCCACCAAAACCAACATGGTCACGTGGAGGCAAGCCAATTGCTCCAGGCGAGAACGTGAAGTTCACAGGCGATGAATTCACGTCTACGATCAGTTGCAAAGGGGCTGGCAGGAAGGACACCAATAAATACAAAATAGTAGTAACGAATGACTACGGCAGCGACTCGGCTGAAATTGAAGTCATAGTTCTCGGTCCTCCGGGCCGACCTGAGGGACCCTTGGAAGTGGTCGACGTCCAGAAGGACAGCGTCACCATTGCCTGGGAGCCCCCTAAGGATGACGGAGGAAAACCTCTGACAGGATACTCTATTGAGAAGATGAATCCAAAAACTGGAAAATGGGAGAAGCTTTTGACTTCAATTCCACCCAATGTCAAACAGTTTAAGGTTCCGAAGTTGAAGGAGGGAGATGAGTATCAGTTTAGGGTCAGGGCGGAGAATGACATTGGAACAAGTGAACCATTGGATACTACAAAGGCGACCAAAGTCAAAAATCCGTTTGATCCGACAGATCCACCCGGTAAACCGGAAGTGGTTGACAGTGACAAGAACTTTATCAAGATCAAGTGGGAGAAACCGAAAAGAGACGGAGGGGCTCCTGTTAATGGCTACAACATTGAACGCAAGGACCCCCGCACAGGGGTGTGGACACGGGTCAACGATGAACCAATCAAAGGAACTGAGTTCACCGACGACAAAGTTCAGCCAAATAAAGAATATCAGTACAGGGTGACAGCTGAGAATGAAGGAGGAGAATCAAATCCTAGTGAACCATCGGACATTATTAAAGCCAGACCACTCAGAGAGGCTCCAAAGTTGGATCTTCGCGGTATTGGCGGCAAAGAAATAAGAGTTAAAGCAGGAGAACCGATCAAGATTGAAATACCTTTGAATGGAACACCTATTCCTACAGTAACCTGGGACAAAGATAATAAATCGGTGACTCCAAATGACAGGACAAACATAGATCACAGTGATGACAAGGCAGTGTTGCATATCCCTTGTTCTGTGCGCGGTGACACAGGTAAATACACGATCACGGCCATGAATGAATTTGGAGAGGACAGCGGCGACATCAAAGTCATTGTACTTGATAAGCCAAGTAAACCACAAGACTTGTCCGTCAAGGAAATGTTTGCAGACCACTGTACTTTGAGCTGGAAGCCTCCACAGGACGACGGAGGAGCAGATATCAGCGGCTATGTGATTGAGAGAATGGACGAGGACGACGGTTATTGGACTCCCTTACCTGACGTCATCAGTGGGACGTCCCACGCGGTGAAGGGTCTCAAGAAGGGCAAGAAGTACAAGTTCAGGGTCAAGGCCGAGAACATTTATGGACTCAGTGACCCTGCCGAGACTGATAAGGCTCTTGTTGCTAAAAATCCTTACGATAAACCAGAGCCACCTGGTAAACCGGAAGTAACTGACAGCGGTAAAGACTTCATTGCAATCAAGTGGGATCCACCAAAAAAAGATGGCGGCTCTCCTATTACTGGATACAATGTTGAGAGAAAGGATCCCAAAACTGGAAAGTGGACAAAAGTCAATCACGAACCGCTGAAGAAACCAGAGTTTGTTGACAAAAGAGTGCAAGATGGAAAAGAATACGAGTACAGAGTGACTGCTGAGAATGCAGGAGGAGAGTCAGATCCAAGTGAAGTGTCAAATCTTATCAAGGCTAAACCTCTCAAAGCGCCTCCTAAGTTGGACATGTCCGCTCTTGGAGGTCGTGAAATAAGAGTAAGGGCTGGAGAGCCTCTGAAGATTGACCTGCCAATTGATGGCGCTCCTACTCCTACTGTCACCTGGACAAAGGATGGGAAGGATCTACCAGAGTCCGACAGAATACAGCTTGGTACTGACGAGGATAAGACGAAGCTTCTCATTCCCATTGCAAAGAGAGACGACACAGGAAAGTATGCTGTCACCGTTAGCAATCCATTTGGTCAAGACACGGGACTAATTAACGTCATCGTCCTAGATAAACCTGGCGTTCCTGAAAACCTTCAGGCATCAGATATTCACGCCGATCACTGTAAGTTGTCATGGCAACCACCAGCAGACGACGGTGGTGGTGAAATATCAGGCTACATTGTTGAGAAATGCGAAGAAGGAAGCAATCGTTGGGAGAAAGTTCCCGGAATTGTTAACGGGACTTCTCATGCTGTCAAGGATCTGGAGCCTGGAAAGAAATACAAGTTCAGAGTGAAAGCTGAAAACTTGTATGGTATTGGAGATCCCATTGAAACGGACCGATCAATTCTAGCTAAAAATCCTTATGATCCTCCTGGAGAGCCTAGGGACGTTGAGATCCCCAAGTACGACAAGAGTTCAGTGACTTTGAAGTGGAAGGCACCAACTGATGATGGTGGAAATCCTATTCAAGGATATCAAATTGAGAAAATGCCCGCTCACGGTAGAGGCAATTGGACCCCTGTTAACGCTAGCCCTGTCAGCGGAACCACATTCACTGTGCCCAATCTCATTGAGGGAAGTGAGTGGGAATTCCGTGTAGTCGCTGTCAACGATGCAGGTCCGGGAAAACCCAGCAAGAGCACGGGCGTTCACAAAGTTATGAACCCAGTCTTTGCCGCTGGACCGCCCGGCACACCGGCTGTTACGGGCACCAGCCCGACCTCGGTGTCGTTGGCTTGGGAGAAGCCGACCAATGATGGCGGTGGAAACATTGAAGGCTACATTGTGGAAGTCAAGAAACCCGGCGAGGATTGGAAGGAAGTCAATCCATTCCCAGTCAAGGACACTGCGTACACTGTGCCCGGCTTGAAAGAAGGAGAGGAATATCAGTTCCGGGTGAAGGCGGTCAATGAGGCGGGACCTGGTGCACCCAGCCAGGCTACACAGCCTGTTGTTGCTGAGAAACCAAGAGTGAAACCATCTATTGATATGAGCCAAATTAAGGACATCAAAGTCCGCGCAGGTCAGGATATCAAAATAGCAGTACCAATCAAGGGCTGGCCTATTCCCACTACTACATGGGAACTTGGTACTACTCCACTGGACAAAGGTGGAAGAAATAAAATAGAGACAACCGAGAACCAAGCGCTGCTTGTAGTCTCAGCAGCAGAGAGGAAGGACACAGGACCCTACACTCTGCGTCTGAAGAATGACTCCGGTGTGGTCGAGGGAACGATCAATGTCATCGTATTAGACAAGCCCTCAGCTCCACAGGGCCCTCTTGAAGTCCTGGATACTAAGCCAACCGAGATCACCCTGGCCTGGAAGCCTCCCAAGGACAACGGCGGCTCTCCGATTGAACACTACGTGCTGGAGAAGAAGCCTAAGGGCTCCAGCAAGTGGCAGAAGGTCCCAGGCCACATTGGTCCTAATGACACTCAGGCGACCGCGAAGAACCTGGAACCTGGAGAGGAGTATGACTTCAGAGTGGTGGCTGTCAATGAGAATGGAGAGAGTGATCCATTGCTGACGTCTGGTCCTATCAAGGCCAAGCATCCATTCGATCCACCTGGAAAACCAGGTGACCCAGAATGTGTTGGTACGACAGAGGATTCCATCACACTGTCCTGGGATCCACCAACTAGAGACGGAGGAAAACCAATTAAAGGATATATTCTTGAGAAGAAAGAGAAAGACGGAAAACGATGGGTCAGAGTTACACCGAACGAGATAGCCGACACAGAGTTCACAGTGAAGGGGCTTGTGGAGGGCAAGCCCTATGAGTTCAGAGTGGCTGCTGTTAATGAAGCAGGTCCTGGTCAGTTTGCTCAGACCTCTCAGGCCATTCAGCCTGCACCACCACCAGCCCCACCTAAGGCTCTGATGGATCCCTCGCTGAGTGAAGTGACGGCTAAAGTCGGTGAACCGTTTCGGGTCAGGATTCCATTCAAAGGAAGTCCTGTACCAACGGCATCTTGGTTCAATGGTCCAAAAGAAATTGGTGAAGACGGTCGCATAACCTTTGAGCAGCACCCGGATGAAGTTGTTCTCGTCTGTCGCTCAGCTCTTAAATCAGATCAGGGCAACTACAGTGTGGTCCTGAAGAATCCCAAGGGATCTGACACAGCACGTGTTAACGTCATCGTTCTGGACAAACCCTCCGCCCCTGAGGGACCACTTGATGTGTCCAAGGTCACGGCGGATGGATGCAAGCTCTCCTGGAATCCACCAAAGGACACTGGTGGAAAGCCATTGACCCACTACGTGGTGGAGAAGAAGGACAAGAGTACTGGTAAGTGGACCCCGGTCAGTAAGTTCTGTCGTGACACGGAGTGTGATGTGACTGGACTGGATGAGGGAGAACAGTATGAGTTCAGAGTGGCTGCTGTCAACGATGTGGGAGATAGTGAACCACTTCTAACCACCAAGCCTATAACCGCCAAACATCCATTTGATCCACCCGGAAAAACTGGAACTCCAGTAATCGAAGACGTCGATGAAGACTCGGTTGTCCTGTCCTGGGCCAAACCTAAGGATGACGGCGGAGACAAGATCAAAGGTTATGTAGTCGAAGTCAAAGAAGCTGGTACCGGAAAATGGAAACCTCTAAATGAGAAAGCTCCTTGTAAAGACACCAACTTCACGGCTACCGGGCTGGACAAGGGAAAAGAATATGAATTCAGAGTGCTGGCGAAGAATCAAGCTGGTCTTGAGAACCCAGCGCACCTTCCAAATCCGTCGTGACAAAGGCTAAACCAACCAAAGCTTCTGCACCAGGCAGTTTGGCAGTTGATAATGTTGGACCTCACTCCATGGACCTAAGTTGGACCAAGCCATGGAGCGATGGAGGAAGTCCTATTAAGGGATATCAGCTCGAGAAAAAGACACCGGGTGGAAAGTGGGAAAAGGTCAACGATGCCCCGATATTTGGTGAGACGGCCACAGTGCCTAACCTGGAAGAGGGACAGCAGTACGAATACCGTGTAGCCGCCATAACGGACGCAGGGGTCGGAGACTACAGCACAGCGACCTCCCCTGTCACCGCCGAGAAAAAGAAACATGTGCCTGGAGCTCCAGAGAATCTCCAAGCGAGTGATGTAAAAGAAGATGGCTGCAAGCTTGCCTGGCTTCCACCAAGTGACAATGGAGGAGCAGAAATTATGGGTTATGTCGTTGAGAAATGTGAAGAGGGCTCAAATGTTTGGGAGAAAGTTCCGGGCATACCAGGCCCAGACTCTCACACGGTCAAAGGATTAGAGCCTGGTAAGAAGTACAAGTTCAGGGTGAAGGCGGAAAATAAACTCGGGTTTGGAGAACCATGTGAAACCAACAAAGCGATATTGGCCAAAAATCCATACGATGCGCCTGGAGAGCCGAGAGATTGCGAAATAGCAAAATATGACCGAAGCTCCGTCACACTGAAGTGGAAGGCTCCTAATGACGACGGAGGCAACCCAATTCAAGGCTATATAGTAGAGAAGATGCCGAAGAGTGGACGCCTCGACGGGAACTGGACTCCGGTCACTTCAGTGCCAGTCAGCGGGACATCATTCACAGTTCCTAATCTCGCAGAGAACAGTGAGTGGGACTTCCGTGTCACAGCCGTCAATGATGCTGGACCTGGTAAACCAAGCAAGAGCACGGGACCACACAAAGTCCGCGACCCTATTTCAACCGCAGGACCACCAAGTCAGCCAAGAGTTGATAAAGTCACTCCCAACTCGGTAAGCCTCTCCTGGGACAAACCGGTCAACGATGGGGGAGCAAAGATCGAAGGGTACATCGTGGAAGTGAAACCGAAGGATGGTGACTGGACAGAAGCAACAACATTCCCAGTCAAGGACACTGAGTTCACTGTTCCTAAGTTGAAGGAAGGAGAGGAATATCAGTTCAGGGTGAAGGCGGTCAATGAGGCGGGACCTGGGGCACCGAGCACAGCCACGGGACCTGTTGTCGCTGAGAAACCAACCGAAAAGCCTTCAATAGATGTCAGCGGCATTAGAGACATAAAAGTGCACGCCGGACAACCAATCAAAATATCCATACCAATAAAAGGATGGCCACTACCAACCACTAGCTGGGAGCTGGGGGATACTCCACTGGAGAGGGGTGGAAGAAATCAGATGGACACAAAAGAGGATTGTGTGGAGTTGTTAATTAAAAGCGCTGAGCGTAAAGACACAGGACCATACACTGTGAGATTAAGGAATCCTGCTGGGACGGCAGAGGCTAAAATCAACGTTATTGTCTTGGACAAACCCTCAGCACCTGAAGGCCCACTAGAAGCCATAGACACTCGCCCGGATGCTATAACTCTTCAGTGGAAGCCACCCAAGGATGACGGAGGGGCAAAGATTGAACGATATGTACTTGAGAAGAAGCCTAAGGGCTCAAACAAGTGGCAGAAGGTTCCGGGTCTCATCGGTCCCAATGACACCCAAGCCACTGCCAAGAATCTGGACGACGGAGAGGAGTACGACTTCAGAGTGATGGCTGTAAATCAGAATGGGGAAAGTGAACCGCTGGTCACTTCTGGTCCAATCAAAGCAAAGTTTCCCTTTGATGTCCCTGGAAAGCCTGGAGATATAGAATGTACAGGAACTACACCTGATTCCATAACGCTGGCTTGGGAACCTCCAACAAGAGATGGAGGAAAGCCGATTAAGGGATACGTTCTAGAGAAACGAGAGGCTGGATCAAAGAAGTGGACAAGAGTCACTCCACACGAGATCAAAGACAATGAGTTTACTGTTAAGAACTTATTGGAGGGACATCCGTATGAATTCCGTGTGGCGGCCGTAAATGATGCGGGAACAGGAAATTATGCCGAAACTAGTGAAGCAATAAAACCAGCAGCACCAGCCTGCGCTCCAAAGGCGTTGCTGGATGCTCTTCAAAGTGAAATCACAGCCACAGTTGGTGAGCCTTATAGAATTAAAATTCCCTTCAAGGGCAGCCCGGCTCCAGTGGCAACTTGGTTTAATGGCCTGAAAGAAATCGGTGAAGATGGACGTATAACATTTGAACAGCACCCGGATGAAGTGGTGTTGATTTGTCGATCAGCCCTGAAAACAGATGAGGGTAACTACAACGTGACCCTGAAGAATCCCAAAGGTTCCGACACAGCACGAGTTCACTTAATAATTCTTGACAAACCCTCCTCGCCAGAGGGACCTCTAGAAGTGTCCAAGGTCACGGCGGATGGATGCAAGCTGTCATGGAATCCACCAAAGGACACTGGCGGTAAGCCATTGACCCATTACGTGGTGGAGAAGAAGGACAAGAGTTCTGGTAAGTGGACCCCGGTCAGTAAATTCTGTCGTGACACGGAGTGTGATGTGACTGGGCTGGATGAGGGAGAACAGTATGACTTCAGAGTGGCTGCTGTCAATGATGTGGGAGAGAGTGAACCTTTACTAACCTCCAGACCTATCACCGCCAAACATCCATTCAGCACACCAGGAAAATCTGGAGCTCCAAAAGTGGATGACGTTGATGAAGATTCTGTTACTATATCTTGGGACAAGCCAAAAGATGACGGAGGGGATAAAGTTAAAGGATATGTCGTGGAAGTGAAAGAAGCTGGATCTGGAAAATGGAAGCCACTAAATGCCAAAAATCCCTGCAAAGACACAAGCTTTACAGCAAGTGGACTTGAGAAGGGTAAAGAATACGAATTCAGAGTTCTCGCAAAGAACCAGGCAGGACTCGGAGAACCCAGCGCACCGTCTCAAGCTGTTGTTACAAAAGCTAAAGCTAGCAAAGCATCGCCACCTGGCGGCTTGGCGGTGGACAATGTTGGTCCTCATTCAATGGACCTCAGCTGGACCAAACCATTCAGTGATGGAGGTAGTCCCATAAAAGGATATCAACTGGAAAAGAAGAGTCCCGGAGGCGGATGGGAGAAAGTTGGAGTTAGTCCTATATTTGGTAGAAGACGACCGTTCCCAATCTGGATGAGGGTCAGGAGTACGAGTACAGGGTGGCGGCCATCACAGACGCTGGGCTGGGAGACTACAGCAACGCTACTCCACCTGTCAGAGCGGAGAAGAAAAAAACTGTGCCAGATTCACCAGAAAATCTACAGGCGAGTGATATCAGGGAGGATCAGTGCAAACTGTCCTGGCTTCCACCGTCCAGTGACGGGGGAGCTGAAATCACAGGTTATCTTGTTGAGAAATGTGAAGAAGGAAGCAATCTGTGGGAAAAGGTTCCAGGCATTGTAACAAAAGACTCTCATGTCGTCAAAGGATTAGAACCTGGCAAGAAATACAAGTTCAGAGTGAAGGCTGAGAATCGACTAGGCTTCGGAGAGCCTTGCGAGACTAACAAAGCAATACTAGCCAAGAATCCATACGATCCTCCTGGAGAGCCTAGAGATGCTGAGATTGCTACGTATGACAAGAATTCAGTGACCTTGAAGTGGAAAGCGCCAAATGATGACGGCGGCAATCCAATTCAAGGCTATATAATAGAGAAGATGCCGAAGAGTGGACGTCTGGATGGAAACTGGACTCCGGTCACTTCAGTGCCAGTCAGCGGGACATCATTCACAGTTCCTAATCTCGCAGAGAACAGTGAGTGGGACTTCCGTGTCACAGCCGTCAACGATGCTGGACCTGGTAAACCAAGCAAGAGCACAGGACCACACAAAGTCCGCGACCCTATTTCAACCGCTGGACCTCCTAGTCAACCACGTGTTGACAAAGTGACTCCAAATTCTGTCAGTCTCTCCTGGGACAAGCCGGTCAACGACGGGGGAGCAAAGATCGAAGGGTACATCGTGGAAGTGAAACCCAAAGATGGTGACTGGACAGAAGCAACACCATTCCCTGTCAAGGACACTGAGTTCACTGTTCCAAAGTTGAAGGAAGGAGAGGAATATCAGTTCCGGGTGAAAGCGGTCAATGAGGCGGGACCCGGGTCACCGAGCACGGCCACGGGACCTGTTGTCGCTGAAAAACCTACCGAGAAGCCCTCGATAGACGCCAGTGGCATTAGAGACATAAGAGTACACGCCGGACAACCAATCAAAATATCCATACCAATAAAAGGATGGCCACTACCAACCACTACCTGGGAGCTGGGGGATACTCCACTGGAGAGGGGTGGAAGAAATCAGATGGACACAAAAGAGGATTGTGTGGAGTTGTTAATTAAAAGCGCTGAGCGTAAAGACACAGGACCATATACTGTGAGATTAAGGAATCCTGCTGGAACCGCAGAGGCTAAAGTCAATGTTATTGTTCTGGACAAACCGTCGTCACCTGAAGGCCCACTAGAAGCCATAGACACTCGCCCAGATGCTATAACTCTTCAGTGGAAGCCACCCAAGGATGACGGAGGGGCAAAGATTGAACGATATGTACTTGAGAAGAAGCCTAAGGGCTCAAACAAGTGGCAGAAGGTTCCTGGTCACATTGGTCCCAATGACACCCAGGCCACTGCCAAGAATCTGGACGATGGAGAGGAGTACGACTTCAGAGTGATAGCTGTTAATGAGAATGGGGAAAGTGAACCATTGCTCACTTCCGGTCCAATAAAAGCAAAGTTTCCGTTTGATGTTCCCGGAAAGCCTGGAACACCCGAGTGTACAGGAACGACCAGTGACTCGATAACTCTCTCTTGGGAGCCTCCTACTCGCGATGGAGGAAAACCAATCAAAGGATATGTCATTGAAAAACGTGATCCTGGCGGCAGATGGACAAAAGTAACACCCCACGAAGTGAAAGGAACAGAGTTCACCGTGAAGAATCTCATAGAAGGACATCCGTATGAGTTCCGTGTGGCGGCTGTCAATGATGCCGGTGTGGGAGGATTTGCTGAGACGAGTGAAGCCATCAAACCCTCGGCACCACTGTGTGCCCCTAAAGCTCTCTTAGATGCTCTGCAAAGTGACATCACAGCTGTTGTTGGTGAACCTTTTAAAATTAAGATTCCATTCAAAGGAAGCCCGATTCCTATTGCCAGCTGGTTCAACGGTGGTCAACCGATTAGTGAGAACGATAGAATCAGACTTGAGGTCGGAGACGGCGAGGTGACGTTGATTTGTAAGGCCGCTCAGAAAGACGACCAAGGACGATATTCAATTAATCTAAAGAACCCTAAAGGATCTGACACAGCCTATGTCAACGTGAACGTTGTTGACAAGCCTGGCACTCCTGAGGGACCATTAGAAGTGTCAAAGATCACGCCAGATTCATGCAAACTATCATGGAAACCACCGAAGTCTGATGGCGGCAAGCCCATCAGTCACTACTTGGTGGAGAAGAGGGACAAGAAGTCAGGCAAGTGGACCCCGGTCAGTAAGTTCTGTCGTGACACAGAGTGTGATGTGGGAGATCTTGAGGAGGGGGAGCAGTATGACTTCAGGATCTCAGCCGTCAACGCTCAGGGTGCCGGAGAACCCCTTGTTACAGACAAACCAATCACAGCAAAGCATCAATTTAATCCACCTGGAAAATGTGGAGCACCAGTAGCACAGGACGTAGATGAGGATTCCGTTGTGCTGTCTTGGACCAAACCTTCAGATGACGGGGGTGACAAAGTGAGAGGTTATGTAGTTGAGGTACGTGAGAAGGGCAGCAGCAAGTGGAAACCTTTGAATGAAAAGAACCCTTGTCTCGACAACAAATTCACCGTGAATGATCTGGAGAAAGGCAAAGAGTACGAGTTTCGAGTTAGAGCTAAGAATAGGGCGGGGCTTGGTGACCCCAGTCAACCGTCAGAGGCGATTGTTCCTAAAGCTAAGGCTTCCAAAGCATCACCTCCCGGACTGCCGAACATTGATAAAATAGGAAAGAACTTTGTCGACCTGACTTGGACTAAGCCAAGGCTGGACGGTGGTAGTCCCGTCAAAGGATACCAAGTGGAAAAGAGGAAGCCTGGCGGCAATTGGGAAAAAGCTACTGACTTTCCAGTCTCTGGGGAAAGTGCAACGATCCCAAACCTGGAGGAAGGAGAAGAATATGAGTTTCGAGTGGCAGCCATTACTGATGCTGGTGTGGGAGACTTTAGTCTGAACACAATGCCTGTCAAAGTCTATGAGAGGAAAGCTGCAAGATTACCAGAGTTTGTGAAGAGACCTGATGACGTCACTGTACCGACCGGAGAGGATGCAAAGTTCCAAGTGATAGTCGATGGGGAACCTAAACCGGAAATTAAATGGTACATGGATGGCATAGAACTAAAGAATGGAGCTAAGTATAGAATATCGGACGATGGGGAAGGCAAGGGGCAGTTAGTTGTGAAGGGTGTTACAAAGGATGATGCTGGAGACATTACATGCGAGGTGTTTAACTCTAAAGGCAAGGACACTGCTGTAGCCAGGCTGAGAGTTCAAACACCACCTCAGATGGAGAAAGAGTTGCGAGAGCAGCAGGTGAACAAGGGTGAAACCTTAAAGTTAAAGATTCCGTTTAGTGGCACAGGACCTTTCTCGTTTAAACTGAAGAAGGATAATCGTGAAGTGTCTGACAGCAACGACAGAGTGAAACTGATTCCATTCGATGATTACGTCATCCTGCAAATAAAAGACGCCGACAAAGATGACACCGGAAAATATAAAGTGGAAATATCAAACGACAGTGGAACGAGTACTTGCGACGTTCCAATAAAAGTGAAAGCGCTGCCTGGTAAGTGTGGACCTCTTCAAGTGTCTGACGTCACAAAGAACTCCTGTCATCTCAAGTGGAAGGCTCCGGAAGATGACGGAGGATCAAAGATCACACACTACATCGTAGAAAGACAGGAGACTGGCAAACCTTACTGGACGACTGTCGCTTCTTTCCAAAAAGACATTGAGATGGACGTTCAGGGATTAGTCGAGAGCAAGGAATATCTGTTCCGTGTGGCTGCCGCTAATGCTAACGGAGAGGGAGAGTTCATTGAGGCACCATCAGCCATCATTGCTAAGATGCCTTTCGATCCGCCTGGACCGCCTGGTGAGCCGACTGGGACAGAGGTCGGGGGAGACTTTGTCTCGCTGACCTGGGAGCGACCAAGGAGCGACGGAGGGGGTCGTATATTAGGTTACTACATTGAAAAGAAGGAAGCAAACGCCGACAATTGGTCAAGAGTAAATCTAACCCCACACGTAGCGAATATCTTCAATGTTACAAATCTGATCGAGGACCGCGAGTACGACTTCAGAGTGTTTGCAGTCAACGAGGCGGGAGAGAGTCAGCCAACTGGTACGGGCAGACGAATTAAGATCAAGGATCCTAAAGCGCCCACTATGCCCGAGATAGTGCATCCTCTGAAGTCAGTCACATGCGCTCAGGGAAAATCTGCTCGCTTTGAAGTGACCGTACGCGGTCAACCTCAGCCTGAAATCACCTGGTCGAAAGGAATGCGTGAACTCTCAGACAGTGATAAGTTTTCAATGTCTAAGGAAGGAGAAAAGTACATCCTTGTTATAAATAATGTCTTTGGAGAGGACGCCGATGAATATTGTGTCAAGGCGAGCAATGCTGCCGGACACAAAACATCCCGGGCCGATCTCATCATCAAAAGTCCGCCTAAAGCACACGTTCCGCCACGGTTCCTGGACACGGCCATGTTTGAGAAGAGCGAGGATGTGGTCATCAAGATTCCATTCACTGGCAATCCCAAACCTAGAGCGATGTGGCTGCGTGAGAGTGACGAGATCAAGAACAGTGACAAGTACAAGGTCGAGGTCGGGGACCGTCATGCCATACTGACGATACGCAAGGCGGACAGGACGGACGACGGGCCGTACAGGCTGCAGTTGGAGAACGACCTGGGCTCAGATTCGGCTATCATTAAAATAGCTGTTAATGATGTACCAGACCCTCCAAGGTATCTGAACGTCGACAGTGTGTTCCACGACTCCGTCATGCTCACCTGGAAGCCTCCTCTCAACGACGGCGGTGGATTCATCACACAGTACATCGTCGAGAAGCTCGAGCAGGGCATGGCAAACTGGATCCGCTGTGGAGCAACAAGATTTACGTTCTCGACCATAGAGCAGCTGTCTCCCTCTCACGACTATCAGTTCCGCGTGATCGCAGAGAACTTGTACGGACGCAGTGACCCCTGCGAGCCGACTAGTCTCATCAAGACCGTCACGGAGGAAGAGGGTCGGGCTAAGAAGGGACTCGGGGGATTTGATGACGAAGGACGAAGAAAGAGAAGCAAATACACAGGACCTAAACCTGACAACTACGACCGTCTTTACCACAACATCTGGGACAAAGAAAAGCCACAACCAGTTGACCCAATTAAATATGGAAGCATTCATGACTACTATGATATCTGTGAAGAGCTGGGAACAGGTGCGTTTGGTGTGGTTCACCGAGCTGTGGAGAAGTCAACTGGGCGTAACTTTGTCGCTAAGTTCATCAACACTCAATCGGCAGCTGAGAAGAACACCGTGAAGGCAGAGATTGGAATCATGAACCAGCTGCATCACCAGAACCTCCTCAACCTCCATGATGCCTTCGAGGACCAACATGAAATGATCCTTGTGTTGGAATATTTGTCAGGAGGCGAGCTGTTTGATCAGATTGCCGAAGAAGATTACAAGATGACAGAGGCAGAAGTTATTCATTACATTAAACAAGTCTGTGACGGTCTGTGTCACATGCACGAACAAAACATCGTCCACTTAGATGTTAAGCCTGAAAACATTCTGTGCACAACGAAGAAGAGCCGAGACGTGAAGCTGGTTGACTTTGGATTGTCAGCCAAGCTTGACCCCGAGCAGATCGTCAAGGTCTCGACAGCCACGGCAGACTTTGCATCCCCCGAAATAGCTGACCACGAGGCCGTGGGATTCTACACGGACATGTGGGCCGTCGGTGTGCTTAGCTACGTCCTGCTGAGCGGTCTCTCTCCATTCGCGGGCAGTGAGCGCGAGGAGACCCTCGAGAATGTTCGCAAGTGTTCCTGGAAGTTTGACTCTGAAGGTTTCCGCAACATCTCCGACATTGGACGCGACTTCATCTCAAAACTGCTCATCAAAAATCCAACTAAGAGAATGACCGTACATGAAGCTCTGGATCATCCCTGGTTGTCTGTTGAACATCCTGAGTTCACAAGTAGAATACCAGCGAGTCGTTACAGCAACATTAGGAAACAAATTAAACAGAAATATGCTGACTGGCCCGCTCCAATGCCTGCTATTGGCCGCATCGCTAATTATAGCTCTCTGAGGAAACATAGGCCTAAAGAAAATGATATCTACGACTCTTATTTTGATCGCCGTGAAGCCATGCCAAGATTTGTGCGCAAACCACACGCCTGTGTTGTACAGGAAGGCAACGTCGCTAACTTCAAATGCAAAATTATCGCTGGTTCTCCACCACTTGTTACATGGCATTTCAAATCCTCAACCCTAAACCCGGGTCTCAAGTATATGCCCAAGTACTCTGGCAGTAATTATGAGTTGAGGATTGGACGGTGTAAGATGGAGGACAAGGGAGAATACGTGGTGAAAGCGGTCAACTCGTTCGGAAGCAAAGAAGAATGTGCTTTCCTAGGAGTCGAACCCGCTACCGCATTACCGACACGCCGAGCCATGAGTATGGAACCTACCGCCGCTGCGCGCAAGAAAACATACGACATGGACTTCGAAGGTTACCAAGAGCCACCAGATAAAGTTCCCCGTTTTGAGTTTCATCTTCGTGATAGATTTATACAAGAAGGAATTGGTTTCAAACTTCTTGCTTCCGTCAATGGAAAGCCTCCTCCAAAGATTTCGTGGAGCAAAGATGGCAAGGTACTGAAGAAGGGTGACCGATGGAATATCGATTACTCTCTCGGTATCTGTTCACTCGAGATATCTTCATGTGATACTTCAGACGCTGGTAGATACACTTGCACAGCTGAGAATGAACAAGGCGCATCAGAAACAACATGCCGAGTTACTGTTAATGGAAGAAAGGTATACAAGCCGTCGGCCCTGCTAGATAGTTCCTCCCTTTCGTCTTCTTCTTCTTCTTCTTATTCGTCGTCGATAACATCATCGACATACTCTCATCAAAGAATAGGCGGCGGCTATCGGACGACTTACCGGCGAACTGCCTACAACAGTTCCTCTAGTCGGGTCTCCTGAGCAGACCACTCCACCGTCTCCCTCCGGGGGGATAAGTGTTTTAGCTGAATCAACTATCATGCAACCTGCATCTTCGACCATCTGCAGTATTGCTTAGTTGTTAACGCCAAGCAAAATGTATTTTCATCATCTGTTTCTGTTATTAAAGTGTGTGTGAAAAAATGTAACAACGATTGTTTTCTTTTTGTTAATTGTAAACCGGTACACGCTCCTATTTTGTTTGCAAGTAGATTTCAGCTTTTAGTATTGATCATACAGTAATCATTAATTTCTTGCTCGTTTGTATTTGACTGCATGCATGACTAACTGACGTTGATGAAGTTATCCACGTTTTGTGGCAGTCTTATAGCAGTTCAATTACATATTTTAATTTTAGTTGACTACAATGCTAATCAATTCAGCGAATAAACATTAGAAATTATAAAGTCTCCAAAGATAAGCGATTCAATTTTAATGTATTAGTAAACCTTAATGGAAGATACGATATACGATATAAATACGATATATTTATCTGTATAATTTCTTTAGTTTGTAGTCAGTAATGCTAGTTTGCTTAGGAAAATACTCTTCACATGTTTCGGTATTTGCATTATATTTGTTTCTGAGACAGTCTTATTTTTCAAGAATATATTACAAAGACGGCTGTTTGTACCACATTTAAATCTCTGTATGAATCTCTCCAAGAGACGGCCTTCAATAATGACATATCTATAATTCTAATGCTCATAACGCAAGTAGTGAACTTTGTTATTACTGTCGCTTGTCATGTTATTTGAAGTTAGAGTTTTTTGCGCGGGTTTTATTACGCCGCTAGACAATTACCTCTTTCTTACGCGACGAATTATAGAACTCTTTTATTTTAATTAATACTCTGTAGATCGCATTATGTTGTTTATATTTTTGTTTTGTTTCAGTTTATTTTTAAATTAATTTTTGCTCCAATTTCCGTACGACGTTGCTAATAATTCATATGGTAAAGATATAACGACTTAAGTGGCAAAAAGTCTCGTGTTTTTACTTTTCTATTCCTTTATTTGTCCGTTTTATTCAACCCTAATTAAGCATCTCTAGCTAAAGTATATTAGTTTTATATAGCT
>Ga0170475_103083827_pt1 | contig 18713 bp, 12 predicted proteins | sample Soicark_Litter_5_FD_111474 | JGI IMG/M metagenome (GOLD analysis project Ga0170475, IMG submission 111474) | Avena fatua rhizosphere microbial communities from Hopland, California, USA. Combined Assembly of 48 SPs
CCACCCAGCAACTGCCAAATGACTTCGTGTGGATCTTCGCCGGAGGGAATCCGCCGAACTCCTTTCTGTAGGAGATCGGCGTCGGGCTCGGGAACAAAGACGTAGGGCTAGAAGCAAGCAAAGAAGCCAAGAAGGCCGACGCAGAGCGCAAGCAACTGGCTCAGGGTGCCAGCCCTAGCCTTTAATCGCGGAGCGAATCTTCGGTGTGCCCGCCACCGCGCGCTTGAGGCCCTCGTCCGTATTGATCAGCTCCAGCACGGCTCGGGTCATCTCTTCGTCGATGTCGGGAGCTCTGCGTAGTTCGACCGGATAGCGCACCAGTAACTCGAGCCCAGCATCTGCAAATTGTAGCCGGGCTTCGGGCCGCGGGACCTGCACCTGGATATCCACGCGCCGCTCGATCCCGGCGTGTTGCCGCTCGATCTCCTGCCGATATTGCGAATAGACGGAATTCACCGTGTCGACCAGCTTGTCTTCCGCCACGCGATGATTTCCGCCCGGCGCAATCATGACCACGACTTCGTGCCAGGAATACTCAGTCCCCGGAATCTGCTTGAACAGCGGAGTCCCGGTCTGAAAGAGCACGGAATTTGAGAACACGACAATTCGTCCTGTCGGGAAGAAGTCCAAACCGGTACCCGCTAATTCCATGAGGTAAAACCTGACCAGCCCGATATCGACGACATCTCCGGTGATGCCAGCCACGCTGATGCGATCGCCGACGCGAATTCCATAGCGCCCGATAATGAAGAAGTAAGCTGCCACGGACAGCAGTACCGCCTGAAGTCCGACTGCAATGCCGGCCGTAATAAATCCCGCAAATGTCGCCAATGAACTGAACTCGCTGACGAATCCGAGGAGCAGAACGATGGCGATGAGGAACCCGATGACCACGCGCCGTAATACCAGAAATTGCCGCCGCCTTCGTGGATCGCCGATGTAGCGGAAGGTGACACGCCGCCACACTTCTGAGAGGACCAGAATCAGCGCCAGAGCGATGAGAATACCGCCAACTCGCAGCAGCACCGAACGAAGCACGAAACGCGATTCACGCGAGATGGAACTGCGCCACTCTTCAAAATTCGTTTTGGCGTCGTCCAGCACAATGAGTTCCTGGCTGAGCGGCATCATTGCAGTCGAGAGCCGCTTGAACCGTTCCGTGAGCGCCTGAAACGTTTGCCTTTGCGCCTGCAATTGCTGGGGATCAGTTGCCGGTGTCTGGTTCGCGAGGTCTTGGCTCTGCCGGATCGTTGCCCGCAGTGCGTCCCGAAGTGGAGCGCGTAAGTGATCGGCAACATCGCGCGTGTACCCGGTTTCTGTAATGAGCGAATCAATCCGGTGGACCGCGCTCATGTAGTCGTAAAGGGTGATCGCCTCGCTAATCAGCCCGCCCGCATTGGCGAGACTTGGTTTTGGGGTTGTGGTCGGAGTGGCCACAGGCTTTTGCCCATTCTCCGTTCCCAGCACTTCGGGAATTGATTTTGCGAGCCGGTCGATGTCGCCTTCGATCCCGCCCGCGATCTCTCCATTGCTCGCAACGAAATTGGACATCTTCTGTACGGCATCGAGGAGCGCCTTCTGCATCTCTAATTGACCCTCGAGCGCGCCACGTTGCGAGGTGAGTCCGAGCCGCTTCGACGCGGCGGCCCTTCGGAGCTGCACTTCTACCTTCCGCAATTGCGACTGGAGCTGTTCGATCTGTGCGGAAGTCCGTGCTTGTATTTGCGCGAGTCGCTGTGCTTGTGTCGATTCTCCAGGCTGGTTCGATCCGTTGTTCTTATGCGCAGCTGTGATAATCGCGCTCTCCGCCTTGGCGGACTGAAACGCCAGCTTAACGACCTGGGCACCGAGATTCTTCGCGTTGTCTTGGTAGATCGCGTCACTGGGGAGTCCCACCGACCGCACATTGGTTGTGGAATGCCGGTACCAATTGATCACCTGATTTAAATGGTGCAGAGCGACGTCGGAGTCCAGTTGAAGCGGCGGAACAGAATTCGCAGGTGCCGGTGAGTTCTGCTGAGCCGTAGGCGCCTGGGCCGGAGGCTGCTTCGAATTCTGAGCGAGCGCTGAACCGTGCACAATGATGCTAGCCGCCGCAAGGCCGAGCAGGCAGGAAAACACGCGCTTCGATAAGAATAGGCTTCCGTTGTTATGGAGTTTCATGAACTTGATTCAGAGTACAGATGCTTTGACGCATTCTCGGCGCGAAGCGTTCTGAGCTTTTTTGGGGATGCGCGGACCGATGCTCGGATTTCGAGACCAGGGCTAGATTGGCTGATCTGAAGCGGAGCCGCGCAGTTTGAATCTCTGCACTTTCCCCGTCGCGGTTTTCGGCAGTTCATGCAAAAACTCGACCCAATGCGGACGTTTGTAAATGGGCAACCGCGCCATCACACATTCCTGCAACTCGTGGGCGAGTTGATCGCTAGCTGCGCTCTCGTCGCGCAGCACGACGCACGCTGCCGGTTTCGGCAGTTCGTCAGCATCTTGGCGGAAAACGACTGCCACCTCCTGCACCGCCGGATGCTCCGCCAGCACGCGTTCAATCTCGATGGGGCTGACCCACACTCCGCTCACTTTCATCATGTCGTCGGAGCGTCCCGCGTACCAGAAATATCCATCTTCGTCCTGATGATATTTGTCGCCGGTTCCAAGCCAGTGCCCCGTGATCGTCGCTTTGGTCTTTTCGTGCTCATTCCAGTAAGACGCGCAGGTTGAATCCGCTTTCACAAGTAAATTTCCAACTTGACCCTGCTCAACCGGCTGGTCATTGTCGTCCACAATCCTTGCCTCGAATCCGGGGAGGATGCGGCCACTCGATCCCGGCTTAATAGCTCCGGGGGCATTGGAAATCATCATGTGCAGTGCTTCTGTGGACCCGATCGCGTCCAGAATTTCAATGCCGAATCTTTCTTTGAACCTGTGGAAGATCGTAGCCGGAAGCGCCTCACCCGCAGAGACGGCGTTTCGCACAGAAGAGAGATCAAAGTCGCGGTCATGCGGCGAAGGCTGCGCCAGCAACTTCACGTAATTCGATGGAACGGAGAAGAACAGTGTCGGACGATGCCGCTCAATGACCTCGAATACTGTTTGTGGACGAGGAGGCTCCGGCATCAGAATGCTTGTTGCCCCAACTGCCAGCGGGAAATACAACCCATTTCCCAAGCCGTAGGCAAAGAACAACTTGGCAACGCTGAAGAAACGATCGGACTCCGTGATCTTCAGAATCGCCTTCGCGTAGCGCTCAGCGCTCACCACCATGTCATGCTGAAGATGTACGCAGCCCTTGGGAGGCCCCATGCTGCCGGAAGAGTACAGCCAGAACGCGGCATCATCTTTGCGGGTCAATTCGGCATTCAATTCAGGTGAGTTCTCTGTGAGCAGTGGTTCGAAGGAGACGGTGCCTGCAGGTGCGCGGCCCACGACCACAATCGTTTCCAGATAACGCAGTTCTTCTTTAGGGATTTCCGCAATAGCCGGCAGGAGAGAGTCATTGACGATCGCAACACGTGCCCGGCAATTGTTCAGCAAATACTTGTAGTCGGCCGGCTTCAGCAGCGTGTTGACCGGAACTGCAACGGCTCCGATCTTGATTGCGCCGAAGAAGCTGACAGCAAAGTCCGGAGTGTCAAGCAGCAAAAGAAATACTCGTTCTTCGATCCGCACTCCGAGGCTCTTGAGCGCATTTCCGAAGCGATTCACCCGCTTGGAAAATTCGCCGTGGCTGACTCGTGAGTCTCCGCACTCGAATGCAACTTTCTCGCTGCGTCCCTCAGCAATGTGACGGTCCACGAAATACGCGGCAGCATTGAATTGATCCGGCAGCGATATGGGAGTGATTTCGCTCATGAAGCGCCGCTTTCTATAGCCAATGAACTGAAGTTAACGCGATAGTCCCTGGAGATACAGTTGGCGAACGACTCTAAAATAGCGCACTGGCTAGGACGAAATCGAACAACTTGGTAAACTCCACTCCTCACCGGGAGATGCTCCTTTGAATCGCCCTCACATCGCGGTTGTCGGCAGCTATGCGACCGGGCTCACCATGAAGGCTCCGCGCATCCCTGGCTCGGGAGAAACGCTACTCGGCACAGGTTATCGTGTCGATTTCGGGGGCAAGGGATCGAATCAGGCAGTCGGCTGTGCCCGGCTGGGAGCCCACGTCGACTTCGTAGCCAAGATCGGCAGAGACAGCTTCGGCGACATGGCTCTGGGCCTTTATCAAGAAGAGGCCATCGGGATCGCACATGTTCATCGAACGTCAGAAGCTCCTACCGGGGTCGGCTTCATTGTGGTCGAAGCGGACACCGGTCACAATGCAATCGTGATCGATCCGGGAGCGAATGAACTGCTCTCATCGGCGGACATATCCGCCGCGGAATCCGTGTTCCAGTCAGCCTCCGTCGTGCTCACGCAACTCGAAACCCGCGTCGAGGCTGCTCAATGTGCGCTTGCCATTGGGCGCAGGTTTGGTGCGACTACAATATTGAATCCTGCACCGGTTCGACCGCTGCCCGATTCCGTTCTCCGTTTGATTGACGTCCTGACTCCAAACGAAAAAGAAGCTCGGATATTGGCCGGACGCTCTCCAGAAAGCAATGTCGATCCTCAGATCGTTGCCCGTGACCTTTTGAGCCGCGGCGTGAAACAGGTTGTGATGACACTGGGCGAAAGGGGCGGGCTCTTGTTCAGCGCATCAGCGCAGAAGCATTTCCCGGCAGTGAAAGTTCGGCCGGTGGATACAACCGGCGCCGGAGATTCTTTCAATGCGGGGCTAGCTGTGGCCCTGGCGTACGGCGATAACATCGAATCGGCAATCCGCTTTGCGATTATTACTGGAGCTATGGCGGTGACGAAAGAAGGAGTCATCCCGTCTTTGCCCCGCCGCGAGGAAGTGCTCGAGTTTTGCCGTTTGCATGACATCGACTCGCCAGCATGGCTCAGCGAGTTAAGTCCGGCAGCTCAGAAGTAGTCTCAAGAAAGAGGCATCGCGTGGCTCTCAGCGAGTCAACCAACAACCTCAAAACGAGCGCCTCGGATGCGTCCGACCTCGCATCACGGATTCAGCACACGCTAATCTCCAATGTCCTGACCGAAGCGTTGTGGGAACACCATATCGAGGAATGTCTCAAGTATCGCTTTAATGCCGCGATGATTCCTCCAGCCTGGGTGAAGAAGACGGCAGCGCGCCTGCAAGGCACCGGAGTCCGGGTTGCGTCTTTTATTGATTTCCCTTACGGCACAATGACCAGCGCGGGGAAATCTTCTGCCGCCAAGAATCTTATTGATCTTGGCGCGGAAGAAATCGATCTGATGCCGAATGTCGGTTTCCTGCTCTCTGGAATGGAGAAGGAGTACTTCGCAGATATTGAGGGCGTCGTGCAGGCAGCGGGAAAAGCTCCGGTGAAGATTATGCTCGAACTGCCGCTCCTCAATGACCAGCAGAAGCAACGGGCAGTGGCTCTGAGCATCGAAGCGGGAGTGCTCTACCTGAAGAACGCCAGCGGAGGCGCAGTCGGCGTTGCGACCCCGGACGACATGCGCTTCCTGCGACGGCTTGCACCTCCGCACGTCCGTGTAAAAGCTTCTGGCGGAATCAAAACCTCTCAGCAGGTGCGCGATCTACTCGCGGCCGGAGCCGATCTGGCCGGCACGAGTTCCGGCGTGCAGATCCTGAGGCAGTTGCTGGAGGGGCAGGCAGTGGAACGATCTCCCGAGTCCGGCTATTGAGCGATAATCCCGGCGTAAAACTCTCTTACGCAGCGGTCGCAAAGACGAGCCGCAGAGATCGTTGAGACAAACTCGGCCTGCGAACACGAGCAATCTGTCGCAGCTATAATTCTGGATTCACACCAGATCGCGCGCTATGCGGCCACAAGCTTTTAGAACGCTCGTACTTTTGGCGGGCATCCTTTGCTCCAGCGTGGCATGTCCGCAGGCTTCTCCCGCCCAATCCCCCGAGACGGCGGAATCTCATCTGGGCAAGGGATACGACGCACTTCGGCAGGACCGTTACCAGATCGCTGAAGAAGAGTTTCGTGCCGCGCTGGCCCTTGATGCTTCGCTGGTGCTGCGAGCGCAATTTCCGCTGGCGGTCGCACTTTTTGAGCAGCACAAATCGGCCGAAGCCCGTCGCGAGTTCGAGGCCGTGCGGAAAGCCACGGGGGACCATCCGAACGTCTCGTACTACTTGGGCAGACTCGACGTCGAAAAGGGTGACTTTGCCGGCGCCATCAGGAACTTCAGCACTGCGATGACGAAGCCTCCGTTCCCAGATACCGCGTACTACCTCGGTTTCGCATATTTCAAGCAGGGAAACCTGGCGAATGCAGAGAAATGGTTGAAAGAAGCGCAACAGGCCAATCCACGGGATTCCCGAATCCCGTACCAGCTGGGATTTGTGTATCGCAAGCAGGGCCGCGAAGAAGAGTCTCAGAAGGCGATGGCATTGTCGGCGGATCTTCACCGCCTTGATAACTCCGAAGCGCAGTTGCGCACCGAATGCGGTGAGAAGCTGGAAAAGGGAACTCGCGAGGAAGCGCACGTGGTGTGTGACACGCTGTACCACAACGACGATGCGGACCGGCTCACCGCGCTCGGCATGATTTACGCCCAGCATGGGGACCTGGAAGCCTCGCTCAAGCCGTTTCTGCGTGCGGCCGAGCTATCGCCGCACTCGCCTCAGGTGCAGTACAACCTCGCGCTGACCTATTTTCAGCTCAACCGGCTGCAAGAGGCGCGTCCTCCGCTGGAAACCGCACTGAAACGCTGGCCGGATCTATTCCCACTGAACGCGCTGTACGGCGCCGTGCTGATGAAGATCGGCGAGGAAGACCGTGCATACGACGCATTGATGCACGCCCACCAACTCAACCCGCAGGATACGTCCACGCCCGAGACGCTTTATCTGCTGGGTCTGAAACTGGCGGAGAAAGACGATGCGGCGAAGAAGTACTCCAGTGCCTTGCGATACCTGACAGACGCGGCAAAGCTGCGGCCGCAAGAACCAGAACCACACACAAAGATGGCCGACCTCTACTCGAAACTTGGAGAGGCAGCCAAGGCGGCAGCAGAAGGCAGAGAAGCTGTGCGCTTAAGCCACGAACGTTAACATTTTGCTTTAAGCGAAAGCTCCCGCTGTAAACCCTAGTCCTTTTACTTGAACTGATAGCCCGGCTTCAACTCGCATCGGAACACGCGGGTTCTGTCGGGATTTTCGCTTGCGCTGCAACTGGCCCAACTTAAGACCAGCGAAGGCCCCAACGGAAAGAAGACTCTCTGCTGGTCAACATCGGCCACAATGGTCACCGCTTCCACGGCGGCCGGGAGAGTGAAGCTGAGTTCTCGGCCGAATATCACGGGATAGAATTCGTGCCCAATGTTGGTGGGCATCGGGTGCAACACTTCCGCTTCCAACAGGAATGTCGCCGTATCGGACCAGGTACGGGCAGAGACCGAGATGATCTGCCCACCCTTCGATGATCGTTCAGACTCGATTTTCGTGAACGGGCACGGGCCGGCAATACACGACACTCGCGCATCACGGAACTCATTGCCTGGTCCTGCGTCCAGCGTCGCAGAACCCAGCGCGGCCTTCCACTTCCCGTCGGGTGAGCACGGATGCCGGTTCTTGCACGGCACATTTCCCTGGTTTTCCACCTGGAACGTCTTCACCGCGCTTCCGATGTTTACATCGCTTGTCGTCTTTACCGAGTAGCGCACGGTCACGTTCGAGATGGCGGTTGGGTTTCGTGAATCTTTCGAGGAAGTTTCGGTCCGCGGGACCATCTGGACGACATAGATCTTGTCTCCGACGAATTCCTGAAGGTCGAGCAGAAAATAGTCCGGATGCCGGAATTCCAATGTGATCGGTTCGCCGCGCTTGGTGCCCTCATGTAACGGAATCAGGAACAGGCCCGAGGAATCTGACTTCACCGTCTGGATCTGCTGGCTGTCAATCGCGGTAACCTGGACCCCAGCGATCGGACGCTGTTTCCGAACATCAGTGTCCCTTACGGTGATCGCCCCCTGCAGCACAATCGTCCTGTGAGTGCGCCAGCGAAGGTACCACAGTACTCCCGCGATTCCGGCGAGCACCAGCAACAGGGCGAAGCTCAGCGCAAATATTCGTTTTCCGCTCAAGGTGATACGTATTCCGTCGGTGTTTAAAGTAATGAATGATGGTAATTTAAGCAACGAGCGTTGCTTCGTTGGTACCAAGTGGCATCCGTCCCTGGGGGAGCGCATCTCTGGGATGTTGCCGTCTAGCGCTCGGAGTTCGCCAATCACGAACGCGGATGACTGAACCCCGCTCCAATGCAATTTCGCGGCGCGAGCTTTTGCGGCAAGCTCTTGCCGCAGGTGTATCTTTGCCGTTCGCAAAGGCACTGTGGTCGCAGGGACTTCCGCAAGCCCCCGCAGGGCAGATCCCTCAGCCGGCAGAATTCACGCTCAGCCCGGAAGACGATCAATTCCTCGATGAATTGGAGAGGGCCAGTTTCCAATTTTTTTGGGAGCAGCAGAACCCCAAGACAGGCATGGTGCAGGACCGTTGCGACATACGAGGCGGAACGCCCGGCGTCGTCGCCAGCATTGCCGCCACCGGATTCGGCCTCACAGCACTCTGTATTGGCGAGAAGCGCGGATTCATAAGCCGGACTGAAGCTCTGGAACGCCTCTTCCCGGCCCTGAACTTCTTTTGGAAGAAGCTGCCGAATCATCGCGGATTCTTCTATCACTGGGCCAACATCAACACCGGCGAGCGCGTCTGGGAATCCGAGATCTCCTCTGTCGATACCGCGTTGCTGCTGTGTGGCGTGTTGACCTGCCGCCAGCACTTCAAACATCCCGCGGTGGTGCAACTCGCAGACCTGATCTTTAACCGGTCGAATGGACTTGGCTTTCCGAAGATACCTCCCTTCTGTCCCACGGATGGACTCCGGAGATCGGTTTTCTTCCCTCGCGCTGGGATTACTACAGCGAGTTGATGATGATGTATTTACTCGGGATCGGGTCCACCGCTCACCCCTTGAAGCCGGATGCCTGGAATGCGTGGAAGCGCCTCACGTTTGAATACGACGGAATGCGCTACATCGGATCGTTCGCGCCGCTGTTCGTTCACCAATACTCGCAGGCCTGGTTCGACTTTCGGGGCAAACGCGACAAGTACGCGGACTACTTCCAGAACTCGGTTATCGCCACAGAAGTGCATCGCCGGTTCTGCCTTGAGCTAGGTAAGCAGTTCCCGAACTATACGGAGGACCTGTGGGGAATCACGGCTTCCGACGGGCCAAAAGGGTACGTGGTCTGGGGTGGCCCGCCGGCCGTCGGCCCCATCGATGGAAGCATCGTTCCTAGCGCAACGGGCGGCTCCCTGCCGTTCCAACCCGCCAACACGCTCCGGGTGCTCAAGAACATCCGAAAGAACTACGGGGCGGCCTGGAGCAAATACGGCTTCGTGAACGCCTTTAACCCCCTTCAGAATTGGTATGACCACGACGTAATCGGCATCGATACGGGGATTACTATGGTAATGGCGGAGAACCTCCGGACCGGTTTCGTCTGGGATACTTTTATGAAAACTCCTGAAGCTCAGCGTGGCATTCAGCTCGCCGGTTTTGTAAAATACTAGCTGTTCAAGCCGCCATCCCCTGCGGCATTACGGACCAACCGTAAGTCCCGACTTTTCATCAAAGAACGCGTTCTGAGGGGTTCCGATGTATAGTCACTGAACTCCTCTTGCTGGGGCAAGTCGGCAGGTTCTGGCGCCGTAGCAATTCGGCAAAACCGAAGGCCAAACGTTGACCTCTGATCGACGCAGCTTTCTGAGCAGTTGGCAGGAGAGGCTGTCCGCTCTCCGCAACGTCCCCCCCGTTCTAAAAATTGTCTGGGAATCGGGACCTGGCGTCGTACTGTTCGGGGTCTTGGCGCGGGTGGTCGCCGCAGTTTTGCCATTGGCCCTGACCTACATCGCCAAACTCATCATCGATCTGGTTGCCAATGCCCTCAAGACCCACGAGGTCCCCGAGCGGCTCTGGTGGCTAGTGTTGACGGAGTTCAGCCTTGCCGTCGCTGGCAGCATTCTGACCAGAGGGATCGATTATTCCGACGCGCTCTTGGCAAACAAGTACACCCGGCACGTGAGCATCCAGGTAATGAAGCATGCTTCTGAGCTGGACGTGATCGCCTACGAAGATCCGGTCTTCTACGACCGCCTTGAGCGCGCCCGCGTCCAGGCCACCGATCGTCTGGTCATGATCCAGTCCATCGGACGCCTGGAATTGCAGCTGATTACTGCGATCGCGTACTCGGCGGCAGTCATGGTCTATTCGCCGTGGCTCATGTTATTGCTGGTTGCAGCCGTTGTTCCAGCGTTCCTCGGCGAAACGCATTTTGCCTTTCTCGGTTACGCGAAGAATTTCCGCCAGACGCCCATCAAACGCCAACTCGATTATCTGCGGCAAGCAGGAGCCACCAAGGAAGCTGCCAAGGAACTAAAGCTTTTCAACCTCTCCGGATTCTTCACCGGACGCTTTGCCAAGCTCTCCGAAATCATTTACGAGCAGGACGTTCAGCTCGCGCGCACGCGCCTCGGCATCGGTTCCATTCTTTCCTTCATCACGACCGGCGGATACTATGGAGCCTACGCCTACGTAATCTGGAGAACCGTGGTCGGGCGCCTCACCATTGGCACCTTCTATTTCCTGATCACGGCCATCATGCAGGCCAGTAGTAACATCTCGCAGGTTTTCTCGACTCTGTCGGGCATCGCGGATCAGGCCCTGTTCCTGACTGACCTGCTCGCCTTCTTTGAGATGAAACCCACAATTCGTTCCAAGCCCAACGCGCTGCCTGCTCCGCGTCCCATTCGCCAGGGCTTCGAATTCCGCAACGTCTCGTTCCACTATCCCGGCAGTCAGCGCCTGGTCATTGATCATTTGAACTTCCACCTGCACCCCGGCGAGCGGGTGGCGCTGATCGGTGAGAACGGGCAAGGGAAGACGACGATCGTCAAGCTGATCACGCGCCTTTACGACCCGACCGACGGCGAGATCCTACTCGATGGAATTGACCTTCGTGAATATGATTTGCAGGACCTCTACGGCGAGATTGGCGTCATCTTTCAGGATTTCATGCGCTATGAAATGACGGCGCGCGAAAACATCGCAGTTGGCAAAATCGACGAACTCGAAGACATCCCCGCCGTCGAATATGCGGCCGAGAAGAGTCTTGCGCACGAAGTCATTGCCAAGCTGCCCGGTGGACTTGAGCAGATGCTCGGGCGCCGGTTCGAGGGAGGTGTCGATCTTTCCGGAGGCGAATGGCAAAAGCTCGCCTTGGCCCGGGCCTATCTGCGCAATTCACAGCTGCTGATTCTGGACGAGCCCACCGCAGCACTCGATGCCCGCAGCGAGTTCGAAGTCTTTCAACGTTTCGCTGAACTCACGACTGGAAAGATGGCTCTCTTCATCTCGCACCGCTTCTCAACCGTTCGCATGGCCGATCGCATTGTCGTGCTCGAAAATGGGCGCATTGCAGAAGAAGGAAAGCACGAAGAATTAACCAGCCTCGGCGGACGCTACGCTGAGATGTTCGAATTGCAAGCTGCCAGCTATCGCTAAGGGGTCCCGATGCCTTCTCAAGATCAAAGTCGAACTCTCGTAATGGAAAGCCCGCACACCAGTGTTGCTGGGGACCGGGAAGAATATTCCGAGCTCCGCAAAACTGCGGCTCTTGTCGCGACACAGCTCCCCTGGTTGCCGCGCATTCCTTCGTCCAATATCTTCGAAGTTCGTATCCAGCAGGCCAGAAGCAAGATTGTGCCGGTGATGTCGGCGGTCGATGCCGCCGTCATGCGCGATCCTTTGACCGATGATTCCCGGTGGCTGCGCGACAATTCCTCGCTCGTCTACTCCGAACTGGCTACTGTGCAGGGAGACATCAAACTCCTACACCGACTTCCTCACGTGCGCACCATTACTGGCGAAACGGTGCCCAGAGTTCTCGCATTCGCGCAATCCTACTTCCGAGAGACGAGGTACCACTTTCAGGATCAGACGTTCGCCGCCTTTAGCCGCGGCTTTCAGGAATCCGCGCCCCTTGAACTTCGCGAGTTCACCATCATTTCAGCAGCCCTAAAGTTGGTTCTTCTGGAAGAAATTGCGGTCAGGGGCCGCAAGGCGATGGACGACAAGTCCGCGCAAACCTACGAAGTGGGCGTTTGTGTTCAGAGCCTGCGCGAGGTTAGCCAAACCACGTGGAACGAGACCGTTGAACCGCTCATCCTCTTTGCCGATATCCTTCGTCGGGATCCCGTCGGTGCCTATGCGCTCATGGACGCGGACAGCCGGAATCTTTACCGCAAGAAAGTTGCTGCCCTGGCGAGCCACTCCGATTTCACGGAAGTGCAAGTCGCCCGTGAGGCCCTCCGTCTTGCGCAAGAGGCGCAGGAACGCAATTACCCCGATCCGCGCATTGCACGCCGCGAATCGCACATCGGCTATTACCTCGTGGGAGAGGGCAGGGAACTCCTCGCGCAAAAAATCGGTTATCGGCCAACGCCTCTCCAGCGGCTTCGCTCCTGGCTGTGGGCCAATCCCGATGAGTTCTTTCTGCCAGGAATCGCGATCCTGACCCTCGCCATCATCACTGGCGTTTTGCTCTTTGTCACCAATCGCGACAGTTCGCTCGGATTGATCCTGCTTGCGATGCTGCTCTATCTGCTTCCGGGATCGCAATGCGCCATCCAGATTATGGATGGAATCATCACGAACCTCCTGCCGGCGGAGATTCTGCCCAAACTCGATTTCTCGAAAGGGATTCCCAACGATTGCCTGACGCTTGTGGCAGTCCCGACTCTGCTCCTGAATGAGAAGCAGGTGCATACCTTGGTCGAGGATCTCGAGGTCCGTTTCCTCGGGAATCACGATGCGAACATTCACTTCGCCCTTCTGTCGGACCTGGCGGACTCCGATCATCGCGCCAGCGAAGACAATCCGCTGATTGAGCTTTGTTCTTCGCTCATTCAGGAGTTGAATCAAAAGTACGCAGATCAAAAAAAAGGGCTCTTTTCTGCTCTTACACCGGCATCGCATCTATAACCCTCGCGAGAAGGGCTGGATGGGCTGGGAACGCAAGCGCGGCAAGTTGATGGATCTCAACAAATTTTTGCGGGGCCAGTACGACAGCTTCCCAATCAAAGTCGGCGATCTCTCGATTCTGCCGAAGGTCCGATACGTTCTCACGCTCGACTCCGATACGGAGTTGCCGCGCGGGTCCGCTCATCGTATGGTGGGCGCTCTCTCACATCCGCTGAATCAAGCGATCATTGACCCACGTCGCAACATCGTCGTCGCCGGGTACGGGATTCTCCAGCCGCGCGTCAGTGTCAGCGTCTTCAGCACCGTTCGTTCTCGTCTGGCGGCGATCTACGCGGGACAGACCGGCCTCGACATCTACACCCGCGCCGTCTCGGATGCTTACCAGGACCTCTACGGGGAAGGGAGCTTTACCGGAAAGGGCATCTACGAAGTCGACACCGTCCACCAGGTTCTCGATCAGCGCTTTCCGCGGAATGCACTGCTCAGCCACGACCTGATTGAGGGCGCTTACGCTCGTGCAGGCCTGGCCAGCGACATTGAGGTCATCGAAGATTATCCTTCGCACTACAGCGCCTACAACCGCCGCAAACACCGCTGGCTGCGGGGCGACTGGCAAATTGCCGGATGGCTGCTGTCGGATGTGACGGATGAAACCGGAGCACGCGTCTCCAATCCCATTTCGCTGATCTCCCGCTGGAAGATTCTCGACAACCTGCGCCGCAGCCTCGTTGAGCCTGCGACCTTCCTGTTGCTGATTTTTGGCTGGGTCATGCCCGGGATACGTCCGGTTCGTTGGACTCTCGCGACGGTGTTCCTGCTCTTCCTGCCGGCCTGCTTCGGCCTGCTCGTGAGCATCGGCAAAGCTGTTGCCGAGGACAAGCTCTCCACCATCCGCGACGCCGTCCGAACCTTCCTCGCCACCCTGGTCACAACTACCCTGACGTTGACCTTCCTTGCGCATCAGACGCTGCTCTCACTTGACGCCGTCGTGCGCGCGCTTGTGCGGGCCTATCTAACGCGCGAACGCATGCTGGAATGGGAAACGGCCGCCGAAGCCGAATTGTCCACGCGCGTGGGTCCCGCCGACATTTACCTGAACTGGATTCCCGTAGTGCCGATCGCAGTCGGCGGCATGGTGTGGTGGCTGCAGCGCGGATCGTTCTACGTCGCCTTGCCGATCCTCTTCTTGTGGGCATCGAGCAAACTCGTCTCGATCTGGTTGAACCTCCCCAGTGGGGTTCCTCGAAAGGAACTACCGCGCAAGGAGATCAACTTCCTGCGTCGTTGCGCGCTGTACACGTGGCGCTACTTCGCCCAATACTGCACCGAGGAGCACCACTGGCTCATCCCCGACAACGTGCAACAGGAACCACCTGCGGTAGCGGCCCGCGTTTCTCCTACCAACGTGGGTCTGTTGCTCAATGCGCAGCAAGTCGCCTGCGAATTCGGATATCTCACATTGCCTGAAATGTCGGTGCAAACGGCCCGTACCCTTGCCACGCTCTCACGGATCCCGAAAGAGCGTGGGCACCTCTTGAACTGGTACAACACGCAGACGCTCGAGCCCCTGACGCCGCGCTTCGTGTCGTCTGTTGATAGTGGCAATCTCGTGGCTTCCTTGTGGACACTTCAGCAAGGCTTGCTTTCACGGATCAAGCAGCCTTTGATACAGCGCACCCTTGCGGCGGGCGTTCTGGATCATCTGCGCGCGCTGTCGGAGTTGAAGGGCGTCTCCAAACGTCATCTCTCGCGCTGCGAACAGGCTCTGGATACCAAAGACTGGCTTCCCGCTGTGCTCTCGCTCTGCGAAGACGAAATCGTGACGCAGCCCTCCACTGCCAAGTCGGATCGTGAAGACGAGATTCAGTGGTTTCAGCAGCAGCTTCGCGCCCTGCTGACCAGCACGCAAAAGATGGTGCGGTCCTATTGTCCCTGGGAACTGCCCGAATTCGCATCGGTGCGGAGTGAAATTAAGGTAGCACCCGATCTGGAGGACAGCCCATCACTACGCCAGTTGCCGCTCTTCATCGACGACCTGCACGTGCGCCTCGAGAAGGCGATTCCTTCAATGTCGCGCGGCGATCGCGGCGTTTACGAGAACCTGCTCTCCATGCTGCCGCAAGCTCGCTCCAATGCCGTACGCCTGATCGAGTTCCTGCGCAGTACGGCCGCAGAAGCCGGCAAATTGGCCGATGCGATGGATTTCACTTTCCTGCTGAACCCGCGGCGCAAGCTGATGTCCGTCGGATTCAACGTCGAGACGCAAAAGCTTGAACCTGCATGTTATGACCTGTTGGCGACCGAGTCGCGGACGGCCGTCTTCGCCGCAGTAGCCAAAGAGGACGTTCCGCAGGAAACATGGTTCCGCATGGGCCGGACCCACACCATCGCAGCGGGCAATCCGGTTCTCCGTTCGTGGACGGGAACCATGTTCGAGTACCTGATGCCCACGCTCTGGATGCGCTCGTATCCGAACACGCTGCTCGATCGATCCCGTGTGGCTGCCGTCGAATACCAACGCACATACGGCATGCGCAAAGGTGTCCCGTGGGGAATTTCGGAGTCTGCCTACTACAAGCTGGATGAGGCGGGGAACTACCAATATCACGCATTCGGTGTCCCCGACTTGGCGATGACCAAGGGAGAGTTGAATCTGCTCATCATCTCCCCGTATTCGACAGTTCTGTCGTTGGGCGTGGATGTTCCGGAAACTCTGAAGAACCTGCACCGCATGGACCGCCTGGGATGGTTCGGCCCGTGCGGATTCTACGAGGCAGCCGATTTTGGCCCGGCAGACAAAGTGCGGCGCTCGAATTGGCGGGTGGTTCGTTCATGGATGGCGCATCACCAGGGCATGAGCATGCTTGCCCTGGCAAACTTCCTCTGCGATAACGTGGTCCAGCGCTGGTTCCACAATAGCCGCCGTGTGCAGGCGACCGAACTGTTATTGCATGAGAAGCCGATATCGCATGTCCCGCGAAACGGCCTTCCGCGCGCGAGCGCAGCTTAGTTCGTACCTGATAAATCGGGCCTCTCGGCGAACCGGCAGGCCTTTTACGTTTGTCTGCCCCCGCTCCGCTCTGAGCGCCTTTATCCGCTTGTATCCTGCACGCGCGCCAACACGCCAGATGTATACTCTCGTCTTCCGGCCTTCAATACTTTCAATACACTTGCTTGACCGAGGAGATCTCCTATGCAGAGCCGCATCAACGGGACCACAATGCCCGTTCTCGAGTTCATTCTCGACCCTAACGAATCGATCATTTCCGAAGCCGGAGAACTCTCGTGGATGAGCAGTTCCATCCAAATGACTACGCACACGCAATTTGCGGGAGGCGGCGGACTGTTCGGCGTGATCAAGCGTGTGGCTGGCGGAGGCTCCCTGTTTATGACCGAATACCGCGCCGTCGGCGCCGCCGGCGAGTTGGCTTTCGCGACGAAGCTGCCGGGCCATATCGTGCCCGTCGAAGTCGATCCCGGACACGATTACCTGGTTCATCGCCAGGGATTTCTCTGCGCTACTTCGCAGGTCCAGGTTGGTGTCGGTTTCCAGCAATCTCTTGGTGCCGGCATATTCGGCGGAGATGGATTCCTGCTTCAAAAGGTCAGCGGACAGGGCACTGCTTGGCTGGAGCTTTCCGGTGAACTGGTGATCCGCGACCTGCAGCCCGGGGAAACACTGAGAGTTCATCCCGGACACGTGGGCGCGTTCCAGTCGGGCGTTTCGTTTCAGATCACCACCGTGCCAGGGATCAAAAATATGATCTTCGGAGGAGACGGCATCTTCCTCGCTGCCCTGACCGGCCCCGGAAGGATCTGGCTGCAAACTCTGCCGATTGCCAAGCTCGCCCATGCCATTGAGAAGTACATTCCTCGCGAGGCCCCCAAGCAAGCAGTTGAAGGAGGCGTGGTCGGGGGCATTGTCGGCTCGATTCTCGACAACATTAACCGATGATGAACGGGTCGCACTTGAGCTGAAGGGGCACGCCGGTTCAGGTAAACTGGAAGCAATTCCCACATGATTAACGGCAAACGCATAGCGGTCGTTATGCCCGCCTACAATGCGGCAAAGACGCTCGTGGCCACGGTCGCTGAGCTCCCCGACCTCGTCGACATACGCATCCTGGTGGACGACCACAGCAATGATGAGACCGTCGAGGTCGCGCACCAGCTTGGACTGCTCGTTTACCGCCACGACCGCAACTACGGTTACGGACGCAACCAGCAAACCTGCTATCGCGAAGCCCTGGCTGCCGGAGCCGACGTCGTCATCATGCTGCATCCGGACTATCAGTACACGCCCCTGCTGGCTACGGCGATGGCAAGCATGGTTGCCTACGATGTCTACGATGTTGTTCTCGGATCACGCATCATCGGAGGCCGAGCACTCCTGGGCGGTATGCCGGTCTATAAATACATATCCAACCGCTTGCTGACGGCATTCGAAAATATTTTTCTCGGCGTAAAGCTTTCCGAATATCACACGGGCTACCGCGCGTTCAGCCGCAACGTTCTGACGGAGTTGCCTCTGCTCGAGAACTCCGATGATTTCGTCTTCGACAACCAGATGCTCGCTCAATGCGTGCACTTCGGTTTCCGGATCGGAGAAGTTTCGTGCCCTACGAAGTATTTTGAAGAAGCTTCCTCGATCAATTTCCGCCGCAGCGTGAAGTATGGCTTCGGAGTGCTGGCAACAACTTTACAATTTGCTGCCCAGCGCATCGGCCTGCTTCATCTCCCGCGCTTCAGCCCGCAAGGACGCAAATTAGAAACCGAGCGCGAGCGTTACTACATTCCCGGCAAGGAATCAGTGCGCTCGGTCTGACAGTTTTGCCGGCGGTTCCAACTGGAATGCCAGAACATCAATCAAAGTTCAGATTCTCCGCGGCATCGCAGGGAGACTTTTCGCTTCGCAATCTGGCCGTCGTCGGCGCCTTGGCTGTCCTCGCGTTGCTGATCATGGGCTACCATCCCGGGCTCGAGGACGATTCCTTCTATCTCGCCGCCATCAAGCACGACCTGAATCCCGCTCTGTTCCCGCATGACGCTGATTTCTTCCGTGTGCAATTCCAGGCCACGATTTTCGACAAAATGGTTGCCTTTTCGATTCGCTTGTCGCACCTGCCTATCGGTTACGTGGTTCTCTTGTGGCAGATCGCGGCTGTCTTTTTTGTGCTGCACGGCTGCTGGAGGATCAGCCGGCGCTGCTTCTCCCGCCCGGAGGCACAGTGGGCCGCAACTATGCTGATCGCTGCACTGCTGACGATGCCACTCCCGGGAATCGCAATTATCATTGCCGATCAGTACCTTCATCCCCGAACGATTGCGACCGCGTTAATCCTCGCCGCGATCGTTGCAGTCATCGACAACAAGCCTCGGCTTGCGGGAGTCCTGCTGGTCTTTGCGGTAGTGACGCACGCCATTATGGCGAGCTTCGGGATTTCGTTCTGCGTGTTTCTCTGGTGGAATTTGCGAGGCCGCAAAATGCAGTTTCCGTCCACCGCTGCCGCCGTCCTCGCATTTCCGCTGGCCTGGCTTGTCGAACCTGCCTCGGATGCCTGGCGGCAAGCCGCTGCCACGCGCGGGTTCTATTTCTTAGGAAGATGGCACTGG
>Ga0170475_100883525_pt1 | contig 18707 bp, 17 predicted proteins | sample Soicark_Litter_5_FD_111474 | JGI IMG/M metagenome (GOLD analysis project Ga0170475, IMG submission 111474) | Avena fatua rhizosphere microbial communities from Hopland, California, USA. Combined Assembly of 48 SPs
AGTTGACGCGCCCAATCGGTGAGCGTCTTGTGCTGCTTGCCCAGGCGTTCGTGATAGCGTTCGGACGGGCACAAGGCGGTCAAAAAAGGCAGCGCCCAGACCCGGGCCGCCCAAGGGATGGGCACCAGCAGCATCATGCAAAGCCAGCGCAAACCGCTGGCCTTGACGAAGTGGCTTTGACTTGAGCGCACGGGATCGCGGTAGATGCCGCGAGCGGCAATCTTCGCTCCCCAGCGGCGTTCGATGGTGTCGTCCAAACCAAGGATCAACGGCCCCTCGGGCGCGAAGGCGCGCACCAGCAGCGACAGCAAGATCCGGCTGGCCGCCAGGCTCGACGATGCGGCGCGATTCAAGACCCGATGATAGGTTTGAAAATGCGTGTGCTGAGCCAATCCCATCACGCGCAAGACGGCGGTCACGGTGCGTTTGCCGGTGGCAAGAATCGCGCCAATGAGCAATACCTGCACGGACTGGAAAAGCCGCTTGGAAAACAAGGGGGCGAATGCTAGGATCAAATGAGCAAGCCCGGTTGGCAACGTCGACATGATTCACCTCTCGTCCAGGAGTGGGAATCATTAGACTGTGTTGGCCGGGTTTGCGTTTAATAAACATCTCTGTAAATGGATAAAGTCGAGCTCAGGTCTGTATCATTTTCTCCCGGATCATTCTTTGGACCAAAGAATCCACCGGCTCTTAAATCTGTTCGCTATCGGACTTGGTTTTTTTAGGGGCTGTGGGCGTATTGAAATGAATGAGTCGTGTGCCGGCCAGTTGATCATGCAAAAACTGACGATCTTTATTCAGTCGTATCGTCATTGTCCACAGGGCCATGCCGACCGCAATGACACCAATGCTGGCCCACCCTTTGAGATCAAGAGCGTAATCCAGTGTCATCGCGGGCAAAAACCACATCCATGCCAACAAATAGCGTGTGATTGCCTTGGTTATTGGGATTTGAACGGCATCAGGGGTGACGAGTTTGATCCGCCATGTCTTCATTGCCAAGGTTTGTCCACTGCGGTGCCAGAAGAAAATGAAATAAGCTCCTAACACGAGAAATAGCCAGAATTGACGTGCATGGCGCAAGGTCAATGCGTGCCGGCTATGCGTGAGCGTATCGAACAGCCAGCCCGCAATAAACACGACGCCAAACAACAGCATGGCCTCATACACCATGCTGGCAAGTCGGTGTTTTAACGGTGGCGTAGTAGCAAGGCTTAACAAGGTTGTTATTTATTTGCTGATGGTGGGGTGGATGGCTGAATGAGTGACTGGTTTGCCACTTGCGGCGTTACTGACTGTTCCAGCACAGGTTTTGGTGTGGATTTGATGGGGGGCACTGTCTTGCTCTTGCTATAAGTCAAGGGCAAATTGGCGATATGTTTCTTGCTTGCGGCGTCGGCAGCCAGTCTCTTTTTTTTGCTCTTCCGGCAATTGCTGATATTGACGCCATTTCGCAGATTTTTGATCCGGATTCAATTTTTTTGAGCGGGCATAACTTTCGCGGGCAACGCGTCGTTGTTCTGGCGTCAATTTTGCCCAATCCCGCATACGCTCTTGCATGCGTTGTTGCTCATCAGGTTTCATGGTCGAAAACTTGTTGGCAATTTCAAGCCATTTTTTCTTCCGAATATCTTCGATCTTGTCCCATTCTGTAGCAAGGGGGGCAAGAACCTGCCGCTGTGCCTGTGTCAGGTCGGTCCATAATAGTCTTGTGGCGGGTTGTTTAGGTGCAGACTTGTCATTGCTCGTGGACGCGATGCCTGTTTGCGAAAAGCCGGCACCAGCATGTGCTTGATTACTGGCTACAGCGACCATCAGCACAGCACTCAAAAAGCAGCTTGCCCCGAAGACACGGACTGTTGCAAAAGGCCATCTTTGCACCATACTTAATCCGTCCGTTTGGCTAGGTAAGCGTTAAAGCCGTGATCTAGATAGGCGGTCAGGGGCAGTTCATCCGACAAAACGGCAACGTCGATATCAGCAATTTCACTAATGCGTTGCTGCTGCTCAGCCTGATAAATGCCGACCAAACCGATGATTACCACAATGACAGGAATTGCTAGCCCCATGCGGCCGACCCATGGCAATGGCTTGTCAAAGAAATTGCCGATTTTTCCGGCCAGTGCGTGCTGAGGTGCGAATGCGCGCTGGGGCGCGTCATTTTTCTTGTGAGATAAAGCGATTTTGCGCGCAGAAGCTAACCGATCAATTGTCGGTGGTGGCAAAGTGTCGAGGCTTTCGTTAAGCGTGTGACGTACTTTGTAGGCAAAATTAAGTTCTTTAGCATTCATAAGTGTATTCCTTTTGACTGCAGCGCTTGTGCCAATGTGCGCGTTGCCCTAGAGCAATGTGTTTTTACGCTGCCTTCGGAGCATCCCATTGCGGCAGCAGTTTCGGCTACATCCATATCTTCCCAATAACGCATTAGGAAAGCTTCCCGTTGACGTGGGGGCAGTTTTTGTACTTCTTCATCTATAGCGGCGAGAACTTGGTCGCGTTCAATCTTATCTGCGCTGGATTCCGAAGCTTGAGAGCCACTTTCAGCCTCGAAGATTTCCAGTAAATCGAAATCTTCACCATCTCCTGCGTCACCGCCAAGACTTGAAAAAAAGGCTAATCCAAGTGTTGCGTACCTTTTCCCGGCGGAAGAAGTCGTGAATTGTATTTTGCAGGATGCGTTGAAACAGCAAAGGCAATTCGGCCGCAGGCTTGTCGCCATACTTCTCGGCCAGCTTGATCATTGCGTCTTGCACAATGTCGAGCGCCGCTTCGTCCTTGCGGACAGCGTAGACGGCCTGCTTGAATGCGCGACGTTCTACGTTTTCGAGAAAGCCGGAAAGTTCTTTGTCAGTTGCCATGCAATGCGGCGCGCCGTTTAACGCGGCCAAGGTATTTGTTGGTTGGGATGCTGTTGAAGTTACCCATGGTTCTTTTTTTTAAACTGTGCGCATGCTAGCAAAAATGGCTTGGTTTGTGCGTGCTTTTTACTCAAAATCCTTGATTTCAAAAGGAATTAACGGAATTTGACTTGACCAAAATGGTGCGACGCATTACCGTATCAGTCCTTTCGTAATCTCGAAAGGTATGGCTTTTTCGCGAGCAGCGCATAATGCAGCTTCGTGATTAGGCGTGCTTTGACAATTTAAGGCTGTTTGCTCCAACCCGCGCCACAAGCGCGAGAAATTATAGAAGTACTTCAAAACCTCCGGCTGAACGAGTCGCGTTTAGCGTTATTTTGAACCGCATCTACGGGTGTGCAACGGATTAGCGTGACCGCACAAAAAAAGGGAAGCCGCTGCACTGTAGTACGACACGATTTCGCCAGGCCAGAGCATCCGATCAATCTCCAATGGACCTTGAAAGGAATGATGTATGAGTTTAGAAATTACAGGCGCGGAAATTGCTGTGCGTTGTTTGGCTGAGGAGGGTGTTGAGCACGTGTTCGGCTATCCTGGCGGCGCAGTACTCTACATTTACGACGCAATCTTCAATCAGAACAAATTTCAGCATATTCTTGTTCGTCACGAGCAGGCTGCAATTCATGCGGCGGATGCTTATTCTCGCAGTTCGCAAAAAGTTGGCGTCGCCCTCGTTACGTCCGGACCTGGCGTTACCAATGCGGTCACAGGCCTGGCGACTGCCTACATGGATTCGATTCCGATGGTGATCATTTCCGGGCAGGTGCCTTCTCACGCGATTGGGCAGGACGCATTCCAAGAATGCGACACGGTAGGTATTACCCGTCCGTGCGTCAAACACAACTTCCTCGTCAAGGATGTCAAGGATTTGGCAATGACGATGAAGAAGGCGTTCTACATCGCCACGACCGGGCGTCCGGGGCCTGTGTTGGTCGATATTCCGAAAGACATCAGTATGCATAAGTGCGCATACGAGTTTCCGAAGGAAATCGAAATGCGCTCGTACAAGCCGGTCGACAAAGGCCATTCCGGTCAGATACGCAAGGCGGTGCAATTGCTGTTGGCGGCCGAGCGACCGATGATTTATACCGGCGGCGGCGTCATTTTAGCCAATGCTGCGCCTGAGTTGAACAAGTTGGTCGACAAGCTCGGTTTCCCTTGTACGAATACGCTGATGGGTTTGGGGGCATATAAAGCATCCAGCGATCTGTTCGTCGGCATGCCGGGCATGCACGGCACTTATGAAGCCAATATGGCAATGCAGCACTCCGATGTGCTAATCGCCATCGGCGCTCGCTTCGATGACCGCGTGATCGGTAATCCGAAGCACTTCGCCTCTCATCCGCGCAAAATCATTCATATCGACATCGATCCGTCGTCGATTTCCAAGCGCGTGAAAGTTGATATTCCGATTGTCGGTAATGTGAAAGACGTGCTGCAGGAATTGCTGTCGCAACTCGATGCGAGCGATGCAAAACCTAATGCGTCGGCGGTCGCTCAGTGGTGGAAACAAATCAATCAGTGGCGCGAACGTGAATGTCTGAAGTACCCGACTTCGAATGAAGTCATCAAGCCGCAATCGGTGGTTGAAAAAGTCTGGGAAATCACCAAAGGCGATGCCTTCATCACCTCCGACGTGGGGCAACACCAGATGTGGGCGGCACAATACTATCGATTCGACAAGCCGCGCCGCTGGATCAATTCCGGCGGCTTGGGCACGATGGGTGTCGGTTTGCCGTACGCGATGGGCGTACAAATGGCTAATCCCGATGCGACGGTCGCTTGTATCACTGGCGAAGCATCGATTCAGATGTGCATTCAGGAGTTGGCGACTTGCAAGCAGTATCATCTGACGCCGAAGATCATTTTGTTGAATAATCGCTTCCTTGGCATGGTGCGCCAATGGCAACAGATCGATTACGGTTCCCGTTATTCCGAGTCGTACATGGACTCACTGCCGGACTTCAACAAACTGGCTGAATCTTTCGGTCACGTTGGCATGAAAATCGAAAATCCCAATGACGTCGACGGTGCATTGAAAGAAGCATTTGCGATGAAAGACAGGCTGGTGTTCATGAATTTCATCACAGATCAAACCGAAAACGTTTGGCCCATGGTCCAGGCTGGCAAGGGCTTGACTGAAATGCTCTTGGGTTCGGAGGATCTGTAATCATGCGACATATCGTTTCTGTATTGCTGGAGAATGAAGCGGGCGCTTTGTCGCGCGTCGTCGGTCTGTTTTCGGCACGCGGCTACAACATCGAAACCTTGACGGTGGCGCCAACCGAAGATGCGACCTTGTCGCGCATGACCATCGTGACTTCCGGTTCGGATGACGTGATTGAACAAATCACCAAGCATCTGAACCGTTTAATCGAAGTAGTGAAAGTGGTAGATCTGACTGAAGGTTCGCATATCGAGCGTGAGCTGATGCTCATCAAGGTACGCGCGGTTGGTAAGGAGCGAGAAGAGATGAAGCGTACTGCGGATATTTTCCGTGGTCGTATCGTCGACGTTACGGAGAAAACCTACACGATCGAATTGACCGGTAATAAAGGCAAGCTCGACGCATTTATCGAATCGATCGACCGTACCGCTATTCTGGAAACAGTTCGCACCGGTGGTTCCGGCATTGGCCGCGGTGAGCGCATTCTCAAAATTTAACTTTTGATAGTGTCGAGGACAAAATACGCCCTGCTTGACTCTGCCCCACAATAAAGTATTGATTAACTTATTTAGGAATAAAAATGAAAGTTTTCTACGATAAAGATTGCGACCTATCCCTGATCAAAGGCAAAAATGTTGCCATCATCGGTTACTGCTCCCAAGGTCATGCACATGCACAAAATCTGAATGATTCCGGTTGCAAAGTAACAGTCGGCCTGCGCAAAGGCGGTGCCTCTTGGAACAAGGGGAAGAATGCCGGCCTGAACGTCGCAGAAGTCAACGACGCAGTTAAAGCAGCGGACGTCATCATGATTTTGCTGCCAGATGAAAATATCGCGCAAGTCTATAACGAAAACGTTGCACCGAATGCCAAGGAGGGCGCAGTGCTCGCATTCGCTCATGGCTTTAATGTTCACTACGGTCAAGTCGTACCGCGTGCTGATCTCGACGTGATCATGATCGCTCCAAAGGCACCCGGCCATACTGTCCGCGGTACCTACACCCAAGGTGGCGGTGTGCCGCATTTGATCGCTGTGTATCAAGATAAATCCGGTAATTCGCGCAACATCGCTTTATCATATGCAATGGCAAACGGCGGCGGCCGTGCCGGCATTATTGAAACCAACTTCCGTGAAGAAACTGAAACTGACCTGTTTGGCGAACAAGCGGTGTTGTGTGGCGGTACGGTTGAGTTGATCAAAGCCGGGTTCGAAACACTGGTAGAGGCGGGCTATGCACCTGAAATGGCATACTTCGAGTGCTTGCATGAATTGAAGCTGATTGTCGATCTGATCTATGAGGGCGGTATTGCCAACATGAACTACTCGATCTCCAATAACGCGGAATACGGCGAATATGTTACTGGCCCGCGCGTCGTGACGGAAGACACCAAGAATGCAATGCGTCAATGCCTGAAAGACATTCAAACTGGCGAATATGCAAAGAGCTTTATTTTGGAAAACAAGGCAGGGGCACCAACTTTGATTTCCCGCCGTCGCCTGACAGCAGAGCATCAAATCGAAGAAGTGGGCAGCAAGTTACGCGCGATGATGCCTTGGATTGCAAAAAATAAGCTGGTCGATCAATCGAAGAACTAAGCAATAACAAAAAATTTCAAGAGTTGATTGATAGAGTTATTCTTGGTTTTATGAATTCAATGGGGCTACACAGTGTAGCCCCATTTTTATTGGGGAGGTGCTATGCGGGGTTTAAGGACATTACCTCTATCGATTATCTTGTTGGCGGGCGTTGCCACGGCCCAGGCGCAAACACTGAAACCAGTGCAAACGAGTGGTGCGCTCGTGATTGTCCAGGCTTTTGGCGAAGTCGAACATGTGAACGATGAAGCGCACGTTACGTTGATGATAGAAGAGCAGGACAAGAACAAGGTTGTGGCCGCATCTCGGGTCAACCAAAAAATGAAGCAGGGTGTGGAGATCGTTAAGCGCGAAGACCCGCAGGCGAAGCTCAAGACGCATGGTTACTACACTTATCCGATATATCCTGAAGATCAACTTCACCAAAATAACAAAGAGCGGCAACCGGTAAGTTGGCGGGTAGGGCAGTATCTGGAAGTAACGACGACCAATCTGGGTGATTTACCGAAAACCGTCGCTGCGGCACAGCGAATACTGGCCCTCAATGGTTTGCAATTCGGCTTGACCGAAGCAACCACCAGGACGTTGGATGAAAAGCGGATCGAAGTCGCCTACAGGAATTTGACAGAGCGTATTGCCGCGATTGCGAAAGCGATGGGGCGCAATGTTTCGGATGCAGTGTTGGATACGGTAGACTTCGAAGGTTCTGGCGCTTATGTGCAACAAGATGCTCCTACTGTAAAAATGGCAATGCGTGCCACCCGTGTGGAATCCACCCCTGTCGAAGAGCCGAGCTTCGAGCCGGGTGAGACGACGCTGCATATGCGAGTCGTTGGCAAAGTCAAATTCAAGTGAGGATCCAAGATGAAAGTGCGTCGAGCGTGGATAATGGCGGTTGGATTGTTCGGTTTGGCACTGTCTGGATGCAAGCCGGTGCAATCGCCTCCGGATTTGATCAAGACGCAGCGAGAAACACTGGATAAAGCCAGGGCACTTGAAGGGCAACTGCAACAACAAGCGCAGGATCGGTTGAAAGCGGCCGAAGATGTTCAAAGGTGAGCGGCTTTGCGTGGGGGTTACATTTGGCGTCGGCTCGTCTAGAATAGCGACGCTTTCATATACGATTTATATCCCATTAACAATCCGGAGAGACGTTGAATAATTATCCGCATCCTGTCATCGCCCGTGAGGGCTGGCCTTTTCTGGGCATTGCTGTTGCCCTTGCTGCACTAGTTACTTTTTTTTTTCGCCATCTGGTCGATTCCATTCTGGATCATTGCACTGTTCGTGCTGCAGTTTTTTCGCGATCCGGCTCGGGTTATTCCGCAAAAACCGAATGCCGTATTGTCACCGGCTGATGGCCGCATTGTTGTTGTGGAAAAGGCGCAGGATCCGTATGCTGGCCGCGAAGCACTCAAAATCAGTGTGTTCATGAACGTCTTTAACGTTCACTCCAATCGCGCACCGGTCGACGGCAAGATTCAAACTGTGCAGTATTTTCCGGGCAAGTTCGTTAATGCCGACCTCGACAAGGCGTCCATTGAAAATGAGCGTAATGCGCTGACGATCACCGCTGCAAATGGTCAGACAGTGACCTGCGTCCAAGTTGCGGGCCTCATTGCGCGTCGTATTCTTTGTTATGTCAATGCAGGTGAAACGCTCACACGCGGTCAGCGCTATGGATTCATTCGTTTCGGTTCGCGTGTCGACGTCTATTTGCCACTTGCAGCAACACCGAAAGTGGTCGTGGGCGACAAAGTATCGGCAACCGAAACGATTCTGGCGGAACTCTGATTATTTTTTGGAAGAAAGAGCTTCGCCGGTCGCGTAATTCGGCACGGCGACGCCTCGCAACTTTGTCTCGCCCATTTTTAAAAAACGGAATACGCATGGCAAGTTTTAATCGTCGCAAAGCCAAAAGAAAGGTGGCGCTACTTTCCAAAATGTCGGGTGCGAACAAGCAGACGCTGCGCCATTCGCATCTGGAAGAACGCTCACCAGTGCGCTCGACTTTGCGCCGGCGTGGCATTTACTTGTTGCCGAATGCGTTTACGACGGCGGCGCTATTCTGCGGATTCTACGCGATCGTGATGGCGATGAACCTCAAGTTCGATCACGCATCAATTGCGATTTTTGCGGCGTTGGTGCTCGATGGAATCGACGGTCGTGTCGCGAGATTGACCAATACACAGAGCGAGTTTGGCGCGCAGTATGACAGTCTGTCTGATATGGTGTCATTCGGTGCGGCACCTGCGCTGGTGGTCTACGAATGGTCGTTGCGTGGTTTGGGAAAACTCGGCTGGCTGGCGGCATTCGTGTATTGCGCTGGCGCAGCGCTGCGTCTGGCACGTTTTAATACCAATATCGCAGTTATCGACAAACGTTATTTTCAGGGCTTGCCCAGTCCCGCAGCTGCCGCCTTGGTTGCGGGGCTTGTCTGGTTGATGGACGATTTACGCTTCGCCGGCACTGATCTGAGTTGGTTTGCATGGGCAGTTACTATTTACGCTGGTCTTACGATGGTCACGAATGTGCCGTTCTATAGCTTCAAGGATATTAATTTCCGCAAGTCGGTCCCGTTTATTGCGATTTTCCTTATTGTTCTCGCATTTGTTGCTGTATCGAGCGATCCGCCAAAAGTATTGTTCGGTCTGTTCGTAGGCTATGGTTTGTCGGGATACGCGGTTTATTTCTGGCGCCTGTTCAAAGGAAAGCCGGTGAGCATTATTGAGACCGAGACAGAACCCACTGAAGAAAAAGAATAGTGCGCTTTGTCTGTTTTGTATCAATATCGTAAGGGCGGTACGATGGCGAGCCTGATGGCATTATTGATTTTTAATGTCATGACAGGGGTGCGCGATGGGTTTGATTTCATTTTTGAAAAATGCTGGTGAAAAATTGTTGCACGCAGGTCCAGCAAAAGAAAACGAGGAAAAACAGGCGCTTGATCAATCCACAGAAGAGAGTATCCGGCCCAAGGAACAGGCGTTGGAACGGGCGATTCTGGATTACATCGCTGTGCAGAATTTACCCGCAGAAAGTCTGACTGTTGCTTATGACGCTGCCAGCGCAACGGTCACTGTCAGTGGTTCCATCCCCGATCAGCAAACTCGTGAAAAAATCATTCTGTGTTGCGGCAACGTGCAAGGGGTTGCGCATGTGAATGACCAAATAAGTGTGATTGTGGCAGAGGCACAAGAGTCGCAGTTTTACACGGTGAAGAGCGGCGACACTTTATCCAGGATTGCCAAGGATTTCTACGGCGATGCCAACAAATACATGGCAATTTTCACTGCGAATAAGCCGATGTTGGAACACCCGGACAAAATATACCCAGGCCAGATGTTGCGTATTCCTCCACAACTCTAATCAAGCCCCTTGGCTATGTTGTATTTTATTAATTATTTTGCAAGATGATTTCATAAGACATCAGCGGAAATCCGGGTTGTTATGCAATTAATTGCACTTTTCCGGAATTCCGCTTATAGTTTTTTAATGTTCCGCATATCCAACATCTCCGCACTTGCAACATTCGGCAGCCTGTTGCAAGGCTTGCCGCTATCGCTGTCCCTACTGCGCTAACGCGCAAACTTTCATCCCTCCACAATTTTTATAGTCTCAGGCTCCTGCTGAAATTGGCAAAGGCAGAGGCGAAAAACCATTTAAACAGACTTGTAGATTTTCCTAAGGAGTACAGCATGGCCGATAAACTGATTATTTTCGATACGACGTTACGGGACGGCGAACAATCGCCAGGTGCTTCGATGACCAAAGATGAAAAAATCCGCATCGCAAAACAACTGGAGCGTCTGAAAGTGGACGTAATCGAAGCGGGTTTTGCGGCTGCGTCGCAAGGAGATTTCGAGTCGATCAAGGCGATTGCCGGCGTGATCAAGGATTCCACAGTGTGTTCGCTGTCACGCGCCAATGATCGCGATATTTCACGGGCGGCGGAAGCGCTTTCGTCGGCATCGCGCAAACGCATTCATACGTTCATCGCGACTTCGCCATTGCATATGGAAAAAAAGTTGCGTATGACGCCGGATCAGGTATTCGAACAGGCCAAACTCGCAGTACGTTTCGCGCGCAAGTTCACCGATGATATTGAATTCAGTCCCGAGGATGGCAGCCGCTCCGACATGGATTTCTTGTGCCGTGTGATTGAGGCGGTCATTGCGGAAGGTGCTACTACAATCAATTTTGCTGATACCGTCGGTTACGGTGTGCCGGAACTATACGGCAACATGCTGAAGACGTTGCGTGAGCGCGTTCCGAATTCGGATAAGGCTGTTTGGTCTGTGCATTGTCATAACGATCTTGGCATGGCAGTTGCGAATTCGCTAGCTGGTGTGATGATTGGCGGCGCTCGCCAAATCGAATGCACGATCAACGGTTTAGGGGAGCGCGCAGGTAACACAGCGCTGGAAGAAGTGGTCATGGCGATGCGTACGCGCAAGGATTACTTCAATTTCGACATCGGTATCGATGCAACGCAAATCGTAGCGGCTTCCAAGCTTGTGTCGCAGATTACCGGTTTTGCGGTGCAACCGAACAAGGCGGTGGTTGGTGCCAATGCTTTCGCACATGCATCCGGCATCCACCAGGATGGGGTATTAAAAGCGCGGGATACGTATGAAATTATGCGCGCCGAAGACGTAGGCTGGACTGCCAACAAAATTGTTCTTGGTAAATTGTCTGGGCGCAATGCATTCAAGCAGCGCCTGGAAGAACTCGGTATCGCGCTGGAGTCCGAGACTGAAGTCAATGCGGCATTTACGCGGTTCAAGGAACTCGCTGATCGCAAGTCCGACATTTTCGATGAAGACATCATGGCGCTCGTTTCTGATGAGGAACACGCGCACGAGAATGAATATTACCGTTTCGTGTCGCTGTCACAGCATTCCGAAACAGGCGAAAAGCCTGCTGCCAAAGTCATATTTTCGATCGAGGGCAAAGAATCGACTTGCGAAGGGCAGGGTAATGGCCCGGTGGATGCAACAGTAAATGCGATCGAATCCAAAGCCGAAAGTGGTGCCGAACTGCTGCTGTTTTCAGTAAATGCGATTACAACGGGAACACAATCGCAAGGCGAAGTGACGATGCGCCTTTCAAAGGCCGGCCGTATCGTCAATGGCATTGGTGCCGATCCGGACATCGTGGTTGCCTCTGCCAAGGCCTATTTGTCAGCGTTGAATAAGCTGCATTCAAAATCAGAAAAACTTAACCCGCAACTCTAAATGGCGAAATGAAAAGGCTATTTCATACGCATCATGCTAAAGGGGAAACGCTCATCCGGGTCACGATGTGGATCCGGTCCGTTCAGCATTTTGCGTACGATGCCTGCATGATCGAAATGCACATGCATCATTGAGTCCCAGGTGCCGTTTTCTTTATATGGGTAGGACCATACTCCCAATTGCGATAGTGTCAAATAAGTCGTTTCACTAGGTGCGCCAATCATACGTAAGACATCACCTTTGGTGAATTCGTTGATTTTAATAAATGCAAATTTTTGTGCCGTCAAAACTTGTTCATACGAAATTAATTTGCCGTCGGCGCTAATGCGCGCCATGTAGGTTTGTTGTCCCCACGGCCCGTGTGCATACTCCAGCAAATGGTCTTGCCCATCTTGATAGCGGTGGGTCGGATTCCCCAATTTGGCTATGATGGTTTGTTCTGGCTCGCCGACTTTGATTGGGGCGGTTCCAAGTGCGGCGCATCCGGTGAGGATTGTCAAAAATGCACTTGATAATGAATTGCGCAGGTATTTCATGGGCGTCGCCCTAAATTAAACGCGCTAAGTATTTGAGTCATCACGCTATTTCCTATATACTGCGCCTCTGGTCAATTTGACCAAATGTTTATTTTATTTGTTCACGATGTATGGGGTTGTGACTCTGTGCATCGCATGTGAAAGGTTATTATGTCAGAAGAAAATATCAACAAGGCCGCCATTATCGCGGACAACGCCCGCGGGCAAAACGATACCGGCTCCCCAGAAGTGCAAGTTGCGCTGCTGACCGCCCGTATCAACGAACTCAACGGCCATTTCAAAGTCCATGCCAAGGATCACCACTCCCGTCGCGGCTTGATCATGATGGTTAATCGTCGTAAGAGCCTGCTCTCGTATCTCAAGCGCAAAGATGCTAACCGTTACCGTGCTCTGATTGAAAAACTCGGCTTGCGTAAGTAATCTGATTGCGACATTCTGTCTGGACTTGATTGTTGAAATGCCTGCGTCAGTTTACTGATGCGGGCATTTTGTCTTTTTGCGGTTTGGTTTGTGATTGGCAATACGCACTTGAGTGTAGTTCAACAATGAGATGGCAAGTTACTTGTGATCGGTCATCTGTGGTGAGGTGAACGACAGCGCCTGAAAATCTGTCGGCAAAAATAGAAAGGAAACACCGTGTTCAATAAAGTTACCAAAACCTTCCAGTACGGCCAGCATCAGGTCACACTGGAAACCGGCGAAATCGCTCGTCAAGCCTCCGGCGCTGTGCTGGTATCGATCGAAGATACCGTTGTGCTGGCCACCGTTGTGGCACGCAAGGATGCCAAGCCGGGCCAGGATTTTTTTCCGCTGACCGTCGATTATGTTGAAAAAACCTACGCTGCAGGTCGTATTCCTGGCGGTTTTTTCAAGCGTGAAGGCCGTCCGTCCGAAAAGGAAACGCTCACTTCCCGTCTGATTGATCGTCCGATCCGCCCGCTGTTCCCGGAAGGTTATCTGAACGAAGTGCAGATCATCATTCATGTTTTGTCTGTCAATCCTGAAATCGATCCTGACATCGCATCTATGATCGGCGCCTCTGCCGCCCTGTGCGTGGCAGGTATTCCATTCAGTGGCCCGATCGGTGCTGCGCGTGTTGGCTACATCAATGGACAGTACGTATTGAATCCGACCGCATCGCAACTTGCGACATCCGAAATGGATCTGGTTGTTGCTGGTACCGAGCAAGCGGTGTTGATGGTGGAATCGGAAGCCAAGCAATTGGCCGAAGAAATCATGCTCGGTGCCGTGGTTTATGGCCACGATCAGATGAAAGCTGTGATCAATGCGATCCACGATCTGGTGCGTGACGGCGGCAAGCCGGAAGTGCAATGGAGCCCAGCGCCGAAGAACGATGCGCTGATTGCGCGCGTTGCGCACTTCGGTGAAGCCAAATTGCGTGAAGCGTACCAAACCAAGGACAAGCAGGCGCGTACTACCAAGCTGAAAGACGTGACGGTGGACGTCAACGCCGCGTTGGCTGCGGAGGCCGCGTCGGTCGGCGGTACAGTGCCGGATACGGCCGAAGTCGGTAACATTCTGTTCGATCTGGAAGCCAAGATCGTCCGTTCGCAGATTCTGGAAGGTGAGCCGCGCATTGATGGCCGCGACACTCGCACTGTGCGTCCGATCACGATCCGCAGCAGCGTGCTGCCGCGTACTCACGGTTCCGCATTGTTCACCCGCGGCGAAACTCAGGCGCTGGTAGTAGCGACCCTGGGCACCGCGCGCGATGAGCAAAAGATCGACGCATTGATGGGCGAGTATTCCGACCGCTTCATGCTTCATTACAATATGCCTCCCTTCGCCACTGGCGAAACTGGCCGTGTCGGTACACCGAAACGTCGCGAAATCGGTCACGGCCGATTGGCCAAACGCGCATTGCAGGCAGCGTTGCCGGATCTGGAAGATTTTAGTTACTCGGTGCGTCTGGTGTCTGAGATCACTGAGTCTAATGGTTCCTCTTCGATGGCGTCCGTCTGCGGCGGTTGCTTGGCGCTGATGGATGCAGGCGTGCCGATGAAAGCGCACGTCGCCGGTATCGCGATGGGCTTGATCAAGGACGGCGGAAAATTCGCCGTTTTGACCGATATTTTGGGTGACGAAGATCACCTCGGCGACATGGATTTCAAGGTGGCGGGTACTGCCAATGGCATTACTGCGTTGCAGATGGACATCAAGATCCAGGGCATTACCAAGGAAATCATGCAGGTCGCATTGGCACAAGCCAAAGAAGGGCGCATGCACATCCTCGGCAAGATGCAGGAGGCGATGCCGCACACGAAAACAGAACTATCCGACTTCGCGCCGCGCCTGATCACAATCAAGATCAATCCGGAAAAAATTCGTGACGTGATCGGTAAAGGTGGCGCCGTGATCCGCGCATTGACCGAAGAGACCGGTACGCAGATCGATATCAGCGATGAAGGCATTGTCACTATCGCCTCTGTCGACGCTGCGGCCGGCCAGGAGGCCAAGCGCCGTATCGAAGAATTGACCGCTTCGGTTGAAGTCGGCAAGACCTACGACGGTACCGTGCTCAAGTTGCTGGATTTCGGCGCAATCGTGCAAGTGATGCCGGGCAAAGACGGCTTGCTGCACATCAGTCAGATCGCTAATGAGCGCGTGAATGCGGTTGCCGACTACCTGAAAGAAGGTCAGCAAGTGCGCGTTAAAGTATTGGAAACTGACGACCGTGGGCGTCTGAAACTGTCGATGAAAATGGCTGCAGCGGAAGATGCAGGTGAGCAGGTACAGCAGCAATAAGCTGTTGCGGTTGTAGTGTTCCTTAAAAGAGAAACTGCCCGAGTGAAAGTTCGGGCGGTTTTTTTTTATGTTGAAATAGAGAAGCGTTTTGATTGTCACGCTTGGGTGACTATGCTTTCTTCGTGTGCCGAACAAAACTGGTAGCCGTTCTTGCCAAGGTTCTTCGCACGGTACATTGCATTGTCTGCGTTTTTTAGCAAAGCCTGGCCATTACATCCATCTTCAGGATAAATGCCGATGCCGATGCTGACGCTTAACTGGCATGTATGGTGACCGATAAGCAATGGACGCGCTGCTTCCTCGATAAGTTTTTGCGCTACTTCTGCCGCATATCGTCCGTCTTCCAAATCCTCGATCAATATGTAGAATTCATCGCCCCCCATGCGCGCGATCTTGTCCGTTTGCCGCAGACAGCCGCGCAATCGGGCGGCCGTTTCCTGTAACACCTGATCGCCCACTTCGTGTCCAAGGGTGTCGTTGATATCTTTGAATTTATCGAGATCAAGAAAAAAAACAGCAAACTGTTTCCCATGGCGTTGCGCATTGCGTAGAGCAAGATCGAGAAATTCCTTGAACAGAAAACGATTGGGTAATGAGGTCAGTCCGTCATAGTGCGCAAGATAACGGATTCGTTCTTCCGACGCACGGCTTTCGATTGCGATACCAGCGAGATTTGCGCATATGCTGAACAGTTGCAAATCCATGGTCGTGGGCGCCATGGCTTCGCGGAAATAAAGCGCCACCGTGCCCAATATCTTGCGGTTTTTGCCGAAAATCGGCCATGACGAGCAGGCTTTAAGTCCGTGGCGAAGCGCAAGGTGACGGCAGGTAGCCCACACAGGGTCATTTGCAATATCGGTGACAATCACCGACTCGGCTCGGAATATGGCAGTGCCGCATGAGGCGCTCGCCGGCGCGACCAGCAAGCCGTCGATTTCACGGCGAAAGGCATCGGGCAGACTCGGAGATACACCGTTCGACAGGATGGAACCATCGGGATCGAGCAACAGAAGCGAGCACAGCCCCTGTTCAGATTGCGATTCGATAAACAGCGCAATTGCATTCAAAATCTCTACAAGTTCGACGCCGGTCGCGACCATGTTCAGAATCCGGTTTTGCCCCAGTTGCAGTTCTTCCGCGCGTTTTCGTACCGTGATGTCGCGTACTACCGTTTGCACGGCAGGCTTGCCATCATAGACGAGCATGGTCGCTGCGACTTCAGTATGAATCTTGCTGCCATCGAGCCGTACCCATACTTGTTCCTGAAATGGCGTTGCGCTTGTCCCATGCCGTGCTTGTCGGATGTGTTGGCCACAGGCCGCGCGGTGATCCGGATGAATGAAGTCTCTCATGTCCTTGCCGATCAATTCACTTGGGGTTTGTGCCCCCAGCATGTACACCGCAGCCTGGTTGAGAAGAACAAGCTTGTCCTGTCGATGCACGAAGATTGCTTCTGGGGACAATTCGACAAGCTGGCGGTAGCGCATCGCGCTTTCCTTGAGGATCTCATGACTTTGTTTGCGCTCAGAAATGTCGCGCATGAAGGCGGTAAATATCGGCTTGCCGTGTATACGAATAGGAACAATCGCCAATTCGATTGGGAAAATCGAGCCGTCCGCATGCATCGCAGTGAGTTCAAGACGGCGGTTCAGGACGGTGCTTTCACCATTTTGAAGAAAACGCTCCATGCCTTGCTGATGTTTTTCGCGCCACTCGGGAGGCCCAATGACATCCGCAAGTTTTTTTACCTAGTATGTCCTTGCTGCGGTGGCCGAATGTGCGTTCCGCAGCCTGGTTAAAGCTGATGATTTTACCTTCATGATTAATTGAAATGATGCAGTCAAGCGCGGCGGTAAGAATAGCGCTCTTGAATTTTTCGCTTTCAATCAGCGCCTTTTCCATTGCTTCGCGCTGCGATTCCCGCGCATAGTTATGGACGGCAAATGAGATATTTCGCATTGTCTCTTCCAGCAAGCTGATGACAAATCCATCGAAAAAATTCTTTTCGGAAGCATGGAGAACGAGTGCGCCCATAGCGCGGTCAGACTGCTGAAAAGGAAAACTGGCGATCGCATGAAAACCTGGTAGTGCGACAACTTCGGAGCCGAATTTCTGCTGCGATACATGGAGTAAGTCGTTACAAATGGCTGGCTGGTTCTCTCTGATTGCGGTACCGACCGGCCCGCCCTCGGGTTTCGATGCATCTATTGATACTAGGGTTTTTTGCAATACATCGATATCACTCCCGTAAGAAGCGACTGGCATGACTTGCTTGCTGTGCTCGTCAACCATGCCGATCCACGCCATATGAAATTGGCCATGATCGACTGCAATCCGGCAAATTTCGTGAAATAGTGCATCCCGATTATCGATACGCACGATCGCTTGATTGATTTGACTGAGTGCTGCATAAAGATCGCGTAGTCGCGCGGTTCTTTTCTCCGCTTGCTTGCGCTCATCGATGTTGGCGAAGGTACCCACCATGCGCAGTGCATGGCCTTTTCTGTCCCGTTCCACGATCTTGCCGCCGATATCGACCCAGCGCCATCCACGCAAAGCATCCTTCAGGCGGAGTTCCATTCGATAGATGGTGCTTGCCGCATCGTTGCTTGCTTTGAATGCATGGTGCAAATGGTGGCGAAAAATTTCTTTATCGTCCTCGTGCACGAGTGCGTGCAATTCGCTCGAACTCCAGGTCTTGCTGGTATCGATGGACAAACCCTTGAGACTGTCGCCAAGTTTGCTGCTGAAGTAAAACTGGTCTTCGGGAATGAGCCAGTCGAAGGCGACTTGACGCGCGCTTTCAAGCGCTAGATTCAAGCGCTCGTTCGTCGCGAGCAGATCTGAGGTGGTGCTCATAGATCTCTTCATAGCAAAGGTGTCGACCAGTGCGTTCATATGCGTTCCGAGCCAAGGTGAGATTGATGATGTAGACGTTGCTTTAGCTGCCATCTTGCCAATTTCCAGTTGGAAACTAATTGCTTAATTTAGTTCCCATTCAATTAATCCAAAGTGGCGCACTGACCAAATTCTTGGTAACAATTTGCAACACGACCATTGGATTGCGCACGTAAATTCCATTTCGATATCACCATCATCTTTCACCATTATTGGTAAAGGAACGTAGCAACTAAAAAATCCTTAGAGGATGATGTCGAGCTACAAGACATGCGTACGTTCAGTAGGTGCGGACATGCTGGAAATTGCACCGTTGCTACACTTTTGTACGCTTAGGCGACTTCCGGGAAAGAACATACCAGCTGACGCCATTGGCGGGCGCGCTGCTGCGTTGCCCGTCGCATTGTGTAACCCGTTACACGGCGCTCCGGGGAGGAGTCTGCGTTTGCAAGCCCAGACTTTATGACGCTCGCAATTTGGTCATCGCGTTCTTGCGTGGTACACGACATTGCGCTCGGCGATGTCAGTGAACTGCGCAGTTTCGTTTGCTGTCTTGCCTTCTCTGGAATTCAATACGGCGACGTG
>Ga0170475_106350299_pt1 | contig 18690 bp, 22 predicted proteins | sample Soicark_Litter_5_FD_111474 | JGI IMG/M metagenome (GOLD analysis project Ga0170475, IMG submission 111474) | Avena fatua rhizosphere microbial communities from Hopland, California, USA. Combined Assembly of 48 SPs
AAAGCTTCGATTCTCAGTCACGGCTCCGTTGTTCCAGTACGAAAGACTCGGATAGCAATCGGAGCCGTGTTATTTTCTGGAGTCCAAACCGGCCGGGCGTGCGGCGACTAGCCTAGTCCACTTTACGGACTCACGTGAGCGGCTCATTTGAGCCGGGCAACTGGGCGCAGTTTTAAGGCGTCGCAGATGCATAGTAGGGCGTTTATTCCCTACGGCCTTGGATACTTACTTAAAGCGACGAAGGGCTCCGCGAATCTTCACTCATCGGCGGCTCGAGCGACCGATACGCGAAGTAAGCGGAGCCCGAACCCTTTTATGTCTCACTTGAAAACAGTCGGCGTCTTTCGTCCTGCATCTCCGAACACCAGAGGCAGCGTAAAGCCTCAGCAGTTCTTGCGCGTACTCCAGAACGAGGCGAAAGAACTGATTCGTTACGGCGTTGCCACTTGGCAAGGTCGCGGCAAGCGAGCCATCGTTACGACGTTCCCGACGAACGCCATTCTTGCCTATGTCGGACAGATGCGTTACCAGGACCGGCCGGAAGTTCGCGGCATCGACAGCAAGACGCACTCGTCGCATGGGTCTACGAATCCTTGGAAGCGTGTTCAGCACGTCAGAAACGATGCTTATTCGGATCCAATCGCGACGCGGTTAAATCTGCAATACATGGCGGGCTCGCATTCCGGTTTCACTCCGAAGCGCGTCAAACAAGCAGTAAATGCCACGCGATAAAGAACCGATACAGTACGAATACAAAGGGCAGTATTACACTCTGGGAAGTCTCCAGCGGCATCCAGATTGCGTAGTTGACTACAGGGCCCTGGCGAACCGGCTTGGTCAGATGTGGTCAGTTGAGAAGGCTCTCACAACTCCGAAGATGTCGAAGAGGACCGCGGCTCAGTGCTCGCGGCCATTCAGGTTCGACGCACGTGTTTAAATGCCAAACTTACCGCGGCGGCCGTGCAAAATCCCGGCTTGCCGGAACCTGTCAGAGCCTGAATCAGCATTCTGCAAAGACTGCAAAGTTTCCGTCAAACCGCGTGAACGTAAATCGGCCCGGGAGCGAGGCTATACGACGGAATGGCAGAACAACCGCGCACGGTTCCTTATGCAGCACCCGTTATGCTCCGGCGAGGATTCCGAATGTGAAAAGGCCGGCCTGGTAGTTGCGGCGACTATCGTCGACCATAAAATCCCGCACCGAGGGAACGCGGTTTTGTTCTGGGATGAGAGCAATTGGCGTCCGCTGTGCAAGCGATGCCACGACAGAAAGACTCGTCGCGGGGAGTGATCTATGGGAAGACTCGCAGACGTTTTCGATATCTCGGTGGAAGTGCTCAAAGTTCAAGAGCAACTCATCGAAGCACTTATTCGTTTCCGCGACCAAACGGGCGCGTACAACCAACTAACCCACACTTTAGAAAGGCTCGAATTATCAATCATGGCACGTCTCAATGAACAGTCCGACCAGTTCGGAGCTCGACTCGATGCATTGGAAGCACAGCAGACGAAGGCACTCGGAGAAATCCGGACAGCGCTTGACGCTGCTCTGGCTGTCCAGGTAACTCCTGAGGAACTCGCGGCAGCCGTTGCAGCTGCAAAAACTGCGCAGAAGACCGAAGACGAAGCCGGCTTCAATACCGCAGTTGACGCTGCGTTTGCACCGCTTACAGACAAACTGAACAAGGTTCAGGCAGCGACTCAGGCTCTCGACGACGTGGTTCCGGATGCTCCCGCACCGAACCCGAACACGAATCCGACTCCCACACCGGAGCCAAATCCGAATCCGAATCCGAACCCGACACCGGTTCCAAATCCCGAGCCCGTTCCTAACCCGAACCCGACTCCAGATAACCCACCGGTCGTCAACCCGGAACCGGTCGTTAACCCAGTCAACCCGGGTGACCTCCCCGGAAACCTGCCTCCGACCAGCAACTCCTAATCGACATCGAGGCTTGCTGCTTTCAAAACGGCAAGCCTTTCTCACTTTCACGGGGATTCGAAAATCGTTTTCGCCTACTTTCAAATAACAATAAGCGTTTTTTCCTTTCCCCGTGATCACGCTCTGCTTCGCCCATTGCTCGGTTCGAATATGCTTCGACACTGAGACCGTGCAGACAGAGTTCAGCGACGGCACAGTGTGCCTGGCGCAACCCCAATACAACGACGATTACAGGAACACGGCAGAGAGGCTCGGCTACGGCGATGACACTTGGACAATGTGTTGGGAGCATGAGTTATTCCACACAATGCTAGCCCTCAATGAAGGGCTCCCATACTCACCCGTGCTGTGGGATGTAGCCCACGGAACCGAAGCGAAACCCCACCACTGGGAAGAAGAGAACCGAGTAATGGAACGCCAGAGAGAAGTAAATGAGCGACGCAGAGCAAGACATACAGCGGCTTAACAGCATCCACGATCGGACCAACGTAAAGACACCACACTGCATCGTATGCGGGCAAGAGTTGTACTCTTCAGACTTCTTCTTTGCCGGCGTGACCCTGTATGCGTGCCAGAACGACACATGCAAAGCACATAACAACTTCGTACAACGGTACGACACTAAGCCTCGCGGACATGCAGTAGGCGACGAGCCCATCTTCAAGGACATGCCATGAGCGACGTAACCATGTGTGACTGTGGTAAGCACCCGGCCCAAGAGATCCATGCGTGTCCATACCAACGGGAGATAAACGAAGACGACAGCCTAACGTGTATCTGCTGTGTTGAATGTGAACAGGAGTGCAAGGACGCCATCTAAGCCATGCCACACGACTACGCAAGCATACAGGACGCACTCGAGGAGAGAGCCACTGTCAGACCCGAAGACATCACGTCGGATCTAATCGCAGGGTTGAAGGATGCAGAGCGAGTAGCAACAGCAGACAGGCAGAGCGAGAGGCGGACGTGTCCCAGAGGCTGTAGCTGTAGGCGTCGCAAGTGGTGCGCAACGTGTTCGCTGTACTCATACCACTGCGAATGTATCGCGCAATCTAGCAAGTGACGTGCCATCAACGAGATAGGGAGGGGCAGGTCAAATGTTTAAACGATGGTGCCCCGGGACCGTTGCCCGCTAAAACGCGTAAAATCTCGAAACTCGCTTAGGCCGATGCCATGAGTGAAGGGAAAGTGAAGAAAATAACCGCGATGTCGCTGTCAGTGTGTGCTCGAACCCTTCGCATACGCTCAGGTTCTCGTGTTTATGAAAGCGAAGTTACGTTGTAGCACAGAAATTTTGGGGCGAAACGCAAACCGTTGATTTTGTTTAGAAGATTATGCTTGACACCAAAACGTCGCGACTGACGATTTCCACTAACCCGGAGCTCGGCCCGGCGTCTAGCCGAATTGAGCTCGACGGGAAAGATATCAGCGGCATAGTGAACACCATTGAGTTTCGCCACGTTGCGGGCGAATTGCCAGACGTGAAACTGACTCTCGCGGCGTGGGCTGTTGATTTCGCTCTCGACTTGCCAGAAGTGAAGGTGAACAATGCCGGGCGGTAGACCACGTAAACCAACAGGCCTAAAGATCTTGGAGGGCAACCGCGGACACCGGACGCTGAATCCTGAAAGCGAACCTCAGCCAGCGAAAGGTATTTTGCGGGCGCCCTCCGGGATGACGAAGGAAGCTAAGCGCATCTGGCGTTCGATCGTTCCCGAGCTCGACCGGCTCGACCTGCTGACGGTGGTCGACGCTACTTCGCTCCGGGGCGCGTGCATGGGAGCGGCGACGGCGCAGGCAGCCGACACGGAAATAGCAGCGATTCAGAAACGAATGGCCGCGAAGAAAGCGGCGACGGACGATTACCAGAAACTCGCCATGCTGAACAATATTGCCAAGCGCGGCTGGCAACAGTGGAAGTCGTTTGCGACCGAGTTCGGTCTCACGCCGGCGTCTCGGTCTCGTATCAACGTTGAGGCGCTGAGCCCGTCCGCGAAGACTGCGAAGACGAAGCGCTCGAGCCCCATTGAGGACGCCCTGTGTGGGTGAAGTACCGTATCGTCCTGAACGGTGCGACTACTGTCAAGACGAGACATGGTGTGAAATCCGAGAGAATGGCCGGCCGCAGTGCAGGGCTTGTAAGGCAGAAAAGGCTTTCGGATGGATGTTCAAGCACATTCGAAAGAGCCTCCTACCGTGGCAGGTAAAGGATATTCGCGCTATTTTCGGCGCGGTAAATCCTGCAACAGGTGCACGACGGTACCGCCGAGCGTACGACGAGAAGCCCAAGAAGAACGGCAAGACGTTTCTCGTTGGGGCTTGCCCGATTTACCACCTCGTTTTCGAAGAAATGGTAGAGCCGAGGCCGGAGGCTTACGGGGCCGCGGCGACCAAGGAGCAAGCGAGCCTGGTCTTCAAAGCAGCATCGGCGCTGATCGAGGAGAACCCGGCGCTCCGATCATTGCTCAGGGTTTACCCGTCGAGTAAAAAGATTGTCCTCCGCGACGGCCGCGGTTTCTACCAGGTACTCAGCTCCGACGGCAAGGGCGCGGACGGTATCGAGCCATCGCTGGCGCTGTTCGATGAGGTCCACAGGTGGACTACGGAGAAAGCGCGAACGCTCTGGGATGTCATGTGGAAAGGCATGATAAGCCGACCGGAACCGCTTGGGATCATGACCACCACGGCCGGCGATCAAGACGAAAGCCTCATCTGGAATGACGAGCGAGATTTTGCCGAGTCGGTGATTGCCGGCGAGACCGAGGCGCCGACTTACTACGTTTCCCTGTCACAAGCGGACGAGCGGCGAGCGAAAGAAGATCCGTCTTACTGGACATCGCTCGAGGCGCGCGTTACGGCGAATCCATCGCACGAAGCGAACGGCGGATTTCTTCCTGACACAGCGTTGGTCGAGGAGCTCAGCAAGGCTCTGAAGAAAGGGAGCCAGGGCAGGGCTACATACGAGCGATATCACCTCGGCATCCGCGGCTCTGCTACCGAGAACGCAGTTATCAACATGGCAGTGTGGATGGAGGACGGCTCCGGCGTCGACCTCAGGACTTGGCCAACGTACGATTTCGAATTACTTGCTCGCAAGTGGGGACTCGTCGAAAGACCGTGCTCGCTCGGAGTAGACGCGTCATGGTCGAACGACCTTACGGCGCTGGCGGCTCTGTTCCCTCCGGCCGGCATGGAACCGTGGCGAGTGCTGCTCTGGTTTTGGATGCCGGCCGGGAAAGTCTCCGAACTTGAGATGAAAACGCAGGTCCCCTACTCACAGTGGGTGGACAAGGGATTTATCGAGACTTGCCCGGGGAACGCAAACGACTACCGGCTCCTGACGGAGCGGGCTAAATGGTGTAAGCAAATGTTCGATGTGCGAGAGATCGCATACGACCCTTGGAACTTCAGGAGCACAGCTTTGGACCTTCAGGACGCAGATTTCACGCTCGCTGAAATTCCGCAAGTCTTCGCTTATTTATCGGCGCCCACCAAAGACTTTTTAGTCGCCTACGAAAGTGGTCGATTACACCACGGCAACAACCCTGTAATGAATTTTTGCGCTCGGTCTCTTTCTCTCGATGGCGACCGAAAAGACAACGTTAAGCCTGATAAACCCAAACGCGTGAAAAGCAAAAAACGAATTGACGGAGTCTCGGCGGCTATAACGGCATGGAGCCGGGCTATGGTGCTCGCAGATTCCGGAGTCGACCTCGATGCTTTCCTCAACGATCCGGTAAGGCTCTAACGAAATGGGCTTCTGGGCCGAGTGGGGGCAGCGGGCGATTTCTGGCCTACTTGCAAGGTGGAACCTTGACGGAACTGGATACACAGGAATTGGCGGAGGGACCAACGCAGGAGTTGCAATTGACCGAGACCTCGCGCTGACGGATGCGACTTTTTACTCCTGCATGAACTTGATCGGGGGAACGATTGCAACCCTTGGTTTCGAGGTCATGCAAAAGAACAAAAACGGCTCCCGCGTCTCAGTTTCTGACCACCCAGTAAACCAGGTGATTGCTTTCGAACCGACGATTCATAACACGGCGTGCGAGTACTGGCAAAAAGCTATTTGGGATCAGGAGTTATCAGGAAACGCTTACGCTCTTTTGTCGCGAGACTCCCGGGGAGAACTGATTGGGTTCGTACCGTGGGAGCCGGACCGCGTAACGCTCAACACCGACAAGCCGGCCGCGTGGCGGTATCAGTTTCGGCAGCCGATTGGCGGTGGTGACTGGTTTCCGGAGAAGGACTCAGACGGAAACTGCAAGGTGTTTCACCTCCGTAACGTTTCCATCGATGGAAAGTTCGGCATCGCTACTCCGGACCTTGCCCGGCAAGCTCTCGGCCTGTCGATCGCGACCGAGAAATACGGCGCGATGTTCTTCGGGAAAGGCGGGCGGGTAAAGGACATATTCTCCGTCGATGCCGTTCCGGACAAGACGCAGCGAGACAAGTTCAGACAGATATTCCGGGAGTCCTACGGCAACGCAGACAGTTTCCATGAGGCACTCCTCCTCGAGAAGGGAATGAAACTCGAGGGCAAGTCCGGAGCGAATCCGAACGAAGCACAATTCCTCGAGACGCAAATCCAAAACGCGATTCGTCTCTGTCGGTTCTGTGGCGTGCCTCCGACGCTTGTCGGCATCCTTGACCGAGCAACGTATTCGAACAACGAGCAACTCATGTTGCAGTTCATTACGTTGTCTCTGTCGAACCGCATCGAGCGTATCCAGCAGGCGACGCGACGGGCTCTGTTCACCCGGGACGAGAAGCGGAAAGGGCTGTACATCCATTCGCGGATTCTGAAGCTTCTGAGGGGTGATTCCGCGGCGCGTTCTGTTTATTACAAAACCATGATGTCTCTCGGCGTAATGAACGCGGAAGAGGTTCGCGACCTCGAGGACATGCCTCGTATTGGAACCCCAGAGGCTGAAGAGTATCGCAGGGCTCAGAACATCTTCGGCCCTGACACCCCGGCCGATGCTGGCGCGGCAGCCGGCGCTGATGCTGGCACACAAGCGGCACAAGACGAAATCAGGAGGTCGACGGCGTAATGGAATACAAAGATTTTCGATTTGAAGAGGTTAGCGCGGTCACGCCGGAGGGCGTTGTTAAGGGGATTCTTTCGCCATACAACAACGTCGACCTCGGAAACGATGTCGTTCGGCCTGGCGCTTTCACTCGTACCATGAACGCCCAGAAAGGGCGCGTTCCGGCTCTGTTGGATCACGATTTCAGGCAACGAGTTGGAGTCCATTACCTTGAGGACACGTCCGACGGGCTCGCAACCACTCTCCGATTGAACATGGAGAAGCAGATTTCTCGGGATGCTCTGTCAGACGTCAAATTCTGGCACGAAAACGGGCTCTCGTTCGGGCTCTCGATCGGATACGAAACGATCAAGTACAAGACTTCAGGAGACGTTCGCGAGTTACTTGAGGTCCAGTTATACGAAGGCTCGTTGACTCCGTTCCCGATGAACACATCGGCGAGAACGTCGAGCGCGAAGAGCATCGCGAATCTAATCGAAGAAATTAAATCCGGACGCGCTATAAGCTCGGCGAATCGCCAGCGACTCGAGCGCATGTTGGATGACCTTTCGGCACTTCTGAAAGCGGCAGAGACTGCCGAACCAGAACTCGCCATCGCGCAAGACGACCCGTCGGTAAAGACACTCGTCGAGCAACTTAAGCAAGCAAATCTACTCATGGAGTTATCTAGTGTCAACACCAGAAATTAACACCTTGCTCGAAGGTCTGGTTCAGAAGCATACCGACCTTATTACCGGCGTCGCGGCCATGAAAACAGAAATCAAGAATCATGGTGAAGCGTCTGTCGAAACCAAGACTAAAGTCGACGGCATCATCATCGAACAGACGAAAATGCGCGATGAGTTGAAGGACCTTCTTTTGAGGTTCGAAACCAACGCATACGGCGACGGTGGGCCACTCGGAACCAAGTCTTTCGGTGATCAGTTCACTTCGTCCGAGGAGTACAAGTCCGTCATCGCTCGCGGCGGGCACCTCACCGGACCGGTTCAGTTAAAAGGCGGGCTGTTCCGAAAGGACATCACGTCGGATACTGTCGGTGCGGGGTTGCCTCCGGCTCTCCGCTTGCCCACGCTGATAGCGGCTCCCCATCAACCGCTACGGATTCGCGACCTGATGACGGTCATTCCCACGACGCTTACGAGCTTGCAGTACGCCAAGTACACGTTCACGAATGCCGCGGCGATTGTTATCGACACGACGCCTAACCCGGACGTTCGTGAAGGCGTTCTTAAGCCTAAATCAGACATGACGATGACCCCGGCTACTGCTACAGCCGAAACCATCGCTCACTGGGTGGCGGCATCTAAGCAAGCCGTCGCCGATATCCCAACTCTTCGGGGAATCATCGACTCCGAGTTAATGTATGGCCTGAAGTTCGTCGAGGAGGCAGAAATCCTCAACGGCGACGGTACGGCCGGACACCTCAACGGTCTCAACCATCAGGCAACCGCATTCAACACCGGGCTGTTAGGCTCGAGTCCAACGAAGCTCGACAAGCTGCGAGCGATGATTCTGCAAGCTGAGCTCGCACAGTTCCCTGTCGACGCGCACGTTCTCAATCCTCGAGATATGTTCGACATTGAAATTGCCAAGGATGACTTGGGACGGTACATCATCGGCAACCCTCAGGGCACCGTCAACCCGACGCTGTGGGGAATCCCGGTCGTAAAGTCGTTCTCGCAGCCGTACGGAACTGGGCTAACCGGCGCGTTTGCTATGGGCGCGACCCTGTATGACCGCGAACAAGCCAACATCGAGATTCGCGACACGCACGCGGATTTCTTCGTTCGAAACATGGTCGCGATTCTTTGTGAAGAGCGGCTCATGCTTGTTGTGACCAGGCCGCAAGCGTTCATTAAAGCAACTCTGTAAATCGTCTGCCTTTCCTGTTGGTCAAAGCGGGCTGTCTTTAATGGCGGTCCGCTTCTTTTTTTTGCGCCATGTACCCATATCTAACCAGTCGTTTCAATCTCGAGTACTCAGCGCTATACGTGTCAGGACCAACGACCGAGCCTGTAACCATCACCGACATTTACAAAGCTCTAGTCATTGAAGCGGACAACACTCCATACGATGCTGGCGACCTCGTGGCAAAGTCCCGAGCGGCCCGTATCGAGGCGGAGGGGATCTTGAATCAGAAGATTGGCCCTCAAGTGTGGGACATCGTAGTTGATTTCTGGCCTATGAATTGGCAGTTACCGCTGTTCCCGGTCTCGTCGATTGTAGGTATTTACTGGATTGATTGGGGCGGAGTAGAAAGCACCGTAGACCCAAGCATTTACGCGTACTATCCAGCACAAAACCGACTTTGGTTAAAACCCGGGTTCTTTTGGCCTGACGGGCAAGTATACCCCAACGGCGGGATTCGAATCCGGGTGAACGTCGGTATTTCGTACGCGAGCCTTAAAGACAACGTGCGCCAGGCGATCCTGCTACGCACGGGAACACTGGCCAATATCCGAGAAGACATGACCGTAGGCACCGTTGAGCAAGCGGCGAAGGTGGGGACCTTCGAAGCGCTCCTCGGCGCGACGCGTGATTACAGCGTATGAAGGTAACCGACAAGATTCCCGGAGGCTCTCTTCGGCTCATTATTGCGCTGTACGCTCCGACGCAAACCGGCGACGAGATTACCGGCGAGACTCTCATCGCGGCGAATGTCCCCGCGTCGAAACGAAGCATACCGGGCGCCTCACGAGAAGAGACAGCAGTCGGCCGCGAGGTCGCGAGGCAGTTTTCAGTATTTACGATCCGCTACCGGCCTGGTCTCGACACAGCGAAGTTTCTGGTGTTTGCCGGCGACCGCTGGGACATCGATTTCGTAGACGACATCAACGGCACACACAAGAAAATCGAAATCACCGCGAGGCTTGCAAGGTAATGGCACGTCGAGTCAGATCGAAAATCCTAACCGGCAAGGTGCTTAAGTTCGAGGGCATTCCGGAAATAGTCGATAACGCCAACAGACTGATGAGGGAGTGCGGCTATCAGGGTGGCTCTGTGGCCCGGGAGCTAAAGCAAGCGTTTATGGTCGGAGCTCTCATCGTGCGCGATGAAATTCGCGACCTCGTGCCAGTGAGAACCGGGCTCCTCAAATCGAGCGTATTCGCGGCGTACGGCGACGATCACAAGTCCGACGTCATCGTCGGCGTGAGCTCTAAGAGAGCCATAAAGACGAGCAAGTCTGGCAAAACGGCGAGCTACGCGGGAGTCGTGGAGTTCGGGAACGCTCATCAACCCCCACATCCATACATGCGGCCCGGAATTGCTGCAGCACGGCCGACGGCGGCCCGGGTTATGAAAGAGGCTCTCGTTGTGGCGGTTGAAAAACTAGCGTCGCGGCTGATCTCATGACGATAGAAGAAGGGCTGAAATCGTTCCTTATGGCCGGGCTCGGGACGACCCGCATTTATTCACACCGGGCGCCCCAGGTTCTGCCGGCTCCGGTCAAAGATCCGTACGTCGTCTTTTACCGCGTCTCGCCGAATCCGCAACATACTCACCTTGGACCGTCTCCGGGTATCGAGCGGGAATTCCAGTTCAGTGTTTTCCATGAGTCGCAATCGACTGCGCTCTTGTTCGCTGACAACCTCCGGCGCCTTATGGACGGATACCGCGGCCTGATGGGGGACGTTCGAGTCCTCGGATGTTTCTGGGCGTTCGACGTTTATGCATTCAATGACGACGTAACGCCTCCACTTCACCAATTGTCGACCGATTTTCGGATCCATTACACAGAATCATGAACCCTTTCGCACGCATAGCAGCGCTCGAGGAGAGAATCAACAAACTCGAGACGGAGAAAGCAGACTTGGGAGCGACTCGCGAGACTCTCGAGGCTCATCAGACGGCGATAGCGGCCCAGGGGCAGACTATTCAGTCGGCCATGAACTCACTCGCGGCGCAGGGCGAGATGCTCTCTGGTCTTGCCGAAAGAGTTCAGGAAATTGAAGTTCCCAAGCGACCGAGAACCCATTTCTCGGGATTGCGTGCACCGGAGGTAAAGGCATAATGACGGGACATGTTACTCGGATCATAAAGAACCCCAAAACATCAGTTATGGGGCTCTTGAAGCTCGCCGGTTCGATATGGTTCGTATGGATTAATCGTCACTCGATTACCCCAGATGTGCTGATGAGGCCGGAGGGATTTCTGCCCGCGATGACCATCGTATCTGGGCTGAATGACGTGTTTTTTACCAGCGACGCAAAAGACGAAATCAAGGCTCGAGACGTCACCCCAGATACTACCGTCGTGATCGAAAAAGGGCAGTAAATGAACGCAGGGGCATTTTTTGCGCTGTTGTTCCAAGCGGTAAACGCAGCGCCTCTCGGCAGTTTATCTATCACTGAGCTTCTTACTGGACTCGCAGCAATTGCAGCTACGATTCTTAACCTTAGGCTCAACGCGACAACCAACAGGCTAAAGTACGAATCGACCAAGGAGCTCGAGGGCCTGAGGGGCGAAATCGTCGGGAAAATGGAGATACTTACGAACTCCTTTACCGAGAAAATCGACAAGATTTCCGACAAGTTTGTCCCAGGGCACCTTGATATTGAGCGGCGGTCTCAGCTCGGTAAGCAACTCGAGGACCTACGGACCGAAGTAAACAGGAACAGAGAGCGCATTCACGACCACGGCAACACGATCACCCAGGCGATTTTTGGACCGATCGAGAATATCCAAAATACCCTCAGAGACGCTACTCACAGAGTCACAGTATTGGAGGAGCGTGAACGAACGCTCTGCGACAAAGTGCGAACGATGCACGATGATATCCGCGAACTGTCGGACCGTATGAACGAGTTGGAACGACACAAGTAAGTCACACCCTCATTTAAAACTCAGGAGAAAACAACCAGTGCCTATTACCGCAGGGGTTCCTACCGAATCCTATACCCTTGATACGTACCGTAATGCTTACGGGACGCTGATTCTTGTCGCCGACGACGCGACGACGCCAGTATTTCACGTAATCGCCGGCGTCGGGAACATCGACGGACCGAGCACGTCGACATCTGTCATTGAGCGACTCACTCACTCAACCGGCAACAGATATAAGGGCAAAGACCCCGGAATGATTGACCCGGGTTCGATCAAGTTCCCTGTAGCGTTTGACCCGTCCAACATTTCTCACAATGCGGACGCGACAGCGAACACCGGACATCCTTTCGGCTTGGAATATCTGTACAAAAACCAGATCAAGCGCAATTTCCAGATTGCGACACCTAAGCCAGCAGGCGGTTACGAAGCTCGCCAGTTCCGCGGTTTCGTTTCAGAGCTCGGCGAGTCGTACCCGGTTGAGGGACGCATGGACCGCAACGTCACAATCCAGATTGACGGATTGATTTCCAGCATTACCGACTACGCGGGCGCGTAATTCCAATGGGAAAACAAACACCGACAGACGGCGTGAGAGTGAAACTCGGAGATTCCGAGTTCACTCTCCGCTACCCGTTTTCCGTATTGAAGGCGGCCAAGGCGGAGTTCGGCGGCTCTATTTTAAAACCGGAGACGTTGCACAAGCTCGACGAAGAGAACCTCGGGAAAATCATCTGGTATGGTCTCCTGGCGCATCACCCAGAGATCACGCTCGAGTACGTTGAGGAAAACATCGATTTCCCGACGTTCCCTTACTTCATGGAAAAGTTTGTTGAAGCGGTTTCGGCGTCACTCCCTGAATCAAAAAACGCCCAGAGCCAGGCGAAAATACGGACGATCACGAAATCGACTGGCTCCAACTCTGGGCAGTCGGAAAGTTCGACCTCGGACTTACCTCTGGCGAGTTCTGGGACTTAACTTACCGCGAGTTCGACGCTCTCTTTCAACGCTGGAAACTCCGGCGTGAATGGGAAGAGTATCTCTCGGCACTCCCCGCAAGCGAGATCCGTAATAACCGCGGTGGGCGTAAAGTGTGGTCTCCACTCGACATGATGGTCGTAACAAACCATCGACCTAAGCCGAAAAAGGGCGACCGTGACCCAATGTTCGCCAAACTAGACAACCTCATTTCACTCCAAAAACGATAGCCACATGCCAAGCCTCGGAAATCTTCTCATTGCTGTAGGAGCGGACCTTGCTCCGTTTAATGCGGCGATGGGGACACTTGATGACCGCCTCAATGACGCGGAGCGGTCGGCAAGTAATGCATGGTCCGGATTCGAGGCTCTCGCCGGCCGGTTGACGAGTGTCGGGACAACGCTTACGGCGGCGATCACGGTCCCCCTTGTGGGCATCGGTGCGGCGTCAGCTGTGGCTTTCTCTGGATTCGAAGCGAGCCTGAATAAAGTCGCGGCGCTCGCCGACGGAATCACGAAAAACGAGCTCGCACAGCTTCACGACCAAGCGATTAAACTGGGCGCCGACACGCAGTTCTCGGCGAAACAAGCGGCTGATGGTATGGCCGAACTTGCCGCGGCCGGATATACCGCTACTCAAACAATGGCGGCAATGCCGGGAGTGCTCGCTCTTGCGGCAGCGGGCGAACTGAGCATCAAAGATGCCTCAACTGTGGCGACTGACGCAATCTCTCAGTTTGCTCTCAAGGCAGGAGACACCGGGAGAGTAGCTGACGTTATCGCGAAAGCAGCAGCGGCCGGCAAGGATTCCGTTTCAGGCTTAGGAACGGCGATGTCGTATGTTGGCGGCGTCGCTCACTCGGCGGGATTGTCTCTCGCGGACACGGCCGCGGCCCTGACTGAACTGGCCAACGCCGGAGACCGCGGAGAGAAAGCCGGAACCCGGCTCCGGGAGATTTTACTCCGGCTCTCGAATCCTCCAAAGCAAGCGAGAGAAGCTCTCGACAGGCTGGGGGTTGCGGTCCTGGACACAAGCGGGAAAATGCTCCCGTTTGCGGACATCATCCAGCAATTAGCCGACAAACACATAAACCTGAGGGATGCGGCGAAAATCGCTGGCACTGAGGGCGCGTCGGGGCTCTTAAACCTCGTTACCGCGGGCGGCCCTGCCCTCCGGACACTAACGGCCGATCTCGACAATTCAAAAGGCGCGGCCGAGAGGATGGCGGGCACTCTCAATTCCGGTCTAAACGGTGCCATGGAGCGGATGAAAGGCAGCATCGAGACGGCCGGAATCGCTCTCGGTGAGGCTCTCGCGCCGTCACTCATCAAAATCGCGGGACTTATCGAGACCGCAGGGAATAAGGCGGCGGAGTTTGCGACGTGGTTCGGGAAACTCCCGGAGCCGGTCAAAGAGGTAACCATCGCGATAGCGGCTCTCGCGGCAGCGATCGGCCCGGTTCTCTTCGTCGCCGGGCAACTCGGGACGGCTATCGTCGGGATCCAGGGCGCGATTACCGTCCTGTCTCCGCTTATCGCCGGCATGGGTGAGGCTCTCGCGGCCGTTGCATTTAACCCGTGGGTGCTCGGGATCACGGCCGTAACTGTCGCGCTGACGGCTCTCGGCGTCTGGGTGTATGAGAACTGGGGACCGATCAAAGCGACAGTCCTGCAAGCGTGGGACGGAATTGGAGACATTTGGGGCGCGGCCTGGAAGCCTGTAGAGGGCGTGCTCACGACCGCATGGACAGGAATCGCGGGCGCAGCCAAGTCAATCTGGGCTCCCGTGGGCGCGTACCTGGGTTCTATCTGGGACGGCACAGCCGGATACATGGCGGGTGCGTGGAAGGGCATCGAGAGCTCGCTCTCGGGTGTCTGGAACAGCATCAAGGCGACCGCGGCGACCGTGTGGGGTGGCATCGTTTCGGTATTCGATGAGTTCCTGAAGTGGGTTGCGAAGATTCCCGGCGCCAACAAGCTGATGAATCTGGATGAGGCTTGGGCAAGCGCGAAGAAAGCCGAGGAGCAACTCAAGAAAACGACCGAGGCGACAAAGGGCGTTTCGACTGAAGCCGGCAAGCTCGGAACAGCGAACACCAAACTTGCCAAGACTCACGGCGAAGTTGCGGACGCGGCCGGCAAGGAAGGCAAGGCCCACAAAGAAACAGCGAGTTCGATTAAAGAGCACACAGACAAGAATTCCCTTCTGTATGCGATGGAGAAGCAACTCCGCGACGAGCATCAGAAGCACGTTACGGCGCTCGCCGAGCTCAAACTGAAGTACGGCGATCTCTCGACGGTCATCCCGCAGCTGCTGCAACCGACGGAGGAGTTGAATAAGCTCATCGACGAGCAAGCCACGAAGACAAGCACGGCGAAAGACGCCATAAAAATCTGGGGCGACGAGCTAAAGCGGCAGATGAACGAGGCCGAGGCGCCCATTAAAGCTGTCGACGATGCGTTCAAAACGCTCGGGATTACGTCGTCGGCATCCCTGCAAGATCAGGCGACCAAGGCGAAATCCGCTTACGACACCATCAAAGCCTCCGGCACTGCAACGGCGACAGAAATAGACCTCGCGTGGGCAAAGATGGAGGAATCACGGCTCAAAGCAGCTGTTGCGGCCGGCACCATCACGAAGGACGAAGCGAAGAAATCTCTCGACGGGATCAAAGCTGACCTCGATTCCAGTACTGACGTTCAATCGAAAACGTGGTCGGACTTCGGGAAAAAGGTTACTGGCGTCTGGGATGATTTCGCGACCAACATCTCTCGAGACTTCGACGGGCTCGTTTCCGGCTCCCTGAAAGACCTGCTGACGGGGAAAGGGTTTGGCGGCATCGCTGACAAGGCGAAAGAAGTCGGCACTCGAGTGCTCGAGGATTTGACCAAGCCTATCGAGAGCGCACTCTCGGACCTCATGAACGGGGTAATCAAAGACCTCCTCGGCGGGAAAGGGTTTGGCGGGATTCTCGATTCGGTGAAATCTCTCGGTTCCTCCATCGCCGGGATATTCGGCGGAGGCGCGTCGGCAGCTGGAGACGCGGTGGGCTCTGCTACTTCGGCAGCCGGGCAAGCGGCCGGAACCGCGGCGAGCGCGGGGAGTTCGGGTGCGTCGGCAGCTGGACAAGCGGCGAGCACCGGTATCACGGGGATACTCGGAGCGGTGTTTCAGGGAGTCTCCGCGGCGTCGGGTATCTTCGGTAACTTCCAGAATGCCAAGCAGGAGACCACGTTAAACGCGATCGAGGAATCGACTCGCTACACGATGATCTACACCGGCAAGCAATCGCAGAGCATTCTATGGAGCACTCAGACGACGGCGGAGCGGCTCAACTACGTAAACGACTCGCTCGACACGCTAAAGAACAACGCTATCGACTGGCTTTCACCTCTCCCGGCGTTCATGGCTGATGCAGTCCAGCAACTCCACTACGCAGTGCCGAGACTCGACCAAATCGGGGACTCGGTGACGTGGGGATCAGCAAGCGAGAAAGCGTCAGAGTCCATCCTCGCAGATATCCGGGATGCGGCCCGCGACAACTCTATCGGACGTTCACAAATAGAACTCCTCCAGCAAATTCGAGATGCTGTGCGGTCCGGTTCTACTCAGGCACCTAAGAGCCTCGGCGCCTCGGCAGCAACGCAAGGTTTCGTTTTCGCCTAATGAACATCACAATCCGGGTTAACGGGGCTGACGTCACCGCGTCGGCTCTGTCCGACCAGACTCGCATCTCCGAACAGATGAGCGGGCACGTGTCTACGTGCGACCTGGCTTTCCGGTTTGCAATCGCGGACATAGATACAGTTCTCGAGGCGCATTCTGTCGAGTTAAAGGACGAGTGGAATCGAGTTCGTTTCGCCGGCACAGTTACTCGGCTCTCGCGTGTGTTCGTTTCTCAAGACCTCGTTGACGTGCGCGTAACGTGCTCGGATTTCACTCCGGTTCTCGACGCCACGACGGTAACCACGGCGACGTTCACGAACAAGAGCGACCGGTTTATCATACAGTCTCTTTTCACGACGTACTTGCCCTCGTTCACGGCGACCAACACGAACGTTGCAATCGTCGCGACCGTCATTCCCACTTTCGAAGTGAAGGACTCGACGCTTAAGCAAGCGCTCGACGACCTGTCCAAAATCACGGGCGCCGAGTACTACGTCGATTTCGCTAAAGCGCTCCATTACTTCGACCCGTCCGTCGTGGTCTCGTCGCCTCCGTTTGATCTCTCTACGGATCCTGACGGGGTGACGTTGGTCGAGTACGCACTCACCGAATACACTCGCGAGTTCTCGCGGCCGATTAACTCCTGCACGGTCCTGGGCGGGATCGTGGCTGGGACTGAGGTCCGGTCGACATATGAGGATGCGACAAGCATCGCAGCGTACGGCAAACACTCCTACGTGCTCGTCGACCGGAACATTCTGGATAACGGTCTCGCGAACCTGAAAGCTCGAGCAACCGTCGACGCCAACGCATACCCGAAAGAAACTGCCCGGGTAACGCTCTGGGAAGACGGGCTCGACGTCGGACAAACAGTCGAAGTCACTCACGATATTTACGGACTCTCGGCAGTTCCGATGCTTGTCCGGTCTCTGGAAATTGCATGGGACGAATCTGGCCCGGTATTCTCCGCGGAGTTGGGGGACCCGGCGCCGACGACGCAGCGACTCCTCGACACCATCGACGCACGCACCCAGGCGGCTAAACAGGTTCCAACATCACTCGCGGCAGCAGGCAGCGTGTCAGACGCCAGCATTGCTCCTGGTGGGCTCTCGGCGGCTTCGATCAGCAGCGTCAGTGCTTCGACAATCACAGGTCTGATTACAGCTGGGCAAATTGGCGGCGTCAGCGCTTCGGTTATTTCCGGTCTCATCTCAGCGGGGCAGATAGGCGCCGTGAACGCCTCGGCGATCCTTGGGACGATTTCCAGTTCCCAGATAGGCAGCATCAACGCCTCGAGCATCACGGGCGCGATTGCGGCGTCCCAAATTGGCTCCGTGAATGCGTCAGCGATTAATGGCGTAATCGTTTCTTCGCAGGTAGCGAACGACCTAATCGACTCGCTTTCGAAGCTCGCTCCGGCTCTCCGGCCGATTGCCCAAATAGCAGGCGACCCGTTTTTACCAGATGCCAACTTCCCAGAAGGAACGGTAATCCTGAACATCGCTACAGGGCAATACCGAAAGGTTGTCTCCGGCGCCTGGACTACAGTTACCGAGTCGACGGCAATCGCCGGCAAGCTGACCTATGCGCTCTTGGGGAGCCTGAAGGCTCAGAGCATTACGGGGCTCATTGCAGCAGGGCAGATAGGTTCTGTCAACGCCAGCAGCATCACGGGTTCGATCACAGCAGGGCAAATTGCAAGCGTCAACGCCTCGGCCATCACCGGGACGATTTCCGCGGGCAACATCTCAGGCGGCATCACCGCAGGGCAGATAACCTCCGTGTCTGTCGGCAACTTAGTTTCAGGCGGAGGAGGTTCGGGATACTTCGACCCGCAACTCATGCCTGGCGGAACCATGAGCGATAACCTGGTGCTCAATGGTGGATTCGAGCAAGGGTTTGCCGGGTGGCTGGCCATCTTCAGCACCGCACGGCAGCCGAACAAATGGGTTATCTCTGCGACTGGCAGGACGGGCACAAATTGCGCAGCACATGCATCTGGAGGCACGCTCGGGGTTAGTGGTGACCCAAACTACGCAGCGTTTTATACAAATTGGTTCCCAGTTACGGTGGGCCCTGAATACACGATCGAAGGATGGGTCTGGCAGGGAGGCGGGGCGGCAGGGACACACTTACTTTACATCGAGTGGTGGGATAGCGCCCGTGCTGCATACATGGGAAACACACTGCAGACCGTGAGCACCTCGGCCAATATACCAGCAAACACCT
>Ga0170475_118558908_pt1 | contig 18681 bp, 19 predicted proteins | sample Soicark_Litter_5_FD_111474 | JGI IMG/M metagenome (GOLD analysis project Ga0170475, IMG submission 111474) | Avena fatua rhizosphere microbial communities from Hopland, California, USA. Combined Assembly of 48 SPs
CATCTATGCTGCCATACCAGCCGGACCGTCGCGATTGTGGCTGCGTCTTGCCACATGCCATCTAATCCGCCAAGTACCTGACGGCACGAGATAAATATACGAAGTGGCAGCCCTGCATAGGCAATTGCGCTGCCCATCACATAAGCAAGGCTTGTCTTTTGTCGGTCAGCTTCCGACAATGCGTCTGCGCAGGCAGCAATCCGGCAATGGCGAACCCGCATAGGCCTTGGTTAGGAATTACGTGAAATCAAATTTTTACCTAAAAAATACAATCCCCCCGCACCCCAAACGCGGGCTGAAGCATCCCCTGGTTGTTTCCATGAAGGCGCCGTCATGAATACTCATCAAACCATCGCCGCCGTGGACATGGGTTCCAATAGCTTTCGCCTGCAGGTGGCGCGGGTGGAAGACGATCATATCTACCCGCTCGACGCACTAAAAGACACGGTGCGCTTTGCCGGTGGGCTGGATGCACACGGCATGCTGGACGAAAAGAGCCAGCAACGGGCGCTGCAAGCCCTGGCGCGCTTCGGCGAACGCCTGCGCGGCCTGCCCAGGGACGCCGTGCGCGCGGTGGCTACCAACACCCTGCGCGTGGCGAGAAACGCCAACGACTTCCTGCCACGCGCGGAAGCAGCGCTGGGCTTTCCCATCGAGGTCATCGCCGGCCGGGAGGAGGCACGCCTGATCTACGTAGGCGCTGCGCATTCGCTGCCCGCCACCCGCGAAAAGCGCCTGGTGGTGGATATCGGCGGCGGCAGTACCGAATTCATCATCGGCCAGCAATATAAAGCGCTGAAAACAGAGAGCCTGCTGATGGGCTGCGTCAGCTTTTCGCTGAAATACTTCCCGGACGGCAAACTGACCAAGCTGGCATTCCGCGATGCCGAGCTGGCAGCGCGCAGCGAATTGCAGGCCATCGCCCGTGAATTCGGCAAGGAACACTGGCAGCTCGCCGTCGGCACCTCCGGCACGGCGCGCTCGCTGGCCGACATGATGGAGCAGAACGCCTTCAGCGCAGGCGGCATCACCCTGGACGGCATGGAGAAGCTGCGTGCCGCCATGCTGAAAGCGGGGCAGATAGACCTGCTGTCGCTGAACGGCTTGCGTGCCGACCGGCGTCCGGTGCTGCCGGGCGGCTTTGCCATCATGGCGGCCGTGTTCGCCGAGCTGGGCATAGAGCGCATGACCATTACGCTGGGTGCGCTACGCGATGGTGTTTTGTATGATCTGATCGGCCGCCAGCACCAGCAGGATATGCGCGAGAAAACTGTCGGCCAGTTCAAGCGCCGCTACCATGTGGATATACCGCAGCAGGAGCGGGTCAGCAGCGTCGCCGAGCACCTGTATCGCCTGCTTGCCGCACAGATGGGCATCAATGCCGAGGAAGACATGGACGCCCTGCGCTGGGCCGCCAAGCTGCACGAGATCGGCCTATCCATATCGCACACCACCTATCACAAGCACTCGGCCTATATCCTGCAGCATGCCGACATGCCCGGCTTCTCCAGCCATGAGCAGGCGCGCCTGGCGCAACTGGTCCTGGCGCATCGTGGTGGCCTGAAAAAGCTGGGCAGCAATGTCAGTGACCGCAAGTGGGCACAGATACTCGCCCTGCGCCTCGCCGTCATCTGCTGCCGCAACCGTATCGACCAGCCGCGGCCGCCGCTCAGTATTGGCCGCGACGGCGCCAGGTTCACGCTGAGCGCGCCGGATGACTGGCTGCTCGGCAATCCCCTCACCCATACCGCCTTGCTGCAGGAGCAGGAAGAATGGCGCGACGCCGGCATGCAGTTGCACCTTTCCGCCAACTTCGCCATTTGGGAGTAAACGGTAGTGCCGCCCCCGACTCTGCGCAAATCCGTCAAGAATCCAGCGGCAACCTCCCGCCCGAAGCGACCCAGGTTGACGCCGCGCATTGCCAAAGCCATGACGGCGCCCGCCGATGCCGCACAGCCGCCGATGGCGACGCTGATCGAATACGGCCCGAATGACAAGGACTACTGCGAAACGCGCTTTACGAGCCTGCAGCAAGGCGAGGCCTTCGAACCGCAGCACAAGACGCTCTGGCTGAATGTGCATGGCCTGCATGACCCCGTCCTGCTGAAGACTGTCGGCGAACGCTTCAAGCTACATCCGCTGACCCTGGAGGACCTGTGCAATACCGATCAGCGCTCCAAGGTAGAGGCCTTTGACCACTACCTGTATATCGTCGCCAAGATCATCGGCTACGACACGGAAAAAGAGGTCATACACACCGAGCAGATCAGCATTATCCTCGGACGTGGCTTCGTGCTCACTTTCCAGGAAAAGCCCACCGGCACCTTCAACGACTTGCGCGAAGGCTTACGCCACTCGCGCGGCCTGATACGACGCTTCGGCCCCGACTATCTGGTCTATTCGCTGCTGGATAAGCTGGTTGACCGCTACTTTGGGGTGCTGGAAACCTTGGGCGAACAGATCGAAGCCCTGGAGGAGGAGGTTACCCATCCGCAGCCGCGCGATGGCACGCTGACACGCATCCATGATCTGCGCCGGCAAATGCTGTCGCTGCGCCGTGCCTTGTGGCCGATACGCGAGGTGCTCAACGCCTTGCAGCGCGACGATGCCGACTATTTTGGCGATGAGACGCAGCTTTATTTGCGCGATGTCTACGACCACACCGTGCACCTGATCGAGTCGCTGGAGTCGCTGCGCGATCTGATCGGCAGCCTGATCGACCTGTTCATGTCGGCGCAAGGCATACGGCTCAACAAGGAGATGCGTTTGTTGACGGTGATCGCCACCATCTTCATGCCGCTGACCTTCGTGACCAGCCTGTATGGCATGAATTTCGAGAACATGCCGGAACTGCACATACACTACGGCTACTATTATGTGCTGGGCCTGATGGCGGCGATGATGCTGGGCATGTGCTGGCTGTTCTGGCGGCGGCGCTGGTTGTAGGCTGGGATGCAATCCCAGCCTTATCCTGCTAAGACATAGTGCCGCAGGCTGGATCTACCCGCTATGGCTTTGCTGCCTGCGCCAATGCCGCCAGCCGCCGGCTTTCCTTGATCTCGGCAAAGATATTCTTGAAACGCAGGCGCTCCGGGTAGGGATAAAAATCCTCGAAGCGGCCGGCCTTGATGCGCTCCTGGCGCTCCCGCCAAAAATGGGGCGTCAAAAGATCCTTGTGATGCTTCATGAACACTTTGCGGATCTCGATGGGGCCGAGCAGGAATTTGGCGAACTCTTCCGGAAAAACATCGTTCTTCGCTACCGGATACCAGGGCTCGGCAGACATTTCCATTTCCGGGAACGGCGCTTCCGGAATATCCCGGAACTGGCAGTCCGTCATGTATTCAATTTCGTCGTAATCGTAGAATACCACCCGCCCATAGCGCGTAATGCCAAAATTCTTGAACAGCATGTCGCCAGGGAAAATGTTCGCCGTTGCCAGCTCGCGTATCGCCTCGCCATACTCCTTGACGGCATGCTCCAGTTGCGTAGGGTTGGCGCGGTTCAGGAACAGGTTGAGCGGCTCCATGCGCCGTTCGATATACAGGTGATGGATGACGATGCTGCCTTCCTCCTCCTCGATCAGGCTGGGCACCGGGGCGCGCAGCGCCTCCAGCAGCTCCGGCGTGAAACGGTCCCTGGGGAAGGCGACATTGGAGAATTCCAGCGTATCCGCCATGCGCCCTACCCGGTCGTGCTGCTTTACCAGCAGGTATTTGGCGCGGACAATTTCCTTAGTGACATCCTTGGAGGGGGCGATCACGTCCTTGATCATCTTGAAGACATAGGGGAAGGACGGCAGCGTGAATACCATCATCACGAGGCCAGCGATGCCGGGGGCGATGATGAAATCGTCCTGGGAATGGCGCAGATGCGCCATCAGGTCGCGGTAGAACACCGTCTTGCCCTGCTTTTGCAAGCCCAGCATGGTATATAGCTCGGCCTTGGACTTGGAAGGCATCATGCTGCGCAAAAAGCCCACGTAGGCGGACGGCACTGCCATATCCACCATGAAATAGGCGCGGTTCAGGGAAAATAGCATGGCGATGTTCTTGCTCTCCAGCAAGATGGCATCGATGAACAGCTTGCCAGCCTTGTTCTGCAATACCGGCACGGCAAACGGATACTCCAGCGCGCCATTCACCGCCTTGCCGATGATGTAGGCAGCCTTGTTGCGGTAGAAGGCCGACGACAATATCTGCAACTGGAAATTGGCTTCGGGCGCCGGCCACTGCCCCAGATGGCGCCGGATTTCCGCCAGCATGAAGCGCACATCGCGCTTGAGGTCGGCAAACTCGCGTTTCCAGCCGAAATCGTGGATGGCATGCAGCACGGCGTCGGCGAGACCATGCTCATGCGGGTAGTAGCTGCGGTAGGTAGGTGGATCGGACTCGATATATTCGGTAGACACCGCCGGGCGCACGAAAATGAAGTCGTTGTGAAAATAGTTGCGATGCAGGATGCGGCAGAACACGGAATTGAAAAAAGTTTCCGCCAGCTCCGGCTGCTTGTGATTGATCAGCATGCCGATGAACAGGAGCTTGGCCTGCTGCCACACCTCATCGTCCAGCCAGTCGGCCTGGAATTCGTCGTGCAGGCGCACCACGCATTCGTCCACCCGCTCGTCGTAGAAGCGAATACGCTCCTTGGCCGAGCTTTGTACGGAATGCCAGTCGCCCGCCTCGAAGCGGACCTTGGCCTGGCTGCTGACTTCGCGGAACAGCCGGTAATGCCGGTCAAAACCCTCGATCAGGGCTCGGGCAATCGCGATGGCTTTAGGGTGCTGGATATGCGTCATCGTAGGACTCGCTGGTAAAGCGTTAAGGTGGACCTATCAGAGGTTGTGAATAAATCGATTGCGCCCCCCGATCTCGACGCTGCGCTTCTCTCAGCGACCTCGGCGCGCTCGCGACGATTTCTTCACAACCGCTCAGACGGTGATGCTATCTGCAACAGGTCCGTGCCGGCCAGGCACAAGCTGGAATTTGCTCAACTCCTGGTATCGACCAGCCGGTGCTTGCGCCGTTCGAAGGCAGGCGGCGTTTCAACGATGATACGGCGCAAATTCCCCGGCAGCATGCCATCCAGCGTCCAGTCGCCCACTTGCACGCGTATCAGCCGCAAGGTGGGCAGATTCACTTTGGCCGTCATGCGCCGCACCTGGCGATTTTTCCCTTCGTGGATGGTCAAGGCGATCCAGCTATCGGGAATGAACTTGCGCACGCGTATCGGCGGCGTGCGCGGCCAGATTTCCGGGGGATCGATGCGCAGCACCTGCGCCGGCAGGGTCACGCAATCGCCGAGATCCAGGCCGCGGCGCATGGCATCCAGCGCGGCGTCGCTGGGCGTCCCCTCTACCTGCACCCAATAGGTCTTGGGCAACTTGTGGCGGGGATCGGCAATACGCGCCTGCAGGCCGCCATCGTTGGTCAATAGCAACAGCCCCTCGGAATCCGTGTCGAGACGGCCAGCAGGGTAGAAGCCCGGGGCATCAATATGGCTGGACAGCGTAGGGTGCAAAACGTGCTCGCTGAACTGGCTCATGACGCCGTGGGGTTTGTTAAACAGGATAAGTTCAGGCATTGACGCTGGCTAGTCTGGCGATTGGTGAGCGATTGCCGGATAATAGCAAGGTTACTCCCCGCGTTTAACCCAGCAGCGTCTTACATACACATGTGTGGCGTACAGGCAAACAAGCCTGGCAGCCTATCGGACGGAAGGAGTCACAGCGAAAACGCAAGGACAGACCAGATGCCCGGCAAGCATGCCCGCATGCCGCCCCGGCGTTTAGTCGCCCTGGCGTTTCGTCATCTCGTCATCGAATAAGGCATAACACGCCCTTTTCATTACCCAAGCAAGCAACCCGGAGCAGGCATGAGCACACCATCTCACATCAAAGTCCCCACTGCAGGCCAGAAAATCGTTGCCGGCCAGCCTATGCCCGACCAGCCCATTAGCCCGTTTATCGAGGGCGATGGTATTGGGGTTGACATCACCCCGGTCATGATCAAGGTCGTCGATGCGGCCGTGGCCAAAGCCTATGCCGGCAAGAAGCAGATCCACTGGATGGAAATCTATGCGGGCGAGAAATCGACCAAGATCTATGGCTCAGACGTGTGGCTGCCCGCCGAGACGCTGGCCGCCGTCAGGGACTACGTGGTTTCAATCAAGGGCCCGATGACGACGCCAGTGGGCGGCGGCATCCGCTCCCTCAACGTCGCACTGCGCCAGGAGCTGGACCTTTACGTCTGCCTGCGCCCCGTGCGTTATTTCGCCGGCGTGCCCAGCCCGCTCAAGAACCCAGAAAACACCAACATGGTCATCTTCCGCGAAAATACGGAAGACATCTATGCCGGCATCGAGTGGCAGGCAGAATCTGATGCGGCCAAAAAACTGATCAACTTCCTGCAGACGGAAATGGGCGTCAAGAAGATCCGCTTCCCGGAAACTTCCGGCATCGGCATCAAGCCCGTGTCGCGCGAGGGTACGGAGCGCCTGGTGCGCAAGGCGTTTGAATACGTCATCGCCAATGACCGCCGCAGCCTGACCATTGTCCACAAGGGCAATATCATGAAATACACGGAAGGCGGCTTCCGCGACTGGGCCTATGCCCTCGCCAAGAACGAGTTCGGCGCAGAGCTGATCGACGGCGGCCCGTGGATGAAATTCAAGAACCCGAAAACGGGCCGTGAAATCATCGTCAAGGATGCAATTGCAGATGCATTCCTGCAACAGATCCTGCTGCGTCCTGCCGAGTATGACGTGATCGCCACCTTGAACCTGAACGGCGATTACGTATCGGACGCGCTGGCCGCCCAGGTCGGCGGCATCGGCATCGCGCCGGGCGCCAACCTGTCGGATACGGTGGCCATGTTCGAAGCCACGCATGGCACCGCGCCGAAGTACGCTGGGCTTGACAAGGTCAACCCCGGCTCACTGATCCTGTCGGCAGAAATGATGTTGCGGCACATGGGCTGGCTGGAAGCAGCAGACCTTATCATCAGCTCCATGGAAAAAGCCATCACCGACAAGCAGGTCACCTATGACTTCGCCCGGCTGATGGCAGGCGCCAATGAAGTCTCCTGCTCGGCATTCGGCGATGCCATGATAGCGCGCATGTAAGTCTGCGACCGGTACGCAGGCAGGACTGAATGAAGGGGGGCGCGGCGTTTTGTGCGACGCCCCCTTTTCCATTTTTGTCCGGCCAGCGGATTACGGCAGACACAAAGCCGCGTACTCGACTTTCTAGCCGAGCGCACACCTGCGCCACCGCCCTCCGTACTTTCCAAAAATGCTTGCTGTATATTCCGTTAGCATGTCGCATAATGGATGAGCATGAGTACCATGCAGCTTTTGTTTTGGCAGGCCGTGCAGCCGATCTGACAAATGCATCCTGCCGTCTGGCCTGCTATATTTAAAGTCTGCAAATTCAGACCGCTATTGCTAGCCAATAGCCCCCAGGACACTCACAGGTGAAATATGGCGCAAGCACCTCTCTCAGGCATCGCACGTGCACTGGTTCAACAAGGCAGGCTCGTCGAAAGCGATGCGGAAGCGGTACAAGGTCAAGCGCTGGCCGCAAATGGACATTTCGTGCAGGCGCTGGTAGCAAGCAAGAAAATGACTGCAGTACAAGTCGCTGAGTTTGCGTCCGGCACTTTCGGCTACCCCTTGTTCGACCTGTCGCAAATAGACTCTGCCTACGTGCCGCAAAATGCACTGGACGCCAAACTGATGGTGAGCCGACGCATAGCGCCCTTGTTCAAGCGCGGCACCAAACTGTTTGTGGCCACCTCGGACCCAACTCATCTGCAGGCCCTGGAAGACGCGAAATTCCAGACTGGCGCATCGATAGAGCCTATCGTCGTCGAAGATGGCAAGCTCGGCCAACTGATCGACAAGTTGATTGAGGCAAGCGGCGCCAATCTGAAAAATCTGGTCGTGGATCAGGACGAGCTTGAACTGGCCGGCGGCGAAGAAATCGATACGCAGCCGGAAGCCTCCACGGTTGAAGTCGACGACGCGCCGGTTGTAAAGTACATACAAAAGCTGCTGATTGACGCAATCAACGCCGGCGCCTCGGATTTGCACTTCGAGCCTTATGAGAAGTTCTATCGCATCCGCTATCGCGTAGACGGCGTATTGCGCGAGATTACCCAGCCGCCCTTGGCCATCAAGGAAAAAATCGCTTCGCGTATCAAGGTCATCTCCAAGATGGATATCTCGGAGAAACGCGTACCCCAGGATGGCCGCATGAAGCTGGTGCTGTCCAAGGCCCGCGCCATCGATTTCCGGGTGTCCACCCTGCCGACCCTGTTCGGCGAAAAGATTTGTATGCGTATCCTCGACCCGAGTTCGGCAACGCTGGGTATCGATGCGCTCGGCTACGAGCCGGACCAGAAAGAGCTGCTGCTCAATGCCATCAACCGGCCTTACGGCATGGTACTGGTAACCGGCCCGACCGGCTCCGGGAAAACGGTGTCCCTGTACACCTGCCTGAATATCCTGAATGAGCCCGGCATCAATATTTCTACTGCTGAAGATCCCGTCGAAATCAACCTCGCCGGCATCAATCAGGTCAACGTCAACGACAAGGCAGGGCTCAACTTCGCGTCGGCACTGAAGGCCTTCCTGCGCCAAGATCCAGACATCATCATGGTCGGGGAAATTCGCGACCTGGAAACAGCCGATATCTCCATCAAGGCCGCGCAAACGGGGCATATGGTATTCTCGACGCTGCATACCAATGACGCGCCAGCCACCTTGTCGCGCATGCTCAACATGGGCATCAAGCCTTTCAATATCGCCTCCTCGGTGATCCTGATCACAGGCCAGCGGCTGGCCCGCAAGCTGTGCAGTTGCAAGCGGCCGATAGATATTCCGCCGGAGGCGCTATTGCGCGCGGGCTATAAGGAAGAAGACCTGGATGGCAGTTGGCAAGCATTTGGGCCGGGAGGCTGTGATATCTGCAAGGGCGGCGGCTATAAAGGCCGGGTGGGTATTTACCAGGTCATGCCGATCAGTGATGAGATGCAGCGCATTATCATGAAGCAGGGCAATTCGATCGATATTGCCGATCAGGCACGGCGTGACGGTGTACGCGACCTGCGGCAATCAGGGCTACTTAAAGTCAAACAGGGCCTGACTTCCTTAACTGAAGTCGAAGCAGTAACCAACGAATAAACGGCGCAGCCGAATCAGGGGTAACAAGTATGGCGACCAGCAAAAAGGTAGTGGTCAAAGAGTTCACCTATGCCTGGGAGGGCAAGGACAAAACAGGCAAGGTGCTAAAAGGCGAGATGCGCGCCGCCACCGACACCGTGGTGCGCACCAATCTGCGCCGCCAGGGCATCAATGTCAGCAAGGTCAAGAAGCAGTCCCTGGGCGGCGGGAAAGGGATTTCCGATAAAGACATCTGCTTCTTTACCCGTCAGCTTGCCGTGATGATGAAATCAGGCGTACCGCTTTTGCAGGCATTTGACATCGTCGCGAAAGGCCATGCCAACCCCAGCGTTACGCGGCTGTTGATAGATATCAAGACCGACGTTGAAACGGGCTCCAGCTTGAATCAGGCATTTCGTAAGCATCCCTTGCAGTTCGATCAGTTGTATTGCAACCTGGTAGAGGCCGGTGAGCAGGCAGGTATTCTGGATGCACTGCTGGACAGGCTTGCCACTTACCAGGAAAAAATCCTGAAAATCAAGGGCAAGATCAAGTCAGCGCTGTTCTACCCTATTGCCATCATCGTTGCAGCGGCGATCGTCATGTCCGTCATCATGATATTCGTTATTCCTGCATTCAAAGAGTTGTTTTCTGGCTTCGGTGCCGGCCTGCCTGCACCGACGCAGCTCGTCATCGACATGTCGGACGTCTTCACCAAGTATTGGTACCTGGTTTTTGGCATCCCTGGCGGCTCCTTATATTCCTTCTTTTACATCAAGAAGCGCTCAAAGCCCCTGCAAAGCGCTTTCGACCGCACGATGCTCAAGCTGCCCATTTTCGGCAACATCATCCGCAATGCGACGATCGCCAGGTGGACGCGCACGATGTCCACCATGTTCGCTGCCGGCGTTCCCTTGGTAGAGGCCCTGGACTCCGTTGGCGGCGCCTCCGGCAACGTGGTCTATGTTGACGCCACCCGAAAAATCCAGAACGAAGTGAGTACCGGCACCAGCCTGACCATTGCCATGCAGGGTAGCAATGCATTTCCCTCCATGGTGATACAGATGGTGCAAATCGGCGAAGAGTCCGGCGCCCTGGACGCCATGCTTGGCAAGATTGCAGACTTCTATGAGCAGGAAGTCGATGACGCAGTAGAGGCGATGACCAGCCTGATGGAACCCATGATCATGATGACCCTGGGACCAATGATAGGCGGCCTGATCATTGCCATGTACCTGCCTATCTTTAAAATGGGTCAAGCCGTCGGTGGTGGCTAGCACGATGCTGATGCCTGGCATGTATACCGATCCGACACTGCTGACGGTCCTGGCCTTCATTTTTGGCCTGATCATAGGCAGCTTCCTTAATGTCGTCATTTATCGCCTCCCCAAAATGCTTGAGGCGGATTTTCATCAGGAATGTGAAGAAAACTACCCGCCGCCCGGTTATGTGCCAGTGGAGCGTCCGCGCTTCAACCTTGCCACACCACGCTCCGCATGCCCGAGCTGCAATACCCCGATCGCCGGTTATGACAATATTCCTCTGGCTTCCTGGCTGTTGCTCAAAGGTCGCTGCCGGCACTGCAAATCTCCCATATCCGCCAGGTATCCCCTGGTCGAACTGGGCACCGGCCTGTTGTCCGCAGTGGTAGCAGCGCATTTCGGCCCAAGCATGGCAGCCGGTGCAGCCCTGCTTTTTCTTTGGGTATTGATCGCATTGTTCTGGATAGATGCCGATACCTATTTCCTGCCGGACAGCCTGACCTTGGGACTCTTATGGTTGGGCCTGCTGTGCAATATCTCCGACATGTTCGTCCCTCTTACCGATGCCGTGATCGGCGCCATGGCCGGCTACCTGGCCCTCTGGAGCGTCTATTGGGCGTTCAAGCTGATTACGGGGCGGGACGGCATGGGATATGGCGATTTCAAGCTGCTGGCGGCGCTGGGTGCGTGGCTGGGATGGAAAATGTTACCGGCCATCATTCTCCTGTCCTCGCTGGCCGGTGCCGTTATCGGTATCGCCCTCGTCCTGCTCGCCAAGCGTGGCTGGGGCAAACCCTTGCCCTTTGGCCCCTATCTGGCTATTGCCGGCTTGCTGGCCATGCTGGAAGGCCCCGTGATCACCCGCGCCCTATGGGGGATGTGAGATGACAGCCACTTCGCCTTGGCAACACCTGGTGGTCGGACTGACCGGTGGCATCGGCAGCGGGAAAAGTTGCGCTGCAGAGCAATTACGCCTGCTCGGCGCCGGACTGATCGATACCGATGAGATATCCCACGCGCTGGGTCAGTCAGGGCAACCGGGCGCGCAGGCTATTGCCCGCATTTTTGGTGACAGCTATCTGCTGGGTAATGGTGCCATGGACAGGGCGAGGCTCAGGCAACTCGTCTTTGCGGAGCCGGAGGCAAAGCGCTGCCTCGAATCGGCCATGCATCCCCTCATACACGAGGAAGTTATGGGCCGCCTGCACATCCCCTCCCCTGTGCCTTATATGGTACTGGCCGTGCCGCTCCTGGTAGAGTCCGGCAGCTACTTGCAGATCGTCCACCGCGTTCTCGTCATCGACTGCCCGGTCGAGCTGCAAATAGCCCGCGTTATCGCCCGCAACGGCCTGAGCGAAGCGGAAGTGCTCAGCATCATGGCCCAGCAGGCGTCGCGCGAAGCGCGCCTGCGCCATGCCGACGACGTAATCGTCAACGACGAAGGTCTTGATAAATTACAGGTAAATGCTGAGCAATTACATTGGAAATACCTGCAATTATCTGAATCAAAAAACTTTTCCTCTAAAGGTTTGTAAAATCCGGATGAATCTTGCACAATCCAGTATTAGTTATCCATGATGCCGCATTGGCCGCCGTGACCACTTACGAATTCCCTATCAACGAACGCGTCCGCACCTTACTGCGCCTGGAGGATTTATACAGTCGCGTCGGGCACTTTGCCGGGCGCGACGATCCTCTTGACCATCACGCGGCGCTGCTCGTCATGTTTGAAATCATGGAGGTAGCAGGTCGTGCCGACCTGAAATCCGACCTGATACAAGAGCTCGAGCGCCAGCGACTTTCGTTGGAGCTGCTGCGCAGCAACCCACAAATATCCGAGCAAGCGCTGGATATGGTGCTTGCAGACATTGAGCACACCAATGTGCGACTGCTTGAGACGACAGGGAAGTTTGCGCAAAATCTGCGCGAAAATGAGTGGCTGATGTCGATCAAGCAACGCTCGACCATACCGGGCGGCGTCTGCCAGTTCGACCTGCCTTCCTATCATTATTGGCAGCAGTTGCCGCCGGAGCAGCGACGACGTGAGCTCATGTCCTGGCTGGAGCCGATGATGGGCATCAAGGACGGGGTCGATATCGTTTTGCGCATACTGCGCAACAGCGCGAAGGTGTTTCATTACACGGCCAAGAGCGGCATGTTTCAGCAGATGTCCGGGGGCAAACTGGTACAGTTGCTGCGGGTCACAGTCAGTCGGGAATTGCTGTTTGTACCCGAACTGTCAGCCAACAAGTACGCCATCAATGTACGCTTCGTATTTCCGGCCGCCGGCAGTGATCGCCCCCGTCAATCGGAAGATGATGTCGAGTTCACACTTGCCTACTGCAACCTGTAATACCCACTAGCGCTTGCCGCAACACTCCCAGCCTGACTCCCAGCCCCGCGCGATGATGAAGGCACGCTTGCGACAAGCTCTTTACAGATAGAGACCGCAGTGAGCACAACAACCCCGCAAACCAAGATGGTGCGCTGCCCGACATGCGGCGATGAGGCCAGCTACAGCCCGGACAACCCCAATCGCCCCTTCTGTTCGGCGCGTTGCCGCTTGATTGATCTTGGGCAATGGGCGACGGAAGCCTATCGTGTCCCCGTGTCGCCCGAGCAAAACGACGAAGGGGAACTACCCGGGAAAACGTTGTCATAAATTTTTCACGGTCAAGTCATCCGCCTGTTACCAGATCACACTAACTTGTCTGACGGTGAAGCACAATTAGATGAGGAGTAATGCCTAATGCTGCAACTAGATAGCCGCACGATGCGCGCAGAACGCCGCGCCTTGTCTGTATCACTGGCTCACAGCGAAGCTGACGTACGCGCTGCCCAGGCACTACGCTACAAGATTTTTGGTGAAGAGATGGGCGCCCGGCTGACTTGCCGCGAGCCTGGCCTCGACATTGATGTATTCGACCCCTATTGCGACCATCTGCTGGTTCGCGACGACGAAACCAGCGAAGTCGTGGGCACCTATCGCATTCTGCAGCCTTCGCAGGCGCGCAAAATCGGCACCTATTATTCCGAAACGGAATTCGATATGACGCGCCTGCAGCATATCCGCCCGAGTATGGTGGAAGTGGGCCGCTCCTGCGTACATGCCGACTACCGTACCGGAGCCACCATCGCCCTGCTCTGGTCGGGTCTTGCCGAGTACATGGCAAAGCATGGCTACCAGTACCTGATCGGCTGCGCGAGCATCAGCATGGCCGACGGCGGGCACCAAGCCGCCAGCATCTATCACACGCTGCGCGAAAAATCCTTCTCGCCGATAGAATGGCGCGTCTTCCCACGCTGCCCGCTCCCCCTCGACGCGCTCGCCGATACACAGAAAGCGGACATTCCGCCGCTGATCAAAGGCTATATGCGCGCTGGCGCCTATGTATGCGGGGATCCGGCCTGGGACCCTGACTTCAATACTGCCGATGTCTTCGTCCTGCTGCCAATGAGCCGCATGAATGCCCGCTATGCAAAGCACTTCTTGAAAGCGGAATAGCGCGGTCGATACAACGTGCTGCCGCCCCATGCAAGCACTTTAGCTGACAAGCCGCTACTGCAGAGGCTACACTCGCGCTTTTCGGCGCAAGCGCTAGCCATGCATAGAAAAACTACCCGATTGAAGCGCACCTTGCGTGTCGCACGCCTCGCCATACATTTATCGGCGGGCGTCACGGAAGTGGCGCTGACATTTCGATTCCGCAACGAGACAAGCCGTTCGCGCGCCATCGGCAACTGGTCGCGGCGCCTGCTCAAGGTGCTCGGCATAGAAGTCGCTGGTCTTGGCAGCGTACCCCCGCATTCCCTGCAAAACACCGTCCTGGTCGCCAACCATATTTCCTGGATAGACATCTTTGCGCTGAATGCCGTCACCGTATCGCGCTTCGTCGCCAAGTCCGAAGTGCGTAGCTGGCCCATCATCGGCTGGCTCTCCCACAACACCGGAACACTATTCGTTACAAGAGATAAACGCCACGATACCGTCAAGGTGAATCGGGCTATTTCCCAAGCGCTCTCTGCCGGCAACTGTGTCGCCGTATTTCCCGAAGGCAGCACCACGGACGGCCGCAGCGTCAAAACCTTCAACGCCTCGCTGCTGCAACCGGCCGTGGATGCCGCTTCGTCCGTGATCCCCGTCGCGATACGCTACCTGGACCAACAGGGCAAGGAAACCGATGCGGCTGCCTATATCGGCGATATGTCGCTCGTCGAGTCCATCCTGAAGCTGGTATCGGAACCCGGGATCGTCGCCCAATTGCAATTCTTTGACCCGCTCGCCTCCAGCAATCTACATCGCCGCGACCTGGCGAAAGCGGCAGAAAAACTGATCGGCGCCGCCCTCCTCGCCGCCACCGATACGGAGTAGGTAACGCAGCCGGCTACTCGCCTCCCGCATGGGGCAACTGCTGCGACGCTACTTGATACAGGCACTCATCGCCAAGACGCAGGGCGCTCAGTTGCCGCCCCCATACGCAACCGCTATCCAGCCCCACCACATCGTCGCGCTGAAACAACCCCAGTGCCGACCAATGGCCGAACAGGATCTTGTAGTCCGTGTAGCGGCGATTTGGCGCATCGAACCAGGCGACCAGTTCCGCCGGCGCATCTGCAAGCTCTCCCTTGAAAGCCATATCCAGCCGCCCGCAGCGATCAACGAGGCGCATCCGCGTCATCACATTGACGATCAGGCGCAGGCGCACCCAGCCGTGCAAGGACTCGTCCCAGGCGCAGGCATCATTGCCATATAGATTGCACATGAACGCAGGGAATTCCGGGCCGGACAAGACTGCGGAAACCTCAGCGGAAAGGCGCTCTGCGTCCGCTGCAGACCAGCAAGGCAGCAAGCCGGCATGTACCATCAGGTAAGGGCCAACGCGGCGCAGCAAAGGCTGCTGGCGCAGCCAATTCATCAGCGTATCGGCATCGTCTGCCTGCAGCACATCGGCGAAGGTATCGCCCTTGCGCAATTTCTCGCAGGCAGCATAAACGGCGAGCATATGCAGATCATGGTTGCCGAGCAACACGGACACGGCGTGCTGGTTGGCATATGCCCAGCGCAAAACCGCCAACGACTCCGGACCACGATTTACCAAGTCACCGAGCAGAAAAATGTGATCCCTGCCTGGATCGAAATCCATTTTTTCCAACAGCGCCATCAACTCAGCGTAACAACCCTGCACATCGCCTATCGCATAGCTGGCCATACGCAACTCCATCAAAAGACGCTTTGCCGACACATAAAAAAAGCCAGCTCGAAAGCTGGCTTTTTTTAAACCGACCGACATTACTCAGCTTCGACCACATCCACATCGGGACGGTCAACCAGCTCAACCAATGCCATGGGCGCATTGTCACCGACACGGAAACCGAATTTCAGAATCCGCAGGTAGCCGCCGTTGCGATTCGCATAGCGGGGACCGAGCACGTCGAACAGCTTGACGACGATATCACGGTCACGTGTGCGATTGAACGCCAGGCGACGATTTGCCAGTGACGGCGACTTGCCCAGCGTGATCAACGGCTCAGCAACTCTTCTCAATTCGTTCGCTTTAGGCAGCGTGGTCTTGATGGCTTCGTGCTTCAACAGCGCGTTATCCAGATTACGCAATAACGCAAGACGATGACTCGTGGTGCGGTTGAGTTTGCGATTACTCAAACGATGACGCATGATTGCTATTCCTTTTTAACAGGGCCCGTCAACTCTGTGACAGACCTAGGGCTTTTCCAGCCCAATCGGTGGCCAGCTTTCCAGCTTCATGCCAAGAGTGAGGCCCTTCGACGCCAGCACTTCCTTGATTTCATTCAAGGATTTACGGCCGAGATTCGGGGTCTTCAACAGTTCCGTTTCGGTACGCTGGATCAGATCGCCGATATAGTAAATATTTTCGGCTTTCAGGCAATTCGCAGAGCGAACCGTCAATTCCAGATCGTCAACCGGGCGCAGCAGGATAGGATCGACTTGCGGAGCACGAGGTGCCTCAGGCTCCAGCGCCGTTCCCTTCAAGTCGGCAAATACCGACAACTGCTCAACCAACACCCGCGCTGCGTAACGTACCGACTCTTCAGGATCGATAGCGCCATTGGTCTCGATTTCCATGACGAGCTTATCCAGATCAGTGCGCTGTTCAACACGCGCACTTTCCACGGAGTAGCTCACCCGGCGAACCGGGCTGAAGGACGCATCAAGCAGGATGGAGCCGATATTCCGGCCTTCTTCCTTGTCAACGCGCACCACCGCCGGCTGATAACCCCGGCCACGCTCAATCTTGATTTCCATCGACAGCTTGCCGCCGACGGAAAGATTGGCGATGACATGATTGGGGTTAACAATCTGGACATCATGGGGAATATCGATATCAGACGCACGCACCACACCCTCGCCGTCCTTTTTCAAGGTCAGCAAAGCCTCATCACGGCCATGAAGCTTCAGCACGACACCTTTCAGGTTCAAAAGGATGTCAACAACGTCTTCCTGCACGCCATCAAGTGCTGAATATTCATGCAGCACACCATCAATCTTCACTTCGGTCGGCGCAAACCCTGGCATTGACGAAAGCAGGATGCGACGCAAAGCATTTCCGAGCGTGTGACCATAACCGCGCTCGAACGGCTCCATCACCACACGCGCCTGCGTCGCCGAAGTTGCCAGAACATCGGTGATGCGCGGCTTCAGCAAGTCATTTGCATTGCTTTGCATATGCATTCATTCCCTTTATCAATACGAGTGAAAACGGCCAATACGAGTCAAAAACGACTTTTACTTCGAGTAGAACTCGACGACCAGTTGTTCATTGATGTCGCTGGAGAGGTCGGCGCGTTCAGGCATAGCCTTGAAAACACCTTCCATCTTCTTGGGATCGACACTGACCCAGCTTGGGAAACCGATGCCTTCAGCAAGTGACAAAGCTTCTTGAACACGCGTCTGCTTCTTCGACTTCTCGCGAATCGCGATCACATCACCCGACTTGACCTGGTAGGACGGAATATTCACCACTACACCGTTTACCGTAAGCGCCTTGTGTCCGACTATCTGGCGAGCTTCGGCACGTGTCGAGCCAAAACCCATGGATAGACGACGTTATCGAGACGCGACTCCAGCAATTTCAACAGGTTTTCACCCGTCGAGCCCTTGCGGCGTGACGCTTCTTCAAAATAACGGCGGAACTGACGTTCCAGCACACCGTAAATACGGCGAATCTTTTGCTTCTCGCGCAACTGTACGCCATACCCCGACAAGCGGGGTTGCTTCGCACCATGCTGACCAGGCAGGGTATCCAGTTTGCACTTGCTGTCCAGTGAACGCCGCGCACTCTTCAGGAAGAGGTCGGTGCCTTCACGACGTGACAACTTACATTTCGGTCCGATATAACGTGCCATCTCGGGTCTCCGGTATTAAATACGACGCTTTTTCGGCGGACGACAGCCGTTGTGCGGAACAGGGGTAACGTCAGAAATGCTGGTTATCTTGAAGCCCAACGAATTTAACGCGCGCACAGCGGATTCGCGGCCGGGACCGGGACCCTTGATACGAACTTCGAGGTTCTTCACACCATATTCTTGGGCAACTTTACCAGCGTGCTCCGCAGCGACCTGCGCCGCGAATGGTGTACTTTTACGAGAGCCTTTAAAACCAGCACCGCCCGAGGTAGCCCAAGAAAGTGCATTCCCTTGACGATCAGTGATGGTCACGATCGTGTTGTTGAAAGAAGCGTGAACGTGCACGATCCCTTCAGACACGGTCTTTTTGACTTTTTTCCGTACACGCACTGTGTTTGCTTTAGCCATTATCTATCCTTAGTAATGCTTACTTCTTCGTACTAACCGCCTTCTTCGGACCCTTACGGGTACGGGCATTAGTACGGGTACGCTGACCGCGCACCGGCAAGCCACGACGGTGGCGGAGGCCACGGTAGCAGCCAAGATCCATCAAGCGCTTGATGTTCATCGTCACTTCACGGCGAAGATCACCTTCGACCGTAAACTTGGCGACTTCATCGCGCAGCTTGTCCATTTCAGCGTCCGTCAGGTCCTTGAACTTGCGATCTGTAGGCACAGCAGTCGTTGCGCAAATTGCATACGCACGCGTTCTGCCGATACCATAGATGGCTTGTAGACCTATCACGGCATGCTGATGATTGGGTATGTTAACCCCAGCAATACGGGCCATGATTGTGTTACCCCAGTTTTCAAAAAGTTGCGGATTCTAACACTAAACTCCGCATTAACAAACACCTGTTTGATCAAATGCCTA